>JAABUP010003483.1_pt1 | contig 27716 bp, 32 predicted proteins | sample 5559201 | NCBI WGS metagenome assembly JAABUP01 (sample SAMN10711887, study PRJNA513373) | rock metagenome | isolation source: Antarctica rocks | place: Antarctica | reverse complement strand
TTGCAGCTGACACACAACATTGTTGCACATTTGCAGGTCATGATTTTGAGTCAGGACAAGGACCGTGGCAGGATGTCATTGTCCACCAAGAAGCTAGAGCCAACCCCTGGTGACATGCTGAGGGATCCTCAAAAGGTGTACGAAAGGGCAGATGAGATGGCAAAAGCCTTCCAGGAGAGGCTAGCTCAAGCAGAGGCAACAGCACGAGCAGAGGGAGTGCAATTTTGATCTGCATTGATGTGCAGCCTTAATCATCTTTGGGGATTGCTTGAACAGTGTGGCAAGCCAGACTCCTTGCAATGCGGCTTGGTGCCTGGCGTGTGCTGTTCATGTTGCTGTATCCATGTCTGCTGGACAGATTACCGCAGTTACTGAATGTCTTGAATCTTTACTCTCATGTGATCTGCTGACTTCAACACATACATCTAGACGGATAAACAAGCATCAGGTGATTTGGACATCATATTCCCAAGAGGTACACTGCGTTTGTAGTGTAAACATGAAAGCATCTAGCTGTCAAACTCAAACAATGACATGAGCAGACTCAGCTTTACTCCTGGGCCACTGACCTTTTAGTCCTTGGCCACTAGAAGGCCACTGACCTTTTAGTCCTTGGCCACTGTAAGGCCACTGACCTTTTAGTCCTTGGCCACTGTAAGGCCACTGACCTTTTAGTCCTTGGCCACTGTAAGGGCGATCTATGAGCTCAGGCTTTTGAGTTACAATTTCAATACTACATTTGCAAGCCTTTGACCACAGCCCTGCTGTCAACCAAGTGCAATGTGCGTCTGCACCTGAGTTGGTGCGTCAGCAGACGTTTGACAGACTGGCCAAGGGCAGCTGTCAGACACCATTGCAGCTGTATAATGCAGCACACATACCAGGCTTGGGCCTCAGAAAGCATGATTGCGGAAACCCTTGTACACCATTGGACATGTCTCTAACTGCAGACATGGACAATGTTCTTTTGTTGAAAGCTTCTGACCCACAATGGCACTGAGCATTCAAACCGCACCTGAATTTCCATCTGTGATCACAGACTGTGCAAGTCACAAACGTAGTCATGGGCTGCAAGATCAGCACATGAGCTTGTCAGGCACAATTGACGGGCTGCTACATGAGCATGCAACGAATACTAAAACAGCAAGTACCTCATCTGCTGATCTTGTTTGCATTTGCTGCAGCACAAGCACATGGTCAGTTTTGCCCGTACATTCATAGTTTGTTAAGGCAGCAAAATCCAGGCGCTTACATAGTACACACACTTCTTTTGTTTGCACTTCCCACATCTGCATACAACAATGTAAAACTTAGAAGACAGTTGGAGGGAATGAGCAGAAGGACAGGAGGTTGTGAGTGTACTTACTGGAAAGCATCTGTGGTGGCCTTCTTGATGCCTGCAGGATTAGCTTCCCGCAGTGCATGCTGCCTGATTTCCTTGTTTTCCTTGCGTCTTTCATTGCTAGCAAGTTCGTCAGATGTCAGCGTGACAAGGACATAGCCACTGATCTCACCGTCCAACACACGTGCACGTAGGTCAGGGTTCCTGGCATCCTTCATGTTGAAGGCAAGACTGCGAACTTTAGTCTTGTAATTTGCATTGACCCCACCATACTGTTGAAAGATTGCTTGCTCGATATCAGCAGCAATTTGCACTGCATCCCCTTCAACTCCTTCTTGCAATGCTTTGTGCAGGCCCTCAAGCATCAGCAATGCTGTCTTGTGCCTCATTGCATCATCAAGCTTTGGCAAGCTGGCTTTGAGCTGAGCCAGAGACTCTGTTTTGACCTCTGTCTGGCCGGAGGGTTGCTCCTCTGCAGCTGTTTGCTGCTCAATCTTGCGACGCTTATTGGAGCGTGGGTTCCTTTCTTCGTCACCATCCATTGCTGCAAGAATTAGGTTGTTGAGCAGTCAGCACCCAACAAAGTCTCAACAGGAAGTACGGAGGGTGCTCTCACAGCCACTGGTCCGCTTTGTATGTTCTTCTTGTTCTTGTCTGACGCACTCTTTCCATTGAGCAACCAAGGACTTTGCTGCCTCTGCTATGCTGCTGTCCTCGTGCTTGGTGAGCTTGCGAATTTTCTTGCCAGCTTGTGTCTCTGATAGCAGTTGGGTGTTCACGTCAAAGGACTGCAATGACTCTAGACCAGACAAGGCTGTCTCAAGATCATGCTGCTGTGCAGAGTCTGCTGCGGACAGGATGCTATCGACCTCTACAGTTAGTGTAGAGGCCAGCACCATTGCAAGGGGGACAGATCAAGGACAGTCAAAGCCGCCTGGGAAGGGATAACAACGTGAGAAACTGGCCGCAATGTCACCGACCAATTACTCGCACCCTGCGTACAGCAATTAGGCGCAGCGACCGATGCAAGGCAGCCCAAAACTGCAAAAACCAGCTGAGTGACTACCCACGGCAGAGTGGAAGAAGAGAATAGATTACACAGTAATCAGCATCCTTTGATGAGCGTAAAATGCTGCAGCGTCTCGGAGCTTCAGGCGCAAGGGGATGCGATACTGTCACAGGCATGCTTTCTGCCGGGCCTTGAAAATGCCTGTATGGACCTCTGCTGGTATTCATGGCTCTCACGATAGTCCAAATAAAATTGTCAGCTGAGGCTATCTGTGGTGTAACACTTGAGCCCTACCTGCAAGTCCGTAAAGGTACCTCTACCACCGTCAGTGGTGAAGACGTGCCTGAGGAAGGTGTTTCAGACTCCAGATATGTTCTGAGATACAGATGGTACAGGAGCGTGCATAGAGGAGGTCAGATCTGCTGGGTGAGAGACATGCACATGCCGCGTTTTGCCTCGACATGTCATCCCGCTGGGGTGTGGGTCCGCTCCGGTATCCGTCTTGTTTTGGTGACGAGATACAAGCAGGTTTTTTGGTGCAGATTCATCCTGACAGAGAGGCAACAGTTCAGTGCATCCTGTGTCTCAGGAGTAGAGCAGAAATACGCAAAAGCTTTCATTGCACTCCTGAATGTTTACAACAGCATTGGCCTCAACACCGGCAGCTGCATGAGCAGAGGAGGTTGAAAGGTGAGTTGCGTTCTGATTGCTCCTGAGTTGGATGTCTGTCCTCACTGCTTGCGCAGCTTGCCCCTTGCTCTTGCTTGGCATGTCTATACAAAGCTAAACTTGATCCCACTTGCAAGTCACACTCAGGGTGTGGTCTAACACTGCCACGTTCTGGCAGGTCCAGAAAATGGCTATGTGGCAGAGTTGAGCAGGAGCAGTCAGACTGTTACTGCTGGGGGGGAGACCTGGATCGAGGTTAGCAACTTTTCGAGCAAAATGCATACCATTCAATTGCACTTGCGACTGTGATGCAACTCTGAATTTACCTCAGGTTGGAAAGGGAAGATCGTACACACCCTCTCCTGAGGATGTTGGCAGCAGCATAAAATGTGAGGTCGTCCCTATAGACTCATCCTCACACTTCAATGAGACAGGGGCAGCTTCATCAGCATCAACAGGTCGTGTGCGCCCTGTGCCACTCTGCCCTCAGCGGGCTTTGGTGCCTGTCCCCCCTCCCAGAGGGGGCAACCCTGCTGGAAAATTCACAGCCCTAACGTACAACCTGCTGGCAGATCTCTATGCATCGGTAAGCACACTGTGCCAGCTCACTGAGCTCTGCAGCCATGGCATGCACATTCAACATCTCTGTAGCTTTGATGGTCATGTGAATTGTCCAATACCATCTTTGCCTGCTGTTAACTTGCGTTCTTTACTATCTTCTCATGCCCTGCTATGGAATGAAATACCATTTGTGCTCCTTGTGGCAGGTAGATGCACATGGCCACTGCTGCCAGCAGTGGGCTCTATCTTGGCAGTACCGCAAGCAGAACCTTCTCAAGGAACTGCTCACCTACAAGGCTGACATTCTCTGCCTTCAGGCAAGACATACCAGCTGTCCTGTCCTGCACTCGAATCTTGCAAGCATCATTGATCAACCAACATGCTGAGACCTGCACAGGTCTCTCAGGCCTTGCAGCTATCATTGCGCAACTGTCAGCTCTGCAGGCCTAGCTTTGCCATCTCGATGCTGTCAAGGGTCTGCTGCATGGGCATACGCAATTTAGAACAACAGCCTTGCTGCATGAAATGTTGCCTCAAGTCTGCTATGGTCAATGTGACTGATGGTTTGCTGTGACTCAACAGGAGGTTCAAAGTAACCACTTTGACAATTTCCTGGCGCCTGAGCTTCAGAAAGCGGGCTACACTGCCATCTACAAGAGGAAGACCACTGAGCTGTATACAGGCAGCTCCTACGCCATAGACGGATGTGCAACCTTCTTCAAGCGGGATAAGTTTGCGCTTGTCAAGAAGTATGAGGTATAGTGCTTGCGCCATTGAAACGCCATGAGCATTCACAAGTGGATCTGTGATGAGCTTTCAAGCGAGTGCCCAATGCATCGGCCTAATCTGATAGCCTGATTCAAGGAAGCTCATGTCATGCAAAAGAAGCTTGATGCACATGCACTCAGAAATTGAAGGGGGCTGTTCTGCAGGTGGAATTCAACAAAGCTGCGCTGTCCTTGTCAGACAGCATTCCTGCTGACCAGAAGAAGGCTGCCTTGAATCGCCTACTCAAGGTGCATTTTCATGCATTCCTGCCTTGCTGTATGCCAGACGACATTCCTATGTGATTATCATGGTTTTGTTGAGACTTGCTCATACTTCAGGCCGTCGCATTTAGCAGTCTGCATGTAGTCCAGCCAGCCCGTACCATATATGCCTTTGACACAGCATGTGCGCTGTTGCCTTTTTGAGTTTCACCAATCGCTAAATTCATACACTATACATCTTTCACATGTGCAGGAAAATTTGCCTCTTTTGGCTCAGCTTTAAGTTCGAACTGCTTTTGTGTTGCAGTAATTTTGACTGTACTTGGTGCCTAAGACGTTTTGTGGCGCTGACCTTTTTGTTATCACCTGCACATCTCCAGCAACAACAGCATCAGTTTGCTCCCTTGTCGTATTTAGGACAATGTGGCATTGATAGCAGTGCTGGAGGCTCTGGACCCTCCCCAGCTTGAAGGTGCCAATAGAAGGCAGCTCATCTGTATTGCCAACACCCACATCCATGCAAACCCAGAGCTCAATGACGTGAAGCTCTGGCAGGTAGACCACAGCTGCTGTCTGCTTCATGAGTTGGTTAAAATGTCGGAGGGATGATTGAACAGGTTGCAAACAGTTGGCACCAGTGTCATGACACCCTAGCTACATCTCTGATTGCGTCCTACCGGCATGTTTGCAAGTTGACGGGGCACACAACGGTGCACACAACGACAAATTGTGTTTCTAACACAGATGTGTGTGTGTCAGAATTGGCTGATTGGTCATGCAGAATGTCTGTCAGCATGCGACACTGAAATGATGAAACTGTCAAGGAAAAAGACTGCCCCAGCCACAAATCACAGCCTGATAAAAGTTCAACATTGTATAGGTGCACACACTTCTCAAGGGCCTAGAGAAGATAGCAGCCAGCGCAGACATCCCCATGCTCGTTGCTGGTGACTTTAACAGCGTGCCTGGCAGTGCAGCCCACTCCCTGCTGGTCAACCGGATAGTTGAAAACAACCATCCGGTATGGCCACCTAGCCTTTTTGCTAGCTATGCTAGTGTGGCTGCTGTCGACAGGCACACAATTGCACACTGTGCCATCAGCGCCAGTAGATCACAGCAAGTTTGCTGGCCATCATAGCAAATTTTACACCTGGCTTTGCTGGGCTGTGTCCAATGCCATAACCAGTCCTGAACCAGCAGCTTTGAACATATGGTATAGTCTGTGCATCCAAGGGCTGCTGTACTGCTTGTAGGAGCTTCAAAACGACCCCTTGGGTATCCTACGGCCAGCCAGCAAGCTGCAACATAACTTGCACCTGGCCAGTGCGTATGCTGCAGTGCATGAGGCCCGTGAAGGGGGGCCAGCTCTGCAGAAGCAGAAGCGCCAAATGGACCCCAAGTACCATGAGCCTAAGGTCAGAGGCCATGGACTCACTGCCGACTGCTATTAAAGACCATTTTCGTGCATTGTGCATCAGTTGCTTCCTGCTGTGCAGCCTTGTGCAGTGCAGGTATATGCCACATCATCACTTAGTGCAGGTGAAGATCTGATTGCTGTATAGCGTATGTGTTTCAGTCCACAGGACTTAGAAGCAGTTACAAACGCAGGGGCGTGTTTCTGTGAAGGCACGGCGAAGCATGCATTTCCGTGAAGGCACTGCGAAGCATGCATGCACAAAAGTAAAGGCATGAATGCATGTCTTACCTCCAATCAAGGTGGCATGACAGTGTTGAGTGCTTTCGTCACTAGTGTGTTGGACTGCAGTTCACAAACATGGGACAAGGGTTTCAGGGCACCCTGGACTATGTGCTTTACACCACCAATTCCTTGGTGCCAACAGCTACACTGGAGCTGCCAGATGAATCTGACATCAAGGACACGCGTAACTCCAAAGCAGGGCTGCCAAATGAGACATGGTCCTCTGACCACATTGCTCTGCTGGCAGAGTTCCAGTACAAGCAGACTTGAGCTTGGGCAGCTGCTCCTGTTACGTCTTCAAAATGGCTCACACATGCTAGTGTGAGCAGTGAGTGACTGACAGGCTTCAGCGTGGCAGTGACACGTCAGCAGCTGACAAAGTGGAAGGAATTCTGCGTTTTCCTCACATCTGCTTCATCCGTTCTGCGGTGATGACTGATGACAACGCACTCTCAGCATGCAGGATCTGACTGTCACATGGCATATTATGTGTATGCAGCCATAATCTCCTTTCATTTACTGTAATGTACTTCCACAGGCTGAACTCGCATCTGTTCTACCTACTAAGTTATAATATGTGCTCGTTCTTGACATCAGGACCATGAACATTTATTACAGTTTCCTAGGCAAGAACTAATATCTGATATTCAAGAGCGTAAGCTTTGGGCTGTATACTTGTCTACCTGTAAGCAAGTAAGGAATACCACGTGCTGTGCTACTATACATGACCATGCTGCGGTATACAGTGCTGCATGACTCAGCACCATGATGCTGAACAGCATCGTGCCAACAGCACACCCAATCCTTCATACAGCATTGTGTTGGGTACACACAAATACTTGCAACCTCAGGGGGCAACTTCGTCAGTACTTTGCCGGCTATCCCAGTGCAAGATGAGATTGCCAGGCGTTTGCCAACGACTTTGCCACCTGCCTCAGTGTTGTGGCAAACCCCGTTTTGCCGCCAGAAGGTGTAGTGCAAATCGGAAAAGAATACGCCTGCCAAAATTTGCCGGCAACTTGATTGCCAACACTGACTGCCAGCAATGACACAGGCAAAAAGTTTGCCTGATGATTGCCGGCAAACTATTTGCCAGCTTTTGCCAAAATGTGCAGGAATGATTTCCATGATTTACAATCTGCAGCTGTGACACTGCTAGGCATTGCCCTGCATTTTTACCAGATATTGTTCTTTCAGGCAAGCATGTGGATGCATCAAACAGTGACAGTCATACTGGCTGTAGTATTGTCCAGCAAAAGATAAAAGTACTGGCTCAACCACTACGCAGCTATGGCAGAGTCTTGAGAGCCTGCTTGAGGACGGTGTAGTCAGCATGGGGCAGGTTTGGTCCAGGCTGGCTAACTGACTTGAGCCAAGAGTCAATGAAAGATATTGCAGGAAGATGATGAAGTCATGTACATTGACAAGGGTGGACTGCTACAGGTACACAGTCAACACCTTAAGTGACTTGAGCCAAGAGTCAATGGAAGATGTTGAAGTCTTTCTGCAACATCTTTCAGGAACTGTTAACCCAAGCCAGTTAAGTGTTGACTGTGTACCTGTAGCAGTCCACCCTTGTCAAAGTACATGGCTGGGATGCTACTAAGTGAAATAGCAGCAACTAACAAGCCGCACACTCTGGAGACAGCTGGAATCGAAAAGGCAGAAGCCAGACTGAAACTGACCCATCCCGCTCCAGCTGCTGTACAATATTGTGGAGTGCAGCTTTCGAGATTGCCGAGTCACCATCAGACTCAAGAAATTCTGGAATGGTGGGTTCCGGGTCTGACTCTTGCTGGCTGGTGTCTTGGCCGTACTTTGGTTGGCTTTACAAAGGATGCTGGAGTTGACGTTATGCTGCTTGTCCGCACCCTCACTATCTACAGTATAATCGGCAGGGGCAAGCTCAAGCTGACGGTCGCTACGACGACTACCTGCAACAACTCCTTCGGCCTTGCGGGGGTGCACGCTCTTTGGTAGCAGTTCGAATGTTGAGTACAAATTGTTGACCAGCTCCCACAAGATTGTAGACGAACACGATCAGTGTACGCTCTGCGCTGATCTACAAATTGGTATGTGCCAGAGGTTGGCACGTCTCGCTCGGTGTCTGAAGAAGTCAGGCTGTCCATGACACCAGATGCTTCAAACAAAGTCTCTCTGCGGTCACTGACGGTTGGTAATAGTCTCTAGTACGGCCGTGTTTATTAAGGCCGCTCCAATTGAATGCAGTGCGGCTTTGCGCTTGCTCCATCATGCCGCGCATTCGTACTGCGTGGGATGATATTCAAGATGTCCGCAGACTTTTCATCGCCAAAGATAACGACGGCTTGGTGTTGTGTAGATGCGATGCATGTGCTGTATTAGATAATCATAAACACCAGCGCACAAATTTCCTCAACATTCGTACATGCCAGGATCATACGCAATCCCAAGGAGTGTCCCGCCGACGAGGACGGCCCAAGAGGGCAGCTTTGGGCGCTCCTAGGTCAATACGTGCTGGCAATCCCCCGTCCTTTTACAACTACCTATACAACGATATCGTCGCGGCCAAGAAACTGGACGTACGTGTAGCAACAGCTCAGTGGATACGTGGTTGACAACAGTGAGGAGGGGCCTCGTGCTGGTCCAGAGGCCACTCCTTTGCAACTACATGCCCACCACCTTCAGCAGGCACACATACAAGCTGCAGCTGCCAGCCTTCACGCTCAACCCAGCTAGCACTCCAGTCACCCTGTTTGATTTCTGTGGTGTGAAGCGCTTTGGCAGAGGCCAGCACAAGGATAGGTTCAACTGCAGAGCAGAGTTCCATTTGCTGTATTGCAAGTTTCCAGAGCTGTGCAACACTTGTGACTGCTCAGGCACAGCCCTGTGCACCTGCCTGAACTATGATGAGCTGTGGGACAAGTTCTTGAAAGACACAGGCAGACGTGTATCCAACAAAGCTCAGATTCCAGCTGCTCTTGATGCTTGAAGAGTCTGGGGGCAGCATGCCAGTCTCAGTCTGCAACAGCAGGAGCTGTGCCTGGGTCCTGAACGCTCTTTGCGCATGTTTGATTGTGCAACAATCGGCAATGCTGCACTGGCTTGTACCAGGGTTGAGAAGTCATGGTTTGCTCGCGACAGTGTAGTGCTCACCAAAAGCACTGGGAAGTACTGGGCTGGACGGGTGGATGCATTTTTATCACATGCACCACCTGGTTGGGAGGACTACCACCCTTCTGAAGAGGCAAATGTTGCCGAGATGGACTGATATGCAGATGCAATCCCAACTGCAGGCATCAGCAATGGCCTGTCAGTCTGCTTGGGCTGCCCACTGTTGAAGAGCGACGTTCAAGATGACCGTACTGGCAATCTCTGGCCAATAGAGAGTTTGACCCCATGCAAGCTAGCTGCTGTGCCCCACTGCTCTGACCCAGACAACCTAGTTGCCCTGAGCCGTTTTGCATCTTTCATGCATCAAGTTCCTGAAGTCAGTTGAGCAACCACATTCATTTTTTGGTGATTGACTGTGGACCACAGTTGCTGATGGGAGTGACTGCTATATCAATATCTGCAGCTAGCTGCAGATTCAGCTTGCAAGTTGAAATTCAACTTGCTTGACCTCTGTGTCTGTGCTGCTTTAAGGTTGTTATTGCAGATGACATGAGTGTTTGAAAGACCACCTACTACATTGTTTGAAAGCTTCAAACAATGTAGTAGGTGGTCAGACATGTCCAGTATTGATATGTTGAACTTGTGCTGCAAGTCAGTTCAATTATGCAGTGACATGCTGTTGCAGTGTTACTGATCAGTCTAGAATGCATTTATGACTGGACGCTTTGCAAAGTCTGGCTACTGTACTCATTTGCTAGCAAAGTCATAATGGCAAACAGCCAGAGCCATGCTTAGCCGTCACTTTGCCAGTTTTGGCTAAGTTCTGGCAAAGTCTTCTGGAAATTGGCAAAGTACCGCAAAGTTGCACCCCTGAATCTGTAGTAAATGCCAATGTTGGGCACATACTACAAAGATTTACTGAGCTGTTATAGGCGGATCTCAGTGATTGCTGCACAGCTGCTTTGCGTCGTACCTGTTGCCTACTGCAGATGCAGCTGCTGCTGACCTTTTGATCACCTTGTGCAGCGACGCGAAGCCTAGTGGCAGGTGCATCCAGATTCCAGCAACTTCAGCACGTGACACCAAGGCAAACCATAGCCAAGACAGCCAGCTTTGTTCAGCCTACCTGACTCAAGCAACACACCTCTATTGCAGCAACTGAACTTGCAAGATTGTGATCTTCGATACCTAGTCAACTAGCAACGCAAGCCTGTGGAATTGCAGGCCCAATCAGCCTCGTATGCGCCCTGAGGGTCCTGTTGTCAAACACACATTTTTGCTGCTTCACGGTCATAGCGACCGTGCCTTGTTCTCACATCTACGATTTGCCACCGACAGCGCGTGCTGAAGAAACCCCAAATTACAGCAAGGTTTTCTGTGCTCAACTACAAACTTCAGACCTCTGCCTCGGGTACCTCATCTCATCTGCCCTGAACTGAAAGTTGCGACGTCATTACGAGGCGCGGTCGACCTTGGAGAGAAGATGGAGATAATTCCCGCGCAATTGTAGTTGGACAGCACCGCCTGAGCCACGACCGTCACCATCCTCGGGCACCCTGCAACCAGGCCTGTCTGGGATTGCCTTACTCATATGCCCGGCTTGGGCAGCAAATCGACCCTTCCAGTCCATCAACAAGAACTTCAGCATCTCCATCGCCAGCAGCATTTGCAGCAGGCACACAGTACTAGCTTGTGGTGCTGCTGGAATTGCACCTTGTCCTGCTGTTTCTGGCTGCCTAGAACAGGTAATGAATCCTCACATTGCTCCTCTATGCATCATAGTCCCACCCACTTCAGCTTGTAGACCTGTCTGGGTATGCAGGTTCCCTCTGGAAGCTACTAGCTCTCATAGTAGGCCTTGTGGTCACGTTTCATGCAGCGTCATGCGGATACTTCTTTTGTGTCAAATTTCCTGGCCTGTTGGAGCTGCCTGGCAACATGTATGATGATATCAGCGACATCTATTACCTGTCAGGAGGCCCAAGGGTCATACCATCATACAAACACCCAGCCAGTCAGAGAAATCATGACCCCAAGCTTATTCCACAGATCATTCACCAGACATACAAGTCTAGCCAGGTCCCAAACAGCGTGCGGCCAATGATGCAGTCCTGGCGTCAGGCCAATCCTAATTGGGAGATCAGGTTCTATGATGACGAAGCTTGCCTGGAGTTTGTGCAGCATGAATTTCCAGAGTATCTGGATGCATACAGGCAAGACAGACTGCTCTGGCAATTTGCTGTGGACACAAGCAATGCATCTATGCCATTCTTAATTATGCCAGAATAGCGTAGCAGCATGGCTGGTATATGTTTGGTTGCCTAGCAACCCTTGCTAGAGATGACACTAACATTACACTTATAGCTGCTTGCTTCTACACAATTGCAGAGTTTGACTAGCTGCTGTTACTTTGTGCATACACAGCGCCTGAAAGTAGACCAATATGGAGGCAGCAAAGCCTGCTAAAACTGGCATGGTTGGTTGCCTGTATGCCTGCCTGTCTGCCTGCATGTGTGCATGACTGGTGTTTACTGTGCTTGCAGGAATCTGCCAAAGCATGTGGAACGCTCAGACTTTTTCAGGTACATGGTGGTTCTGCGCATGGGTGGTCTATATGCTGACGTGGACACAGAATGCAGAAGGCCTATAGATGAGATCATCAAGCCCAGGGACACATTGCTTGTCGGCTGGGAGAATGAGTTTGCCACGCCTGAGATTGCAGCACACAGGAACTATGCGCGCACTCGGCAGGTGCTGCAGTGGGTGTTTGCTGCAGCACCAGGCCACCCAGCACTGCGGGAGATCTGTGATCACATTGCACAGAACGTGTATACACAGTTCAGCCAGAACACAAACAGGGACACCCTGGAGCGCACAGGGCCAGGCGTCTTCACAGACTATGTCTTGAAGCATGCTGCCATGCATCCACCATCAAAGGTAACAGCGTGCTCTTGCTGCTGTACTCACGCATGCTTAGCATCAACAGCACAGCACGTTTGAGATTGCAGTCCACGTGCATGCTAAGGCAGCTTAAACCAGCTTAGTCCTACAACCTTGGTTGCAGTTTTCCATCGTATCAAACCATGGAAAACACAATGGAAAAAAAACCAACAGCAGCACAGAGTTTTGCACTTTGTCAGTGTCTTGTTGACTGAGCCTGTGTGAGAAACATATCTTCAACTCCTTGACTGCTGAATGTACTGTATGTGAATGCAATCCGGCTTGGTCACATGAAGCCTCATGCATTACACCATTGAGGGTGTCCCATGCAGAGGGATGATCCCTGGACAGTGCGGCTTTTGCCAAAGGTGCACTTTGGAGTGCATCCTGTTGGGCTAGACGGCATAGAGCCTGATGCACCGGGCATCACAGTGCTGCACCACTATCTGGGCACATGGAAGGTCAGAGGGGGCTGGTCCAGAAACAGAGTAGACCTGTACCGCCTTTGGAGGAAAGCCAAGTCCTACATGGCTCCTGAAAGCAGGTGAGCTCGCTGTATGTAGCCCATTGCATGCTGACTGCAGTCAACGTGAGGCCTTCTTGGGTCTCCCAGACATGTCATGCCACTCTTTTGAATAGAGTACTCTTTTTCCCTTTCTTTTCTTTTGTTTTCTAGCCCGACCCCCTCGCAACCCATGTGCTTCCCTTGCATGTCCTTACACATCTGCTCATTGTGCTACACGTCACTGGATGGAGAGATTTCATCTCATGCACAGATGACCTCACCTAATGTACATGGTGTCCTTGCAGTAAGCCTCAGAAAGTGGTAGACAAACCCAGCTGGCATGCTCCCCATCAAACTGGCCTGTTTCCAGTCAGCATTGAGTGGGAGCCCCCTTTCACCATGCTGGTGGATCTGGTGGGCCATGGTGATCACCAGGTACTCTCATACCCAAGACAGTAGGGTTGTCAGACTGATGCAGTGTCATGGCTTTCTGCTCCTTCCACTATAACAAGCTATGTCCAATCGGCGGTGCTCAAAGCCTATTTGGCTTGCTGGATGTGTCAATTGCACATACTTGCTGCAATGCTGATATTGTTGGGTGCGCTCTGTGTGATTGCGACAAGATCACACAACAACTCGTTGCCAGATGTCCTACAAAATGCATGTGCCTCTGCTGAAGTGCATCTTCATGGCTTAAGCTTCACATACATCAGCATGCAACGCCAACCTGCTCATCAAGACAGCTGAGACACCTGGGAGACTATCTAACTTTGTCAATGCAGGCTGGATCAGATGTCAGCGCATCTCTGACGGCTTGGGGCAGTTGGCAGCCTGCCCTGGCGCCCACTAGGGGCCCTACAGTTTTAGATGCTCTTATAGGCTCTTTGGGCAGCAGGGGCTCCAACAGGGTGAGCCCTTGCACCATGCACTTCCATTGTTTGCCTTGTGAATCCAACCAGCATAGCAACAATAGTTAGCTACATATTCCTGCTCAAAGGCTCACCTGCCACTGTGTTCCCAGAGAAGCAGCAGCAGCAGCAAGCCTTCGCAAGAGTAGATGTGCCGGCATCCTATTGACTCATGGCGTTGCGTTTGGATACTACTAGGGCATGCTACAGTGGCAGCACACCTGAGCTGTGCTTTGCAGATGCAAGTACATGTCATGGATCTCCACACACCAGTACAAGGCTGCCCAAAGCGCACTTGTATGTTTCTATACTAGGCTGTTGCAATCACTACCTACACTAGATATCCCTTGCTAAAACAGCGCACGTACATAATTGTGTGAGTCAAGCAAAGAAGGTACCAGCCCACATGACAGGGGAGAACCTGAGAAGGGCAGTGCAGAATGTAGCACAGAAAGCGCATGGGAAAACTAGACTGTCATGGGGAAAGGTGCTGCTACACGCCCTCACTGCTGCATGGACATGCTTGATAGTATGTCCAACAACGCCCAGGCCCACTAACACCAAAATCTCTCGCACATCCTCAAAACAAAGCAAACAGCTTTGGCAAGCAATTGCCAACCTGCTCAACTGGCCATACATTATAGCAAATGGGGCTTTGTTGTCCACTGAAATGACAGTGGCTTTGTTATATGTCCTAGCCCTGTCAGGTGTGCCTCTTTAGGGGTGACTTGTGTGCAGGCCATGCCCTGCATTGGCAGCCACCACTCAGCACAAGATGTCTTGTCTGGAAGCAAGTTTACCAATGCAGGCTGTCGAACATTATTCTGCGGGCACACATGTGATGCTGCAGGCACAGGCCCACCAGACAGCCTCCCTTGTTCAGCTTACTCGCATGCAGGCCTGCATTACCGTCTGCAGATGTTGCACATCAGGTTAGGGCGGGCTGCCCATCACCAACATTAGCTCCCACAGCCTGACTGCATGCATGATGTATCACTTAAGAGCAAGCGTAGCGCACAGCTGCCCATCACCATACCAAGGTCACACAGTCAGTCCAAGTTGCAGCTGCAGTCGAATTGTGCCAGAGGGCTTGGCTGCAAGCCACTGATCGAAGTCGGCACAGTCTTGTGTGCATACAAGCTTGGGCCCATGTGGCCCACTGCAGTGACTGCCAGGCAGGGTGGCTCATCAGCAACCCAAGGATGCCCAAGCCTCCCTTGTCTTCACTCCTTGTAGTTCTGGTGCACTTAGCTTCCTGCATGCAGCCCGGCCGGCAAGCAAACTTCCAGAGGGCTCCATGAGCGCAGCACCGGATCGTAGACTGCTTGTGACATGCAAGTCATATTGCAGGTGCTACTGGACATTGGAGCGGGGCAGGGGCTCTTCTCTTTGGCAGCAGCAGCCAGGGGCCACAGGGCAATTGCCTTTGAGCTGTCTGCTAACAGTCTGGCGTCAATGGAGGCCAGCATCGCCTTCAACGGCTTCCAGGACTTGCTCACTCTGCACAAGGTAGTCCACTACCATCTGCATGGGAGGCTGAGGGCACTCAACTTTGATCAGCAGAAGAACCACAGACAACAGTAGTGATTTGTTCAAGCCTGCCTGCGCGCCAGACTACATTTCTGCTGTGCATGCAGCATTTCTTTGTCCCCGATAATGTGCATTTGCGCATACTTTGTGCACCTCACAGCGCGTCATCGTCAACAAAATCTCTTGGCTGACCAGTATGTGAAAAGTACCATCTGCATGGTGCTGTGCCACAGGAAACTCAGATGCATGTAAGCAAGGTCAGTTTCAAGGCATCCAGATTATGATGCAGGCTGCACTTGGCTCTAAAGATGAGGATATCTGTGTGGAGCGCGGGGGACCCCCAAAGGCTCCAGTTTTTGGTGGGGCCAACCCTGCTTCTGTACCCAGCCACATCCAGCATCAGGTGACTGATTTCCTGCCATGGATGCATACATTCAGTCCTATGAATTTGCTGTCAGCCATTTGCAAACTTACTGCTCGCATAGCATCAACACATTTTGCAATCAAGCAAAACGCCTTGTAGCCCTTGTCGTTTGTATGAGCACAAGGTCTGAGCTCCTATGACATGGCCATGCAGCACCTTCCCTGAAAGTGGATCTACAGCTGAGTAGCTGGTAGGGTAAGTGTTTTGGTGCTTTTGCACTACACAAATAAGCGCCCTTCTCAAAGACAGGAGTCAGCCTCAGATACTCAGACACAAGTCAACAACCCAAGAAAGACAAACTCCCCTTGACAGCGCAAACATGCAGTGTTATCTGTACAGATGTATCAAAGCCTACTCTTCCATGCAGTGGCCCTCAGTCCAATCAGTTTGTTTCAGTCCAATCAGGTTTCAGCACTGATCTGCCCCACTTACATGACCTGTTACTGACACCACTGTACAGGCCTCAGCCCAGTCCAAGCATCCAGCAACTCAGTCATCCCTACAGTCAGCATCGCCGGCTCTTGAGTGTGCACACGCATGACACTGTGTGCCATGCAGGTGGACCTGGCACGGGGCTACAGTCATCCCCAGCTGCACAACATGTCAGCCAAGGTCAGCCTAGATGCCCTGGAGGCCCTTGCAGAGCATGAGCCGCTGCCGCTGGCCAATTGCACCAGGACTGCCCGCCGATTTAAGGGCAACCAGTTTGTGTTGAACGACACCAAAGTTGCTGCAATCAGGATCAGCGCCAATGGTTGGGAAGCCAGCATACTGCATGGCCTGCAGGTGTGCTGCACATCCCACACTGACTCCATCAAACCCATGTGGACAGTCGTACGCATAGACATAGAAACACTGCTCAGCTGATGCTGCCAACAATGTGTGCAGCATAATATATTCAGTCCACTGCATCCATGCAGGCAGTGTACCTAGCTGTTTGGTTTCACCACGCTACATTGCGTTTGATCCACAGCACAGCATAACACAGCTACACAAATAATAGCACAGCGCATCATGACAGCACAAGGTCGCTGATCTGTGAGGTGCTTGTGCAGGACGTGATTACACAGTCGCCTCCCAGCGTCATATTGATGGAACTGACGCCATCCCAGATGCAAGCTGTGGGCCTGGCTGACGCTGCAACCTTGCTGCAGCAGTTGTATGACTTGGGCTACACTGACATCTCACATTCTGGGTATGCTTCTGCTGGATCTATAATGCTTCTCAAACAACTCCATCTCATTCCTAACCTGAGCTGGGCAATTCCAGCTGTTGGATGACATGGGCTGCTTGTTTCTGCATCTTGCACACATCCAGGCTAGATCAACTGCTGATATCCTGTGTCTGTGCCTATTGGCTTCAGCCTGGCAGGAGCCGCAGGAGTTTCCTGTCTGCCCATTGACCTTGAAAGGCACGATTGCAGTCAAAGAAAACATGCAAGTCATGAGTTGGTGCTTTGGCCTCAGCTTTATCACTGGATCTGCAGGTATGTGTGTGATGAGCGGTGGTATAACTTGACGCGCAGCATACGCTTGCGAGGGCTGGGCTTTGCAGGACAAGACAGTTTGAGACAACCAACATGGTGTACGCTGCCGCCAGACAAGTTTCATGCATTGTCAGCCAGAACCAGTCAACAGCAGAGGCCTGAAAACATTCTGCTGATCTACAAAGCAGCTGCCAAGTCCAGGCAATCACTGCTGTCTCAAGGGACCCCCAATCCCAGCCCTACCAGCAGCTCTGGTGTGCCTTTAGCTGGTCCCAATGTCACCGTCCCGTTTAGCACTGTGGCCAGAACTCCTTTTACAGCTCAGCCTGTCCAATAACATGACGAGCATGAGGCAGCTGCATGTAGCTGGTCTGACTACCTTTTCTGGTCCCCTCCTCCCTCCCCTCAGTGTTGTAGTGCAGTTTTGAGTGCTTGAGTGAGTTGATGACAGATTCGTCTGCTGGTTTGCAGGAAGCATTCTGCTTCAAAGTGTGGTCTTGTTGGTTTGACAGCTGCAGACACCACACAGCTGGTGTCTCCGTGTTGTTGCCATTGTCATTGATTTCATTGGACACATCACGACACAAACTAGGTGCAATGCTTCCCCAGATCTTCTGACAAATCTGCTCTACCTTTACCTGTACACTATCCAGCAAGCAAGTATTGACACAAATGAAGGGTGTAACAGCCTAGGCTGATAACAGCAGCATGTACATGTCTTCCAATTGGTCTTGCTTGCAAGGGCCATCAAGGTTGTGACCAAGAAAAAGCGCAATTACAACTTACCTGAGTCTGTGAGATACTCATGGTGTGTATAGACTCATGCATGCCATTGCATTACACATGGTGTCCATCCATTGATTTACAGCATAAATATTAGTCCCTTCATTCCTGCCTGCGACATTGCAGATTGCAAAGTTTGCAACACTGACTGTTCCGTCCTGCCTCAAGGTACAGTGTGCCATACAGCTGCATATTGCTTCCTGATGCTTCGATCATCACCATGATTTGTCCTCAAACAAAGCTGCCTCTGAGTTTGCCAGTCTCAACACTACCTTCCCTATTGCATTCTTGCTCTAGAGAAGATCTTGTTCCTTCGTCAGTGCGCAATGTGCCAGCATGAGGGAGGACTTGTTATACATCGCTGGCGTACATTCGAGTACCCTTTACCGTTGCAAGTTTCAATTGTAAAGCTTCATGTAAGCTTATACATCCCAAGAAGCATTTTCTGCCTACAAGCTGACATCAGAACGCAGGCAGCATGTCAAGTTATCAGTTAGGCAGATATCTGTATGGTTACATGGTCTCATCCACATAGAAAGTCATCAATATCAGCCTGTGCAATCCCACACCTCACCCTAGTTGCATACAGTAAGGGCCATAAGTGCATTTCAGGGCATCTGCTCACAGTTTCCTGCGAGTGGGTTGTTCTTAGTCATTGAGCAAGCGAGCGTTGACCAGCTCTAACCTCGCGCTTGCCGGAAAATGCGCAATAGAAAGTTCATGTCATGGTGTGTGGCCATTGGCCGAAAGTGATGACGACGTCAACAGAAATGCGAGCTAAAACTCCCTGTATCTCTTCGAGGTCCCGGCTGTGATCGACGATGCTACAGTCGCTGGTTTTGGGGCTATGCGCTGCCGTCGTCGTGTACTTCGTTCTTAAACGGTAGCTCACCGTTGTTTTGGACCGTCTGTTCTGCCCCGGGTCCGCGACTTGCTCTAACGCTTGTGACCTATGCAGCTGTGCCGGTCTCCTTCTGTCTGCTGCTGCGCGCAACAAGCATTACAAGCTCACTGTAGAGTCTTTAGGTCCCTTCATCTGTCAAGGCATTCATCTACAGCTTGCTCAGGTAATCCCACTCTTGCAGCCTATGTTCACCGACTCTTGTCAGGCTTGTCCTTTCTGCAAGGCAGAATTTGCCTAACTCTGCTTTGTGGCTCTACAGGGACCTGTTTCGCATATATGGATCAGCGAAGTGTCCCTAGGGCGCTCCCGGAGCGCAGCAAAAGTTGCTCAGGCAGCCATGTCCTGGCAGTTCAGGCTGCCATTCACCGTCAGAAGTCTGACCATAGAGCTGAGGGACAGTCCAGTGGGTGCAAAGTCCACCAAGACAAAGCAGAACAAACGAAGATCAGGCAGCAAGATTCTGATGAACAGTGGTCTCAGGCTGCTGCTTGGTCTGCTTCCCAAAGTCCCTGTCAGAGTCAAGCAGCTGACTGTGAAGCACCAGGTATTTTGTTGCCACTTACTATGCCTTCTGCCATTGTGAGACTACGTCTGCTGTCTACCATTGCCACTGTTGTTGCCAGAGTGATTTTCAAATTTGCAGCAGAAGTTTTTGGGAGTGGTTCGGATGCTGGACTCAACCAATCAACAAATTTGCATTTTCTGTCTTTAGGACTCATCAGGGGGGTCAATAGACAATAACTGGGAAATATATACTAAGCACTCAATGTTCAAGGTGTTCAACAACATGGTGCCACAGTAGCGATGTTGTGATGAAGGGAGGTACTAGTACCGGGACACTACACGCTGTACTCTTAACTAGCTCTACCAAGCTTAGGAGTCAAGCTAAAAGTGGAGTGGTCAACACAGATTGTCTTTGTGCAAAACAACTAATGTATCAAGTTGGGAGGTGCACATGCAGGCAACTGGTTTCCTGCTGGACATTCCGCGTGTTGAGGTGCTGATCAACAGCTCTCGCCTATCATCCAAGCTGAGGCTGGATGTGAAGCTCCTGCCCATCAAGGCTGTCCTTGAAAGTACACCAGGTACAGAACGCCCTTCAGGAAGCCAGGCCTTGTTGCTGCAGTGCTTGCCCTTGACTTGCTGTTGCTGCTTCCTGTTGCTCCACACAGCAAATCCAATTGTTCCAGTAACATGATGCTGAATCTGAAGTGCAGGTGCTTCTAGTAGTCGTAGAACTGAGACCTGTCGGCTGCTGGAGCTGCAGCACATCACAGCATCAGTTGTGCTGCAAGTCACCAAGTATGCCCTGCACAGCTGCTAAATATGCCTTTTGGTGCTATGATGCCATACTTGCATACTTTGTGACCCTGTCTCTTAGTTCTGCTGCTTGCCCCCAGTGCGACAGTGACAACTCCCTGAGGCGTCTGCAGACTTGGTTGATTGGTTGCGCATACCTTTGATCCAACTTTGTGGCAATCGTGCTTTCCTCACTTTGTTGCCTGAGTATCATAGCAAGCAGCAGCATGCAACAGAACCATGGCTTTGGTGTCTTGTCATTTGTCACCACCACTCATGCATTGTTCTGAATGACTGCAGCCAAGCCATGGGTCTGCATTGCATCAGCGCATCTGTTGATGTGGGCAATGCAGTGCTGACTGCCTCCAGCGCCCTGCTGTCAGCACTGACTACCTTGGCAGTCCTTGGCAACCAGAACAAGGCAGCACACCTGGCTGGCGCAACTAGCCTCAAGCACACCAAATCAGGCTCCAGCAACCTGACTGTTGCTGCATTTGACAAGCTTGTAGCTAGTCTGCCTGATGAGGTAGGATCTGACCTCATGACTCATTGCCCAGGCAACTGTTTACTACATCATGTGCATGATCTGATGGTGACATGTTGCATTGTGTTGTATGTTGTTGTGTGACAGCATCACATACTGTGTCATGCTGTACATTACGTTGCATATTTCAATACAACTGACTGCTTCACAGGCATGCAATGTTCCTCACTTTGATGCCTCGTGCAAAACAGTATCGAGCGGTATGTATCACCTCTGAATGCAACCACAAGCTTCCTGGTCAAGGTTATTACTGGACCAGCAATGCCATGCCAGAATTTCCAAGGCATCAACAGTCCACAAGAGTCCAGCAGACATGGCACATTGTCTTGTAGGCTATTCACAATGCTGCGTAAACTAGCAGGGCGTATTTCATGGCAGCTCATTTGCTGTGCAACTCACTTGCAATGATACAGTGGCACTCTCAAGTGAGCATATCCACCCTTCTGTTGTGGATCAGTAGTGTGTTGCTATGCACAGGTGCAAGTCTCTTTACCTTCCATCTGTGTTCAAAGCTCTGCTCTCCAGTCTTCTGTCGGCCTTTTAGAAACAAGCTTCGAAAGCCGAAATCTGGTGCTGTCAGCTTCAAGGGCCACAGGACCCTACTCAGGAGACCCCCAAGCACCCACCAGCCAGCACCCCCTGGCCCCCTCTAGTGAAGAACAGCTCTATACTGTCTCCCTCACTTCAGGTACCCATTCAGGGTTTTGATGCTGCTACAGCATGATGGAACTCAGATACTTAGGCCACGTCATGTTTATGTCCTGACATGCATTTATAGCCAGGTTTACTCAATCAGCTTAACTTGCACACACCAAGGCTCTCACCTAGAGTTTGCCCTACCTGCCTGTCCTTCTATCTCTTACACTGCATATGCACTCTCCTGACATGCACACCTTCAGCCATCCACTTGCCCAGCTGCCTTTCACCGCATGCTCATGCACAGCGCTGTCCAATGATTGCTTTCATACTCTTTGCCTGCAGATGGAGCTCATGCCGGTCTGGGACTGACAAACAGTCATGCTGCCGGTACCGTCAGCATCTCCAAAGTGTCCCTGGACCTGCACCTCAACCGGGCAGTCCCCACCTCGCCTCCATCGGCTGCTGGATCAGACCCTGCTGCAGCTGTTCTGCGAGGCCATGTGGAATTCACAGGCGTAGCCAGCCAGTGTTGCCCTGCTGCGCTGTGGCCACTGCTTGCTACACTTCACCAGCTTCAGCAACAGCAGCAGCTGCAGCATCAGTTGATGCTGCAGCAGCAAGGGACTAGCCAGGTACTGCCAAGCTTTGGCAGCTCTACGGAGGATACAAATGAGGGACAGCTGCGTCAGCAGCGACGTACCAGTGAAGAGCCAAACCGAGATGAAGCTGCTGCTGCTGTTGATGATGATGCACTGGGCGGTAATGGCTTGAATTCCTCTCAGGGCTCAGGTCATGCCAATGAGCAGCCAGGCATAGAATCAGTTGCACAGCATCTGCTCAGCAGAGAAGCTGCGCCAGCAGCTGGTCAAGAACCTGCAGCAGCGTCTATATCAAAAGCTGAGGCAGCACTAAGCGTGCAGTGGGAGATTTGTGTCCAGGCAGGTAGCGAAACCCAGATAGAGGTGGTAGCAGACACTGGAGCTGTGCTACTGGGATGTGGTGTGGACATGGCGACCTTGCGGGCAGCTTCCGGAGATGGTAGCAGCATGAAAGCCCAGTCTGCAGCAGACATAGTGGCGCAGCTCTCGCTCCAGGTGGGTTGACACATGCTCTTTTGTATTGTTCGGTCACTCAAACAAGTGCTTCATCTGGTGAGTGTCACATGTTCAGTCTGCCCCACTCTGGCTGTGCAGGCCTTGATTTACGTTTGTGTATATAGGAATGTATATCTAATATAGGTGTCTGATGTACTGCAGCATAGTATACTGAGCGTTTGGTCAAGGCTATGGGCTGGTACAAGGTTGAAAGCAGACACAAGCTCTGTGCCAAAACCTGTTGCCTTTGTAGCATGTGATGTACCAAATCACATAGTCATGTCATGCAATGCATGTGGCAACACATCATTACCAGAGCAGGTCAGGTACAAAACAGGTGTCATGTAGCGGCATGCCCGTCCTGTCACATTGTGGCAACCCAAAAAGCTTTTGCAACCAACGCATGAATGATACTGTTGCTTGTGACGCCAAGGATGCTGTCTGACCTGCAGGGACTGCAGATGCAACTGCTTGCACATTGCTGCTGTGCAATCAATGCTTGGATGGCACGCTGGGATGCCTTTTTGGTGACAATAACGTCTATGGCGTGCAGGGACTACAGATGCAAGTGTTGACCTCAGAGCGGGATTCAGGAAGCCAGAAGGGGCAGACAGGGCAGTCTGTCCAGCAGCTGAAGCATGTTGTTGGCGTGCAGAAGCTTAACTTAGGCATGAGTTCACAGACAACAAATGATGCTTTGCTATGCACAGGTCAGCCCATGTCATCCTCTGCTCTGTGTACAGTACTGCAATCCTTGTCTTGGCTTCTGACCATGGAGGCATCGTGCTCTGTGCTTCTGGTGCCCCATACATTTTTGTACTTGATGGTGTAGCTTTCATGTGCCCTGCTGTTTGTATTGACCTTTTTGTTGGGCAACCTGCAGTGATGCATTCTGCACTGCTGGTGTTGTCACACAAGCTTCAGCTGGCATTTCATCACGGCGAGGAAGTGTTGTTGGCGTTCCTTTGGCTGCCAAGTCTTTGCTGAGCACATCTATCTGTGAAGCAGTCTGTGATGGGGCAGTTTTCAGCTTCTTGTTTTGACTGACATCTTCCATTTGCTGCAGGTAATGTGGCAGTCACAGGCTGTGAGGTGCACCTGATCCACAGCATGCTGATCGATTTAGCATCTCTGGGCGTAAGTCTTGCGCCTCCTAAGGGCATTCTGAAGAAGAGCAAGGGTCCAGGACTGAGCACCTCAGACCCCATCAGCAGCCCAACAGCACCTCTGACCTCCAAAAGCAAAAAGTCTAAGCTTAACGTGCAGTTGACCAAAGTGGCTGTTGGGATTTCAAATGTGGTGGTGGGCTATCAGACTCATTTAGAGGTGGCAAGGGCAGACCGTCCAGAAAATGAAGAGGCACCCCTGACACTGACATGCACTGAGTGCATCACCCTGCAGGAGTTGACAGCAGAGGCTTTTCCCAGCGCTTTCAAAGGCTCTGTACAGGCCAACAATCTGGCTGTCTTACATCAAGAGACGCGCAATGTGTCTCACCCGGATGACTCACTTTCTGGTCCTGAGCAATCTGCACCACGTCATGAAGTGGAGATACTGCACGCCGAGCATCTCACTCTTGCGGTCGATACAGCATCTCAGACCCCACCCACAGCACTCTTGGGGACGCATACACAGCAAGGGTCTAATTCGGCAAATCTGCCCAATTTGGGCAGGTCTGGCAGACCTGATGAGCAAGGTCTGGCAGTATTGCCCAGCCTGGCAGCGACGATTTTGTTGTCCGGGTGGCAAACTGTGTTCCATGCAGATGCAGTCATTGGCTTGTGCAAAGCTGCTGCAGACTTTGCCTGTGTGGCGCGTCAGACAGGCACCAGCTGGCAGTCCACTGAGACAGAGTCAGTGCATACTGCTTCAAGCACTGGTCAGATGCCGATGACCAATCCCACTCAGTCACCAGTTGCCAAAGCAGCTGCTACAGCACCTGCTCAAGACACTGAGGCATCAGTTACACGACAGCTGTCAAAGTTGCATAGGCTGCCGGTCGTCATGCTGACTGTGCAAGTGAGCAAATGGAAGACTGATGCTGTCATTGCTGACCACATAGTTTGGGGCGTCATTTTGTCAGAAGCACAGTGCAAGCTGGACTCACGCACCCTCGTTGCCATTCAGCTGCAGCATCTCCAGTCCCAGCTCACTCATCAGCAGCAGCAACAGCTGAGTCGAGGAGCTGAACCAAGCAACAGCAGCCTGCAGGACTCAGCGGCAGTGGCTGAGAGTCCTAGTCTGATTGTCAGGCAGGTCGGGGTCAGTCTTAACAGAAGGCCGATGCTGCATTGTGGCGAGATTGAGGGGTCTCTTGACTTATGGCCAGCTCAGGGTAGGGGTAGTGCTGCAAGGCATAACTTGCCAGGCAGCCCTCGTCGTCAAGCCAGTCTAGGTGAGCCTGCCATTGCACTCTGTGTCCCTGCTGCTGCTGGTGCGACTTGTTACCATGGTGAGCTAGTGAGACATGTCAGTAGGCCAGTACCTGCAGGCAGCATGATCGTTACATGTCTATCCCTCTGTACATCTACATTGTCGCATGTAAGCTGGTAACAAATCAGGCTTGGTGTTTTCAGGGCTACACCAGGTGGCTTTGACATCTTGACAGGAAGCCTGTGTGTCATCGCTCAACAAGCTTCCTGTATTGCATTGTATTAGTAACATGGCAAGCCAAGAGCCCTGTACAAGGAGTCGTCTCAGTAGCAAAATGTGTTGCAATTGCAGACTGGACTCGCTCCAATGATGAGCATGCAGCTGCCTACTCCAGAGCAGGCCTGCCCCAATGGGCAGCAGAATGCCTTTCAGAGCCTGGCCAGCCCACTGACTTTGCCAGTCAAGCAGCTGCCCCGCCAACAATGGCCCTTAGGCCTGCTGCTGTTGTCCAGGCCACTGTGTCTGATGTCATGCTGACACTTCCATACGACCAGGACTTCGGCAGGGCTGAGCGGTTTGGGGAGTTGTGGTCTAAAGCGTTTGGGCAGGTATGCTGTTGCATATGGCTGTGCTGCAGCCTTCTTGTTGTCTCTTTGCCTCCCGGGTCCAGGCGCGTCCTTGTACTCTCGCTCAAACAATATAAGTCATACGAATAGTGTGTGTTTTGGTCTTCAAGTTGTGTTTGTAAGCTCTCCACAGCGCTGTTCTCTGCTGTCATGATACACTCGCCACATTGCTGTAGAAATGGAGGCAGACTGGGGGTTCCCTTATCAAGCTTTTGACATAGCCTTCCAGTGGGGCGCTCCGGAATGATCTGCTGATAAGGTGGTCTTCCGCAGGTCTTGTATGAGCATTTGAACTCACTGAAGCAGCCCAAGGACCAAACGAGACGCAAGGTGAAACGCGCTGGGCTGGATGTCAAGTCTCTTCTTCTGCCTCTGGAGCTGCGTCTGGTATTACAGGGTGCCACGGTCAAGTTTGAGCACCATCCCATGGAAGTATGCCCTGAGACTCAGTGACTTTGACTTGGCCTTCTTGTGTGTTTTTGTGCTCCCCGATGTTTTGTATTCACAGTGTTGATATTCTAAAGTTGTGGCAAGTTGTGCCAGTCTTCCTGCCATTTTCCTGTTTGATGTCCTGTTTCTCTTTCTGTGCCTGCATTTTCTCTTCCTTGTTGTTTGTTGTGATGAGCCACATTGGTACAGTCATGACAGCTCACTGCTCAGACCCTAGAACTGCAGAGTGTCTTAGCAGTAATGCTTTGCGTGTTACCAGTACTCGCTAAACGCTCATTCTGCAGGCCCAGCTGCCTGTTCATAGTCCCTTTTTGGGTGCCATGGCATGCCATGTCATGCAGTGATGCACAGGAGCAACAAGAGACTTTGCATCACATCAACACAACGCCAATAGCAGGTATACCTGTTCTACTAAAATCGTCGGTGTCTCCAATTCTGTTCCCACTCTGCAGGCATGGTTGTCACTTCACGGCCCATTGCTACGTGACATGGCCTGTCAAGAAGCTCTGTGGTCACGAGCAGTAGCAGCAGACGCACCCACCCCTGACGAAGCCAACAGCAGCGCTGCAGCGCCATCTGAAGCCAGTCGGGAAAAGTTTGTTCAGGAGTTCAGTGCAGACGCGCCAGCTAGGCTGCAGTCGCAGCAGGCTACTCTTGATGCCCTGTCTGTAGAGCGCTCAAGACAGTACAAGGTCATGTGTGATGGGCTGAGGGTGGCAAGCAAGGAAGACAGCAAGCAAGGAGCGCTGATGCACGTGGCAGTGGAGGGCGCACAAGCCAGGCTTATTGTGCTGGGCTCTGACCTCAACTCTACCCAGGCTGCCATGGACTTCATAGCCCGGGTGGACCCCCCTAGTGAAGGCTTACCAATGAGACAGGTGAGCGCATACAGGTGTCAGGCTTACAGCCTCAGTCAGCAATAGAGTCTAGCTCAGCAGCCATGACCCATGGATAGATTGGCTTGGTGCATGATTTTGTGTGACAGGATCATTGCGCTGGTTTCTGCACCCTGGCCCAGCCTTGAAGCCATTGTGTAGCAACATCTTTAGTTTGGCTTGATCACCTGGCCCAGCCTCAAACTCATGATCCCGTCTGCTCCTAGATTCATTTGGTGCTCTCATCGTCACTGTGGTCAGGCACGAGTGATCCAGGCAAGCCAGGCTGCCTTTTTGCATTTCACGCTTGCCTAGCAAGCTGGTCCGTTGGTTGATCCACTAACACAGCTTACTGTCAGTCCCCTGCATCACTGCAAACAGACAGGGCACAAGGCCTGAAGTGTCGCACGACCTCATGCTAATGCAGATGCTGTACTTTCCAGCTTTGTCAAGGGATGCTGACATGGCAGCAGCATGTGTGCAGGTGCAGAAGCTGCATGTGGATGTGGGCGTGCAAGGCGTGGCTGTTGACTTCTGCAACAATCCACAGGTGAGCAGGGCGGGAAGTCAGCACACTTAGCTCTCAGTGCAACCCTGGCATGCCAGCCCACGCTGCTGATCACCTGGGTCACAGTAGCCTGCTTGTCTGGATTATACTGCCAGTTACTAGGCCAATGATGGGCTGACCTGTTGCTCATGGAACAAGCTTCCTTTTGAGTCTGCATGGGCCAGGTGCAGTTCTTGATGGCTAGCCTATAATGCCTGGTAACATTTGTTATCTGCATGTACAGCAGCTACATTCACTCTTGCCATTGTGTCTCAGCTGTCTGCTGCTTGCAGCGTCACCACAGATTTCCCTGACTCAACACTGCACTGCCATACCATGCCTATACTGCCAAAACACGATCTTGTACAGGGAGCTACTCAGGACTGTGTGTACCTGACCATGGGGCGGGGGGGGGGGGCCACATGTG
>JAABUP010003482.1_pt1 | contig 27717 bp, 21 predicted proteins | sample 5559201 | NCBI WGS metagenome assembly JAABUP01 (sample SAMN10711887, study PRJNA513373) | rock metagenome | isolation source: Antarctica rocks | place: Antarctica | reverse complement strand
CCGGTCGGTGGATCCGTTTCAGATCTTGCTCGCCGCCACGTGCACGGTGTGGTTGGTCGGCCAGGCATTCCTCAACGTCGGATACGTGAGTGCGCTGCTGCCCGTGACCGGCCTGCAGCTGCCGATGATCTCCGCCGGCGGTACGTCGACGGCGCTGACGATGCTGGTCTTCGGTCTGCTGGCCAACGTGGCCAGGCACGAGCCACCAGCGATTGCGGCGCTACGCACCGGCGAGGACGGGATGTTGGCGCGTTGGTTGCGGCTGCCTGCCCCCCAGCCCTATATCCCCCAGCCCTATATCCCCCAGCCCTACATCCAGCGCAGCGCGGTGCGCCCAGCGTCCGCGCCGGTGCCCGGAGGTCGGTCAGCGCGCCCGGCTGCCCGCACTGCCAAGAGCCAGCCTCCTCGGGCCGGATCGACGCAGCCGTCGCGCTCCCAGCCGGCACGTTCGCAAACCGAACGGCACCCGCCGGTGACCGCACGAACCAGGACGCGCAGTGCCGGACCGTCCGGGCGCGCTCACCCCGGCGGACGCCGGTGAGCGCAGCCGCCACCCGGGCGCTATCGGTGGTCTTGGCCGGCGGGGGGACTGCGGGCCATGTCGAACCTGCGATGGCTGTCGCCGATGCATTGCGGTGCCAGCGCGGCGACGTCCAGATCACTGCCTTGGGTACGGCCAGGGGACTGGAGACCACGCTGGTACCCGAGCGGGGCTATCCGCTGGAGCTGATTCCGCCGGTTCCCTTGCCGCGCAGCGTCAACGCCGACCTGCTGCGCCTGCCCACCCGGGTATGGTCCTCGGTGCGGGTGACCAGGGGCGTGCTGGACGCGGTGGCTGCTGACGTGGTGGTGGGTTTCGGCGGCTACGTGGCGTTGCCGGCCTATCTCGCTGCGCGCCGCCGCGGTGTCAGCGGCCGGGTCCCGACCGTGGTGCACGAGGCGAATGCACGGGCCGGTCTGGCGAACAAGGTGGGTGCGCGAGGTGCGGCTCGGATACTGGCTGCCGTCGCCGACTGCGGGCTCGCCGGGGCACAGGTGGTGGGCATGCCGGTGCGGCAGTCGATCACCACGCTGGACCGCGCCGGGTTGCGTTCGCAGGCCCGCGCGCATTTCGGGCTGGACCAGCAGACGCCGGTGTTGCTGGTGTTCGGCGGCTCCCAGGGCGCCAGCAGCCTCAACGCGGCGGTGTCCGGCGCCGCCGGTGGGCTCGGCGCGGCCGGGATCGGGGTGCTGCACGCACATGGACCTCGCAACACCGTGGTCGTTCCGAATGTGCCGGGGGCACCGGCCTACGTGGCGGTGCCCTACCTTTCGCGGATGGACTTGGCCTACGCGGCCGCCGACGTGGTGGTGTGCCGGGCCGGTGCGATGACCGTCGCAGAGGTCTCGGCGGTCGGCTTGCCCGCTGTCTACGTACCCCTGCCGCACGGCAACGGTGAGCAGGAACTCAACGCCCGACCGGTAGTGGACGCCGGGGGCGGGGTGCTGCTGGCGGATGCCGAGCTGAGCAGTGCCAGCCTGCTGGCGCGGGTGGTGGGGCTGGTGGCCGATCCGGCCCGGCTGGCCGCGATGGGTGCTGCCGCCGCCGGGTCCGGGCACCGCGACGCCGCGAGGGTCATCGCGCACATCGCGCTGGGCCTGGCGGCGGACCACCGGGGGCTGCGGTGAACGGCGCGGCGGCGCTGCCCCCGGAGCTGGCCAGGGTGCACATGGTGGGGATCGGCGGTGCCGGGATGAGCGGTGTCGCCAGGATCCTGCTGGCCCGCGGCGGTCAGGTGTCCGGGTCCGATGCGAAGGAGTCCCGGTCGGTGCTGGCACTGCGGGCCCGTGGTGCCTTGGTAGCGCTGGGCCACAGTGCGCAGGGGCTGGACCTGCTGCCGGGTGGTCCTACCACGGTGGTCACGACCGTCAGTGCGATCCCCGACAGCAACCCCGAACTGGTGGAGGCGCGGCGACGCGGGCTGGCCGTGACCACCCGGCCGGCAGTGCTGGCCACCCTGATGCAGGGCTCGCGCGCGGTGCTGGTCGCGGGCACGCACGGTAAGACGTCGACGACGTCCATGCTGGTGGTGGCCCTACAGCGGGCCGGCCTGGACCCCTCCTTCGCGATCGGCGGCGAGCTCAACGAATCCGGAGCCAATGCCCACCACGGCACCGGTGAGGTCTTCGTCGCCGAGGCCGACGAGAGCGATGGCTCCCTGCTCGGATACACCCCGGACGTGGTCGTGGTGACCAACGTCGACGCCGATCACCTGGACTTCTTCGGCAGCGTGACGGCTTATGTGGCGGTGTTCGAGCAGTTCCTCACCCGGATCGCCCCCGGTGGTGTGCTGGTGGCCTGCGCAGACGACCCCGGCGCGGCGGCGCTTGCCGAGCAGGCGGCCAGATCGGGGCTGCGGGTGCTGCGCTACGGACGGGCGGGCGCGGACGCCCGCCTGCTGACTTATCGGGCGCACGACGGTGGGGCAGTCGTGGAGGTGGCGCTGGCTGGCGAGGCGAGCCCGCGCACCCTGACGTTGGGGGTGCCCGGGGAGCATATGGCGCTGAACGGCCTCGGCGCGCTGCTCGCCGCGCGGTGCGCCGGGGCCGACCTCGAAGCGACGCTGGCAGGGTTGCGCGCCTTCGGGGGAGTGCACCGGCGTTTCCAATTCACCGGACGGGCCGCAAGCGTTCGGGTCTACGACGACTATGCCCACCACCCGACGGAGGTGCGGGCCACCCTGGTGGCCGCCAGGGCAGTCGCCGGCGAGCACCGGGTGGTGGTGGTGTTCCAACCGCACCTCTACTCCCGCACACTGACTTTCGCCGCCGAGTTCGCCGCCGCGTTGTCCCTGGCCAACGAGGTGGTGGTCTGCGACGTGTACGCCGCGAGGGAGGCCCCGGTCGCCGGGGTGAGTGGTGTACTGGTGGCCGACGCCGTCACCGCGACGGTGCACTACCAGCCGTCGTTGTCCGCAGTAGCTGACCAGGTAGCGGCGCTGGCGCGGCCCGGTGACCTGGTGATCACCATGGGCGCGGGGGACGTGACGATGCTGGGCCAGGAAATTCTGGATGCTCTCACTGCACGGGCCGTCTCCTCGTGAGGCCGGCAACCAGCGGTCCGATCGCCCCGCGCCGCCGAACCCGTTCCGGTTCGCGCACCGCCCGCACCGCGTCCTCGGCGCCCCGCAGCACGCCCCCGCGTTCGGGGGGTTCGGGTACCGGACGGCCGAACCGACGATCACCTCGGCCGCCGCGGCGGGTACTGGGAATGCGGGTGCGCACAGTCGTGGCGGCGGCACTCGTACTGGTGGTCGCGCTCGGCGCGGGTGCCTGGTTCAGCCCGGTGCTGTCGGTGCGGTCGGTGCAGGTTCAGGGCGTCGCAGGCGCGTCGCCGCAGCAGGTGCGTGACGCCGCGGCCATTCCCGCCGGCACACCGCTGCTGCAGGTCGACCTTGGCGCGGCGGCCCGCCGGGTCGCGGCCATCCCCCGGGTGGCCACCGCACAGGTCGACCGGACGTTGCCCTCCGGAGTGCGGATCACTGTGGTCGAGCGGACCCCGGTGGCGTGGGTCACCGGAAGCGGCGGATCGCACCTGCTCGACGCCGACGGATTCGACTTCGCAACCCAGCCGCCGCCCGCCGGCCTGCCGGAGCTGGGGGTTCCAACGCCTGGAGTGAACGATCCTCGCACGGTTGCGGCGTTGAGCGTCCTCACCACGCTGCCACCGCCGCTGCGCGAGCAGGTGGTGCGGGTGAGCGCGGTCAGCCCGTCGGCGGTGGAACTGACGCTCGGGCAGGGCCGGACGGTGCGGTGGGGTGGCGTCGAGGCGGCTGCGCGGAAGGCGGCGGTGCTCAGTGCGCTGCTGACTCAGCCAGGCCGGGTATACGACGTCTCCAGCCCCAGCCTGCCTACCGTGCGCTGAGCGCCGCATCGAGACCCGTGCGCTGAGCGCCGCATCGAGCCCGTGCGCTGAGCGCCGCGTCGAGCCCGTGCGCTGAGCGCCGCGTCGAGCCCGTGCGCTGAGCGCCGCATCGAAACCCGTGCGCTGAGCGCAGTGTCGGGCAGAACTTCCGCGTGGCGGCTCGGCGCGCCTGCTGGACCAGCGTGCACCGGCTGCCTACCGTCTCCCCCATCGACAGGTTGACATAACTGTGAGCCTGTGGTTGAGCTTGAGGGTTTTGGTCCACCGGCCGGTCCAGCCCCTGGGTTCCATCCAGCAGTAACGACGTCCGACACCGATGGAAGGCGAAAGCCGATGACGCCCCCACACAACTACCTCGCCGTGATCAAGGTCGTCGGTATCGGCGGCGGCGGTGTCAATGCGGTCAATCGGATGATCGACGTCGGTCTGAAGGGCGTGGAGTTCATCGCCATCAATACCGACGCGCAGGCCCTGCTGATGAGCGACGCCGACGTGAAGCTGGATGTCGGGCGCGAACTCACCCGCGGTCTCGGTGCCGGCGCGGACCCTGAGGTGGGCCGTCGCGCCGCGGAGGACCACAAGGACGAGATCGAAGAGGTCCTCAAGGGCGCCGACATGGTGTTCGTCACGGCGGGGGAGGGTGGCGGCACCGGCACCGGGGGTGCCCCGGTGGTGGCAAACATCGCCCGCAAGCTTGGGGCGCTGACGATCGGCGTGGTCACCCGGCCCTTCTCCTTCGAGGGCAAGCGTCGAGGTGGGCAGGCCGAGGACGGGATCGGCGGGCTGCGCGAGTCCTGCGACACCCTCATCGTGATCCCCAACGACCGGCTACTGCAGATGGCCGAGCCGAACCAGAGCCTGATGGACGCGTTCCGCTCTGCCGACGAGGTACTGCTCAACGGGGTGCAGGGCATCACCGACCTGATCACTACCCCAGGGTTGATCAACGTGGACTTCGCGGACGTGAAGAGCGTGATGTCGGGGGCGGGGAGCGCCTTGATGGGCATCGGTTCGGCCCGCGGAGACGGTCGGGCGGCGGCCGCGGCCCAGGCGGCCATCAATTCCCCGCTGCTGGAGGCCTCGATGGAGGGCGCGCGCGGGGTTCTGCTGTCTATCGCTGGCGGTTCGGACCTGGGCCTGTTCGAGATCAACGAGGCTGCCTCGCTGGTGCAGGAGCAGGCGCACGAGGACGCCAACATCATCTTCGGGACGGTGATCGATGACTCCCTTGGCGACGAAGTGCGGGTCACCGTCATCGCAGCGGGCTTCGACGGTCAGACACTGCCGCGCAAGAACCTCGACCCCGGCACCGGCGTTCGCACCGCGGTAGCCGCCGGTCAGGGCGGGCAGATCGGCCAGTCCCAGGGATTGCCCCCCACCCGGCCCTCAGCATTCGAGCCACCACCAAGCCAGCAGCCGGGCGCGACGGGCTCCACGGGGCAAGGCCCGGCGCAGAATGGTCCCGGGGGGCTCCCGCCGCGTGGTGGAGCCAGGCCGGGGTCGTTCGGCTCGGGTCGCACCGTGGCGGTGGAGCAGGACAGCGAAGACGACGAGGTGGACGTTCCGCCCTTCATGCGCAGGTGAGCGTCGGGGTGGTGCGGCGGCTGTTGACCACCCGCGAGGGGGGTTACTCGCGTGCGCCCTACGACTCGTTGAATCTGGGCGAGCACGTGGGCGACGAGCCGGACGTGGTCGCCGCCAACCGAGGTGTGCTCGCTGAGCGGATCGGCCTGCCAATGCCCCGGCTGGTGTGGATGGAGCAGGTGCACAGCGCCAGGGTGGCCGTGGTGGACGGCCCGCAGCAGGCACCGCTAACGGCGACCGACGGAATCGTCACCGCGACACCAGGCCTGGCTCTGGTCGTGCTGGCCGCGGATTGCGTGCCGATGCTGTTAGCCGATGAGAGGGCGGCAGTGGTGGGCGCGGTGCACGCCGGTCGGGTCGGTGCGCGCTCGGGGATCCTCGCCGCAGCGTTGTCGGCGATGGTGGCCGCTGGGGCTCGCACGGAGGCCATCACCGTCCTGCTGGGACCGGCGGTGTGTGGTCGCTGCTACGAGGTGCCCGCGGATATGCAGGCGGCGGTGGCCGCCGACCTACCGGGCAGCGCCAGCCGAACCCGCGCCGGTACCCCTGGTCTGGACATCCGGGCCGGTCTGCGGCGCCAGCTACGCGAGGCCGGCGTGACCGAGGTTGACCAGGATCCACGTTGCACCGTGGAGACCGCCGAGTTGTTCAGCCACCGCCGAGGTGCACCAACCGGTCGCATTGCCGGGGCGATTTGGGTGCACCCGCGGTGAGCGTGGCCTCGCCCCAGCGGGCCGGGCAGATCGCGGCGTCGCTGGCCGATGTCCGCGCCCGGCTGCAGCGGGCCTGCAGCGCCGCTGGGCGCCCGGTGGCAGCGGTGCGGCTGGTGGCGGTCACCAAGACCTTCCCGGCGACCGACGCCGCACACCTGTTGGACCTGGGCTGCCGGGAACTAGGTGAGGCCAGGGAGCAGGAGGCCACTGCAAAGGTGGCTGAGCTGGCCCGGCTGCGACCACTCCCGCAGCCTCGCTGGGTGATGCTCGGACGATTGCAGCGCAACAAGGCGCGGGCTGTGGCGCGCTGGGCGCAGGAGGTTCAGTCGGTGGACACCCCCCGGCTGCTGGCGGCGTTGGAGTCCGCGGTCGGCGCGGCCACCGAGAGCGGCGAGCGCACCGCAGCACTTGATGTCTTACTGCAGGTCAGCTTGGACTCCGACCCGGCGCGGGGCGGCTGTCCTGCTGGGCAGCTTGCGGCACTGGCCGAGCTTGCCGCCGGGTGTGCGAACCTGCGGTTTCGCGGCCTGATGGCGGTCGCACCGCTGGATGTACCTGCCGCAGCCGCGTTCGCCGAGCTGGCCGAGCTGGCCGAGCAGACCCGGCGAGCGCATCCGGGTGCAGTGCAGCTGTCCGCCGGAATGTCCGGTGACCTGGAGGAAGCGGTGCGGCACGGTTCGACCTGTGTGCGTGTCGGAACCGCACTGCTCGGTCCCCGGCCGATAGCCTCGCCGTGATCGACACGGGCGGGCGCCGGGGCGCATCCCAGTGCCACCACCAGCCCGGTCACCTCTCCAGGAAGGTCGTTCGATGAGCTCTCTGCACAAGCTCAAGGCGTACTTCGGCATGGTCCCCAACGACGACTACGAGGAGGGGTACGACGGTACCGAAGAGCTGCCCGAGGGGAGGTACTCCGAGACGGAGCGGGCACCGCACTACCGCAACGCCCGCCAGCCTCAGTCAGTTCGCGAGCCGGCCTACGCCGGCGCCGCCGCCTACGACAGTGCCGCCTACGTTTCCTCGCACGCGCCGACCACCCGGCTGGAGCCGCTTGGCGCCCGGGCCGCGGGCCGTCGCAGCGCAGCGGCTGGAGCCGCCACGCCCGCGTCTGCTGGGCACAACTCCACTCGGGGGTCGCTGGCCGTGGACGAACGAGCGGAACCGGTTCGCCGGCACAATCCCTTCGGTGAGGACGGCCACCCGCTGGCCCGGATCACCACGCTGCACCCGCGTACGTACAACGAGGCCCGCACCATCGGTGAGCGTTACCGGGAGGGCAACCCGGTGATCATGAACCTGACGGAGATGAGCGATCCGGACGCTAAGCGCTTGGTGGACTTTGCCGCGGGCCTCGCGTTCGCCATGCGCGGTGCGATCGACAAGGTCACCAACAAGGTTTTCCTGCTCTCGCCGTCCGACGTGGCCGTCTCCGCGGAGGACAAGCGCCGCATCGTGGAGAACGGTTTCTACGACCAGACGTGAAAAGCGGCCGCGGTGAGAGGCCGGGCGCGGGCGCAAGCGCCCGGGTAGTGGCCCTGGTACCCGATCGTCAGGCACAGTGGTGTGGTGCTGGTGCTGACGATCGTGTACTACGTGCTCTTCGCCTTCTGGTTGCTGTTGATCGCCAGGATCGTGACCGAAACTGTGCGATCGTTTGCGCGCGAGTGGCAGCCGAGCGGGCCGATCGCGGTGGGGCTGGAAGCGGTGTTCACGGTCACCGATCCACCGGTGCGCGGGTTGCGCCGGGTCATTCCGAGCATCCCCATCGGCGGTGCTCGGCTCGACATCTCGATTATGGTTCTGTTGTTGGCAGTGTTCATACTGATGTCCTATCTTGCCGCGGTCGTCCGGTGACGGGCGTGGCCAGTGCTGATCCATCGGATGGTCGGGACGACTCTCGAAGAATGCGTGAGGTGATAGTGCGATGCCGCTGACCCCCGCCGACGTACACAACGTCGCGTTCAGTAAGCCCCCGATCGGCAAGCGTGGTTACAACGAGGACGAAGTCGACGCGTTCCTCGACCTCGTCGAGGGTGAGCTGGCGCGGCTGGTGGAGGAGAATAACGACCTCCGTCAGCGTATGGACGAACTCGACCAGCAGCTGGCCGACGAGCGCACCAGAACTTCGGAGTCAGCACGCAACGGTTCTAGTGCCGCGCCGACGCCTGCCGAGCGCGTCTCGGAGCTGGTGCCCGCGGCCGAGCAGCAGGCTCCCCGCGCGCACCCCCCCGCGCAGGCGCCTTCCGCGGTCACCGGGTCCGTCTCCGATCACAACCTGCAGGCGGCCAAGGTGCTCGCCCTCGCCCAGGAGATGGCCGATCGGTTGAGCAGCGAAGCGAAGTCGGAGGCGGAGGCGCTCACCGGCAGCGCCAAGTCGTCGGCGGAGCGGATGGTCGCCGAGGCCACCGCGTCCTCGCAGCAGATGGTGGCCGATGCCACCGCAAAGTCCGAGCAGATGGTCAACGACGCCCGCAGCCGCTCCGAGCAAATGACCGGTGACGCCAAGGCGAAATCCGAGGCCACCCTCACTGACGCCCGCACCCGCGCCGAGACCATGCAGAGCCAGGCCAAGGAGAAGGCGGAGGCGCTGCAAGCCGACGCCGAACGCAAGCACACCGAGCTGATGTCCACCATCAACACCCAGCGCACCCAGCTGGAGAAGAAGATCGAGGAACTACGCACGTTCGAGCGTGAGTACCGCACCCGGTTGAAGTCCTACCTGGAGGCTCAGCTGCAGGAGTTGGGGCAGCGTGGCTCCGCGGCCCCAGGTGACGGCGTGCGGGCAGGAGTGACTGCCGGTCAGCCCGGATTCACCGCCTCCGGGTTCGGCGCGCGCTCCGAGCAGGGCAGCTGAGGGCCGACCTCCGGTGCTGATCCTGGCCATGGGCGGCGTGGTCGTCGGATTCGCGCTGCTGGTCGTCTCCTTGATCACCCAGAACCCGCTGTGGGCGTGGGGGTGCATTGCGGCGTGCGCGCTCTCGGCTGGCGTCCTGGCAGTCGATGCGTGGCGACGTGGGCGGGTCCGTGCCGGCGGCGCCCCCGGGGTCTCCGCAGCGACACCGGACTCGGTGCTCACAGGCGGAGCGGGGGCGGGGCCGGGCGCGGCCTCGCTGGCCAAGAACTCCTCGGCCGGGAACCTGCCGGCCCGAGACTCGCCAGCCCAGAGCGAGGGCCTGTCTGCACCCACGATGATCCAGCGCACCGAACCGGTGCAACCCGCCCAGCCGGCAGAGCCTGCCGAGGCGGTCCAGCGCGCGGTTCTCGAGGCCGAACCTGGCGAGGAGGACGTCGATGCAGCCGACGCCCTGGTCATCGCCGGTGTCGAGCACCCGGTCCTGGTGATCGACGAGCACCCCCGTTTCCACCTGCACACCTGCCGCTCGTTGGCCGGTAAGGCCACCTTGAGCCTGCCGGCCCGTGAAGCGCTCGAGCTCGGTTTCACCCCGTGCGCACTGTGCAGCCCATCGCGCACCCTGGCCGCCTTGACGCGGACGTCCTGAGTTCTCTCGGGTGAGCACCGCCCGCTACACTGAGCACCGACACTGATCCGGCCATCACCGGGGAGTCTCCGGAAGAACCGGGTCCCTGGCGTATACCGTCCGTGCCCGCAGTAGAACCGGACGGGTGGGGCCCGTCACAGCCCGTCGAGTGGTCGTATCCCGGGTGCTGTCCGAGGTTCGGCAAGCGGGGTGGTACCGCGGCGTGGGTGCAGTCCGAGCACCCGCCTCGTCCCCGTGCCCCAGCGGCACGAGGAAAGCGACGAACGTGACCTACCCCCTCACCGACCTGGCACCCGCGACGTCCGGAGCCCCGTCCTTCCCGGAGATCGAAGAACAGGTCCTGCGGTACTGGGCCAGTGACGGCACCTTCCAGGCCAGCATCGACGCCAGAGCTGGCGCGCCGGATTTCGTTTTCTACGACGGCCCGCCCTTCGCCAACGGGCTCCCGCACTACGGGCACCTGCTCACCGGCTACGTCAAAGACGTGGTCCCGCGGTATCAGACCATGCGGGGCAAGCGGGTAGAGCGCCGCTTCGGTTGGGACTGCCACGGCCTGCCAGCCGAGGTCGAAGCCGAGCAGCAGCTGGGCATCAAGCACAAGTACGAGATCGAGGAGATGGGCGTCGCGGAGTTCAACGCCGCCTGCCGGGTCTCGGTGCTGCGTTACACCGACGAGTGGCGTGCCTACGTCACCCGCCAAGCCCGCTGGGTGGACTTCGACCACGACTACAAGACCCTGGACATCGACTACACCGAGTCGGTGATGTGGGCGTTCAAGACGCTGTGGAACAAGGGGCTGATCTACGAGGGCTTCCGGGTGCTGCCCTACTGCTGGCACGACGGGACCCCGCTGAGCAACCACGAAACCCGGATGGACGACACCTACCGGCAACGCCAGGACCCGGCGGTGACGGTGGCGATGCCGCTTTACGCGCCGGGCAGCCCACTGGACGGGGCGGGCGCGCTGATCTGGACCACCACCCCGTGGACGCTGCCCTCGAACCTGGCGATGGCGGTGCACCCGGACATCGACTACGTCCAGGTGCAGGCAGACGGCGCGCGGTACGTGCTCGCGCAGGCCAGGCTGGCGCACTACGCCCGCGAGCTGGGCTTCGATCCGCAGGTGATCTCCCGGCATCGAGGCTCGGAGCTGCTGGGCCTGCGTTACGACCCGCCGTTCGACTTCTTCATCGGCCACCCCGGTGCCCATGTGATGCTGGCCGCGGGCTACGTCACCACCACCGACGGCACCGGCATCGTGCACATCGCGCCGGCCTTCGGCGAAGAGGACAAGGTGGTCACCGACGCGGCCGGGATCATCCCGGTGGTGCCGGTGGACGCCGGTGGGTGCTTCACCGCGGAGGTGCCGCCGTATGCGGGGGTGCAGGTGTTCGACGCCAACCCGCTGATTATCGACGACCTCAAGGCGGCGGGCCGGCTGCTGCGACGGGAGACCTACGAACACCCCTACCCGCACTGCTGGCGCTGTGGAAACGCGCTGATCTACAAGGCGGTGTCCTCGTGGTTCGTCGCGGTCACCTCTTTCCGAGACCGGATGGTCGAACTGAACCAGCAGATCACCTGGGTGCCCGAGCACATTCGGGACGGCCAGTTCGGCAAGTGGCTGCAGGGTGCGCGGGACTGGTCGATCAGCCGTAACCGCTACTGGGGTAGCCCCATCCCGGTCTGGGTCTCCGACGACCCCCGCTATCCCCGGGTGGATGTGTACGGCAGCTTGGACGAGCTGGAACGGGACTTCGGGGTGCGCCCCACTGACCTGCACCGGCCGTTCGTCGACGAGCTGAGCAGACCCAACCCCGACGACCCCACCGGCTCCTCGACGATGCGCCGGGTTCCGGAGGTGCTGGACTGCTGGTTCGAATCCGGCGCGATGCCCTTCGCTCAGGTGCACTACCCGTTCCAGAACCGGGAGTTTTTCGACGCCCACTACCCGGGCGATTTCATCGTGGAATACAACGGGCAGACCCGCGGGTGGTTCTACACCCTGCATGTGCTGGCCACGGCGCTGTTCGACTCGCCGTCGTTTCGCACGGTGGTAGCGCACGGCATCGTGCTCGGTGAGGACGGCGCGAAGATGAGCAAGTCCAAACGCAACTACCCCGACGTGACCGAGGTGTTCGACCGGGACGGCTCCGACGCCATGCGGTGGTTCTTGATGTCCTCGCCGGTGTTGCGCGGAGGCAATCTGGTGGTCACCGAGCAGGGCATCCGCGACGGGGTTCGCCAGGCGCTGCTGCCGCTGTGGAACGCCTGGAGTTTCCTGCAGCTCTACGCCGACACCCCCGGAACATGGGGGACCGGGTCCGCCCACGTGTTGGACCGTTACGTGCTGGCCAAGCTCGCCGCCTGCCGGGCGGCCATGACGGCGGCCCTGGAGCGCTACGATATCGCCGCCGCCTGCGACGAGCTGCGACTGTTTGCCGACGCCGTCACCAACTGGTATATCCGCCGGTCCCGGTCGCGGTTCTGGGCCGGGGACCGCGCCGCGATCGACACCCTGCACACCGTGCTGGAGGTGGTGTGCCGGCTCGCTGCGCCGCTGCTTCCGCTGGCCACCGAGGCGATGTGGCGGGGGCTGACCGGGGGGCGTTCGGTGCACCTCACCGACTGGCCCACCGCCGGTGAGGTGCCAGCGGATGAGGAGTTGGTGGCCGCCATGGACGAGGTCCGTCAGGTGTGCTCGACCGCGCTGGGCCTGCGCAAGGCGAACACGCTGCGGGTCCGGTTGCCGCTGGCCACACTCACGGTAGCAGCGCCCGACGCGCAACGGCTGCGCCCCTATGTCGACCTGATCGCCGAGGAGGTCAACGTGAAGTCGGTGCGCTTGAGCACCGACGTGCACGCGTACGGCCGCTTCGAGCTGGTGGTCAACGCCCGGGTGCTGGGCCCACGGGTGGGCAAGGACGTGCAGCGGGTCATCGCGGCGGTCAAAGCCGGGCAATGGACGCGGACACCGGACGGTGTGGTGACCGCGGCCGGGGTTGCGCTGGAGCCGGGAGAGTTCACCGAGCGTCTGGTGGCCGTGGAACCGGCCTGCACCGCCCCGCTTCCCGGTGGGGTCGGCCTGGTCGTGCTGGACCTGACGATCACCGGCGAGCTCGAGGCGGAGGGCTGGGTGCGCGACCGGGTCCGGGAGTTGCAGGAGGCCCGGCGGGGATTGGGGTTGGCGGTCAGTGACCGGATCCGGCTGACCCTGTCGGTCCCAGCGCTGCGCCGTGCGTGGGTCGGTATGCACCGCGACCTGATCGCCGCTGAGGTGCTGGCCGTGCGTCTCGACGTGGTCGACTCCGCCCTACCCGACGGGGTGGACCTCGGCGACGGAGTGCGCGCGCACCTATACCGCATCTGAACCCGGCGCGCTCAATGGCGAAATTTCTAGCAAGATCGCTATTTGCCAAAACGAGTCTCTATCGTTAGCTACGCTGGGCCGCCGATCATCGTGATCGTGCCCCCGCAACCAGCAGCTTTCCGGTCGCTCAGGAAAATCCTAAAAGATCTTTCCGCAACCATGACAATCAGCCGGGAATGTCGTATGGTGTGCAAGTTCGCCACGGTCGGTGCACCAGCACCGGTGTCGCCGCTGTCCCGTACGGGTCACACGAAAGGTTCGTCGATGTCCCCAGGTTCGCGCACCACACGCAGCCGCAAAGCCGCTGCCTTACTCCTGTCCGGCACCACTCTCGCGGCGGCGGCTGTCGCCAGCCTCGCCCCGAGCGCGGTTGCCTCCAGCCACCGGGAGGCTCCGCTCACCGCGGCCGACCCGCTGGCGGACAACACCGACACCTACATGTTCGTCAGCCCTGACGACCCCACGACCGTCACCATGATCGCCAACTGGATCCCGTTCCAGGAGCCCAACGGCGGCCCGAACTTCTACCCGTTCGGCACCGCGGCGCAGGGTTACGCCTACGACATCAACATCGACAACAACGGTGACGCCAAGCCCGACATCATTTACCGCTGGGCTTTCAGCACCAAGGACGACCGCGGAACCAACACTTTCCTGTACAACAACGGCCCGGTGACGTCGCTGAACGACCCGAACCTGCTGTTCCGCCAGACCTACACCCTGACCGTCAGCCGCGACGGGGGCGCCTCGTTCCCGACAACCCTGGTCGCCGACGCTCCGGTAGCACCGTCCAACGTGGGCCCGGCCTCCATGCCGAACTACGAGAACGACCTGTTCAAGGCCGCGGTGGTACCGGTCACCACGCCGGCCGGCGGGGCCGGTCAGTCCTACGCCGGGCAAGCCGACGACCCGTTCTTCCTCGACCTTCGGGTGTTCGACCTGCTCTACGGCGGCAACCTCTCCGAGGTCGGCCAGGACACGCTGTCCGGTTACAACGTCAACACCGTGGTGCTGAAGCTGCCCAAGGACGCAGTGGCGCAGAACAACAACTCCAAGGGCAACCCGGTTGTCGGGATGTGGAGCACCACCGCCCGCCAGACCGTCACCCTGGACCCGGCCAAGCCCGGTGGCACGGTGGGTGGACCGTTCGTGCAGGTCTCCCGCTTGGGTCAGCCGCTGGTGAACGAGGTCATCGTTCCTACCGGTCTGAAGGATGCGTTCAACAGCCTGACCCCGGACAAGGACGCGGCTGCGGCCAACGGAGCCGTTCTGGACCGGGTGCTCAAGCCCGAGGTGCCTGCGCTGATCGAGGCCATTTACGGTGCTAAGGCCCCGACCGGCTCGCGGACCGACATCGCCGAGATCTTCCTGACCGGTGTCACTACCAAGCTGGACAACACCGGGTTGTACTCCGGTGCCTTCAAGTCCGGTGGTGCAGACACCGCGCCGATCCCGGTGGACCTGAACTCGCAGGCCATGAACGCCGACTACGCCAAGGGCACGTTCCAGCCGTCGGAGATGCTGCGGCTGAACATGGCCATCAACGGCCCCACCGACCTGAAGATGCAGCCGCTCGCCGCGGCCAGCCCCCTCGGTGTGGTGGGTGGCGACATCCAGGGCTTCCCGAACGGCCGCCGCCTCGCTGACGACGTGGTCGACATCGAACTGGTTGCCCTCGGTGGCTACTTCCTCGGTAGCGGGCAGAACGCCCAGGCCACCACGCTGGCCGGTGCCGGTGGTGACGGGGTGAACGCGAACAACAAGGCGTTCTCCACGTCGTTCCCGTTCATTGCTCCGCCGAACAACAAGGCGGTCAACCAGGTCTCGAACAGCTCCAAGAGCCCGGTTGGTGGAGTCGAGACCGGTGCCGGTGGCACCGCGAACAGCTCCTCGATGCTGCCGATCGTCAGCGGTACGGTGGCACTGTTGCTGCTCGGTGCCGGTGGCGCGACGCTGTACCGCGGTCGTCGCCGCGAGTCGGCGACGCGGGGCTAGTCAGTTCGTGACACCCGGATAGTCCGGTCGTGGGGGGGGGGGGGGGGGGGGGGGGGGCCCCGCGCCGCCGCCGCCCCGCGCCCCCCCGCGCGTGGTCGGCGGGGGGGGGGGGGCCCCCCCCCCCCCCCCCCCCCCCCCCACGACCATGCCAGGCTCGAACCTGATCATGAAGGAGTCTCGCCCCGTGTCCCACCAGCTGCCGTTCAGCACCCGATCGGGTCACACCGGCCCTGGGGACGCGTCGCCTGGTATCGGGGGCGGGCTGAGTCCACGTCAGGTTCTGCTTGCGCTAGTCGTGGTCGTGGTCCTGGCCGTGGGGTACCTGGCCGGGCAGTACGGCGGTTCGGTGGCGAACGCGTCCGCTCCGGCCCCGGTAAGCGCCCCTACCGACCTGACCGCCGCACCGTCGTCGCCGCCGCCGAGCACCACCCCAGCTGCCCCGTCCAGCACGGCGGCTGCCCCGACGCCGACCACCGGGCCCGTTGCGGCGGCCCCCGCCCCCCTGGCCCGAGGTGGAGTACTCGCATCCCGGCCGGTACGGATCGAGATCCCCGACATCGGCGCCACCAGCGATCTCACCGACCTGTTCCTTAACCCCGACGGCACCCTGCAGGCGCCGAAGGATTATCAGCAGGTGGGGTGGTTTGCCGACGGGTCGCTGCCCGGCGCTACCAACACCTCGCCGGCAATCTTCGCCGGCCACGTCGACTCCTTCAAGGGCCCGGCGGTGTTCTACGACCTGGACAAGCTCAAGCCAGGTGCCCAGGTGCGTGTCACCCAGGCCAACAAGGCCGTCGCGGTGTACGTGGTGACCGCATCGGCGCAGTACGAGAAGAAGTCCTTCCCTGCCGCGCAGATCTACCGGGACCGGACCGAGTCAGAGATCGTGCTCATCACCTGCACAGGGGTCTTCGACAAGTCGAAGCAGTCCTACGCGGAGAACCTGGTTGTGACGGCGCGGCTGGACCCAGCCCTCTCCTCGGCAGCGGGCTGAGCGGGATGCGTAGGGCTGCCGCCGCAGCCGCGGTCGCCGCGGGAGTTGCCCTGCTGGTGGTGGCCGCGGTGCCGGCACTCAACCGGCCGTCGCCGCCGCCGGCTCAGCGGCCGGCATCCGCGGCATTCTCCGCTACCGACGCGCTAAGCCAGCAGATCGCCAACGCCCAGGTCCGGCTGCAGAAGGTTCCCAACGACGCCAAGGCGTGGGCACAACTCGGTGGAAGCTATGTCCAGCAAGCCAGGGTGACGGCCGACCCGTCGTATTACCCCCGCTCGGAGGGCGCGCTGACCAAGTCCTTGGAGCTCAAGCCCGACGACAACGACCTGGCGATGACCGGCATGGGGGCATTGGCCAATGCTCGGCACGAATTCAGTCAGGCTGCGGACTACGCCCGCCGCGCCCAGGCCATCAACGCTTTCGGCTCGGCCTCCTACGGTGTGCTTGCCGACGCGTTGATCCAACTGGGTGACTACCCGGGCGCCACCGGCGCCGCGCAGCGGATGCTCGACCTGGCACCGGGGGTGTCCTCGTTCACCAGGGCCTCCTACGACCTGGAGCTCGGCGGGCGTACCGACGACGCGCGGATCGTCCTGCAGCGGGCGCTCAACGAGTCCACCGATCCGGCTGACATCGCCTTCTGCCGGGTCTACCTCAGTCAACTCGCGTTTAGCCTCGGTGATCTGGACACCGCGGAGCGCGACGCGCAGGCCGGGTTGGCCGCGACCCCGGACGAGCCCAACCTGCTGATCAGCCAGGCCAGGGTGGACGCCGCCCGCGGCCGGGCCGACGTCGCGGTGGCCGGCTACCAACGCGTTGTCAACCTTCGCCCGCTGCCGGAGTACCTGGTGGAATTCGGCCAGCTACTGGAATCCTTGGGCCGCGTCGAGGAGGCCAATACCCAGTACGCACTGTTCCGTACCGCCCAACAACTGTTCGCCAGCAACGGCGTACAGGACTCGTTGACCGGGGCACTGCTGGCAGCCAACCGCGGGCAGGCGGAGTCAGCCGTGGCGCAGGCCCAGGTCGAGTGGAAGCTGCGGCAGAACATCGACGCCGCCGACGCGATGGCCTGGGCGCTGCACGCGGCCGGCCGCGACGGCGAGGCACTGCCCTACGCGCAGCGGGCGACGGCACTCGGCACCCGCAACGCCTCCTTCCTCTACCACCGCGGTGTCATCGAGGCGGCACTCGGGATGGCGGAGGCGCGAGCTACTCTGACCCGCGCACTGGCAACCAACCCGCACTTCTCGCCGCTGTTCGCGCCCCGGGCGCAGCAAGCCCTGGCCGCGCTCGGTGGCCCGATGTGAGGACCCTCGCGCGCGCGGTGAGCCTGGTCGCCGCGATGCTGCTGATTGCGGCGCTGTCCAACGGGTCCGCCCAGGCGCACCCGTTGGGCAACTTCACCGTCAATCATTACGACGGGCTCACCCTGCGCCCGGACCGGGTCGAGGTGGAGTCGGTGGTGGACAGCGCAGAGTTGCCCACCGCGCAGGAAGTGCCGCAGATCGACACCAACCGCGATGGTGTGCTGTCGGCGCAGGAGCTGTCGGCCTTTGCGGCCGTGCAATGCCCGGTGATCGCTTCGGCGGTGCGGTCGAGCGTGACCCCCACCTCCGGCGGCGGTACGCAGAACCTGACGTTCGCCGTCGACGCGAGCGCGGGTGAGGTGGTACCCGGTTCTGCGGGGCTACCCACCCTGCGGATCACCTGTCAGCTCAGTGCACCTGCGGACCTGCGGGTACCGGCCACCGTCGACTACACGAACTCCTTCCGAGCCGACCGGGTGGGGTGGAAGGAGATCACCGTCACCGGCAGCGGCGTACGGACCATCGACTCACCCGTACCTACCGACACCGTCAGCAACAAGCTGCGCCGCTACCAGGGTGATCTGCTGTCCTCCCCGCTGAATGTGGCGTCGGTGCAGGTGAGCGTCGCTCCCGGTTCCGGCGGCACGGCGCGGGGGTTCACGTTGCCCACCGGGGGCGGTGACCCCTTTACTCGCGTGGTCGCACAGGCGGACCGTTCGCTGCAGGACCTCATCGGGGGGACGCTGACACCACTCATCGGCGCCCTGGCGGTGCTACTCGCTCTGCTGCTGGGGGCAGGGCACGCCGTGCTGCCCGGGCATGGCAAGACGGTGATGGCTGCCTACCTCGCCGGCAAACGGGGTTCCCGTCGCGACGCGTTCACCGTCGGCGCGACGGTCACCATCACCCACACCATCGGCGTCCTGATCATTGGGGTGCTGCTCAGTGTGGGCAGTATCTTCGCCGGCGAGCAGGCCCTGCGATGGCTGGGCGTGATCAGCGGTGCGTTGGTGGCGGCTATCGGCCTGGGGCTGCTGCGATCGGCCGTGCTGGCGCGGCGAACGAGATCCGCGGCGATCGTGTCGGAACTGGCGCTGGTCGGTGGGGGGCCGGGCGGGATTGAGCGGTCGGTGCAGTCCGCACCCGACGGTCACGGTCACGGTCACGGTCACGGTCACGGGCACGGCCACGGTCACGGCGACGATGACGGGTACTCCCGGCGCGGCCTGATCGGGATGGGGGTGGCGGGCGGATTGGTGCCCAGCCCATCGGCCACCCTGGTGCTGGTGGCCTCGCTGGGCCTGGGCCTGGGCCGCACGGTGTTCGGTGTCATCCTGGTCTTCGTCTACGGTCTGGGGATGGCTGGCACGCTGACGCTGGTGGGGTTGCTGCTGGTGCGGGTACGCGGCCGGCTCGACGCTGCTCGCGATAGTGACCGGTTGAGCGCTCGGATCGGGCGGCGGGTACAGACGCTGAGTACGGTTCTACCCGTCGGCACCGCGATCCTGGTGTTCGTGGTGGGCGTCGGCCTGGTTGCGCGAGGAGTCCTCAATCCGTACTGAGTCGAGCACCACGTGGGTCAGGCACCGCGCGCTGGGCATCGTCGTGCTCGTCGGTGGGGTGGTGCTGAGCGGTTGCTCGCTGCTGGGCAGCACACCGCAAGCGAGGTTCAACCCCGAGGGTGACGTCGCCGTCGCGTGCATGGTGCATCAGTCGCAGCCACCCGGGACCGACTACACCGACCGCGCTAGGGCGGACCTGGGACGCAATCTCGCGGTCTTCAAGTACTACGCCCTGAATGCAACCAAGGGGTACTGCGACGGAGCCGGACCGACGTCCGCCGACCGCGCTTGGGCGCAGTTCACCGCCGACCAGACCGGCAACCGGGGCGAAGTGGCGAAGATCTTGGACGCACCTGGCGGGTGACGCCGACCGGGACCTGCCCGACCTGGGAGACTCATCACGGGCGGGGAGGGTGGTGGTCGGAGCGTGCAGCTGGAACTCGTGCTCGGTGCCGGGGCCGTGGTGCTCATCCTGGGGGTGCTCGGGGCACGCGCGTCGTCGTCGCTGGGGCTGCCTGCCCTGCTGCTGTTCCTGGGAATCGGCCTGGTCATCGGCGAGAGCGGCCTAGGGCTGCAGTTCTCCGACGCCCGGCTCACCGAGGAGCTGGGCCTCGCCGCGCTGGTGCTCATCCTGACCGAGGGTGGGATGACCACCCGCTGGCGCACGGTGCGCCCCGCGCTGGGACTGGGCATTGCGCTATCCACGGTGTCCGTGCTGGTCAGCATTGCTGTTGTGGGCGTCGCGGTGCACCTGCTGCTGGGTCTGGACTGGCGGGTGGCGTTGCTGTGGGGGGCGGTGCTGTCCTCCACCGATGCCGCCGCCGTCTTCAGCGTGCTGCGCGGGCTGTCGGTGCGCCGGCGACTGGTGGGGGCTCTGGAGCTGGAGTCCGGGTTCAACGACGCGCCGGTGGTGATCGCGGTCATGCTCTTCGCCGGTTCCAGCCCGATCGCGTGGTGGACGCCGGTGGTGGTCGGTTACGAATTGGCGGTCGGTGCCGGGCTCGGCGCCGCCCTGGGGCTTTCTGGGGCGTGGGTGCTGCGTCGCCTCGCCCTGCCGGCCACCGGGTTGTATCCGCTGGCTGCAGTGGCGGTGTGTGTGTTGAGTTACTCCGGTGGGCAGCTGCTGCACGCCAGCGGGTTATTGGCCACCTACGTCTGCGCATTGGTGCTCGGTAACGCCGATTTGCCGCACCGCTCGGACACCGTGTCCTTCGCCGAGGGCACCGGGTGGCTCGCCCAGATCGGGTTGTTCGTGCTACTGGGGTTGTACGCCTCGCCGAACCGATTGCCGTCGGCCATCGTCGATGCCGTCGTGATCGGCCTGATCCTGCTGCTCGTAGCCCGGCCGCTATCGGTGCTCGCCGCCGGATTACCACTGCGGCTGCCGTGGCGCGAGCAGGCGTTCCTGTCCTTTGCCGGGCTGCGGGGGGCCGTTCCCATCGTGCTGGCCACCATTCCGCTGGTGGAGGGGGTGCCGGGCGCCCAACGCCTGTTGGACGTGGTGTTCGTCCTCGTCGTGGCGCTCACTCTGGTGCAGGGCACCTCGCTGCCGATCGTGGCCCGTCGGCTCGGGGTGACGGTGTCGGAAGTCACCGAGGTGTCTGTGGACGCCGCCCCGTTGGACAACCTGCATGCCGACCTCCTACAGGTGGGGGTGCCGGCCGGTTCGCAGCTGCACGGGGTGTACCTCGGTGAGCTGCGGTTGCCCACTGGGGCGGTGGTCAGCTTGGTGGTGCGCGACGGCGCGGGTTTCACCCCGGATGCGCGAACCCGTCTCAAGCGCGGGGACCAGTTGTTGGTGGTCACCACCAGCACTGCGCGCGACGCTGCCGAAGCCCGCATCCGTGCCGTGGACGCCGGTGGGCGCCTGGCCCGGTGGCGCGGAATCAGCGGGAGGCAGTGAACCCGGGCGCTGGTGGGCGATGATGGAGTGGTGAGCACCGAACCCTCCGCAGCCCAGTCACCCGCCGAGTCACCCGCACCCGACCCTGCGCCGCCGGTCTCGGGCCGGCGGCGCATCAGGCTGCTGGCGTTGACCGCGATCACCGTCCTCGCGCTGGACCTGGTGACAAAGGTGGTGGCGGTGGCAACGCTGTCGCCGCAGAATCCGGTGCGGGTCCCGGGAGGATTCGTCGAGCTACGGCTGCTGCGTAATCCCGGTGCGGCTTTCAGCCTCGCCACCGGCATGACCTGGCTGCTGAGCCTGGTAGCGCTGGGTGTCGTGGTGGTCATCGTGCGGATGGCACGGCGGCTGCACTCGCCGGGGTGGGCGCTGGGCCTGGGCCTGGTACTCGGTGGATCGCTGGGCAACCTCGCCGACCGGTTGTTCCGCTCGCCGGGGCCGCTGCGCGGCCAGGTGGTGGACTTCGTCGCGCTGGTGAACGACGGGCGCAGCATATGGCCGGTCTTCAACGTGGCGGACCCGTCCATCGTCATCGGCGGGGGACTGCTCGTCGTGCTGGCCTTCCTGGGTCGTGAGCCCGACGGCACCCGCCACTCCGGTTCTCGCCGACATCGCGCCGATACCGATGCCTGACACCCGCTCGATGCCGGTCCCGGACGGGCTCGACGGACTTCGGGTCGACGCCGGACTGGCTCGCCTGCTGGGGCTCTCGCGCACCGCGGTGGCCACCCTGGCGGAGAACGGCGACGTCAGCATCGACGGGCACGCCGCGGGCAAGTCCGATCGGTTGCCAGCCGGGGCGTGGTTGGAGGTGGTGCTACCCGAGCCCGAGCGGCCCCCGATCCCGGTGGCCGAGCCGGTGGCGGGTCTGCGGGTACTGCTCGCCGACGACGACATCGTCGTGGTCGACAAACCGGTGGGGGTGGCTGCGCACCCCAGCCCCGGGTGGAGCGGGCCGACCGTGCTCGGCGGATTGGCGGCGGCCGGTTACCCCGTCGCCACCTCCGGATCGGCCGAGCGTCAGGGCATCGTGCACCGGTTGGACGTCGGCACCTCGGGGGTGATGGTGGTGGCCGCCTCCGAGCACGCATACACGGTGCTCAAACGAGCCTTTAAGGAACGCACCGTCACCAAGCAGTACCACGCCGTGGTCCAAGGACACCCCGACCCGAGCAGCGGCACCATCGACGCGCCCATCGGTCGCCACCCCCGCCACGACTGGCGTTTCGCCGTGCTCGTCGACGGCAAGGCGAGTGTCACCCATTACGACACCCTGGAGGCCTTCCCCTCCGCCAGCCTGCTCGACGTGCACCTGGAGACCGGGCGCACCCACCAGATCCGGGTGCACTTCGCCGCGCTGCGACACCCCTGCGTGGGTGACGGGACCTACGGGGCCGACCCGACGCTGTCGGCTCGGCTCGGACTGAGCCGGCAATGGTTGCACGCCAAGACTCTGGGCTTCGCTCACCCCGCCGACGGCCATTGGGTGCAGGTGGACAGCAGCTACCCCGACGACTTGCAGCACGCCCTCGACGTGCTGGCAGTCGCACCCTGAGTGCACGCTGGGCGAGTGTGGCTGGGTTGCGGGGCGGTGATCGCCGTGCTCGTGATGGTTACCGGTGTGGCGGTGTCGCCGCCCCCCGGTGTCCGCGGTGTCGAATCGTTGGGTCCGGACACCGGCGCGTCGGTCAGCGGTTACCTCGGTGATGCGGCGGCACGGCTCGGCGAGGTCGGTGCCGACGAACAGCGGTGGGCGTTGCTGTCACCGCAGGTGGAACTGACAGCGGAATCGGCTGCCCGGCTGGTGAACGGGGTGCGCATCGCCCGGGTGCTACTTCGGGTTCCGCTACCCCGGGTGCAGACCGCACTGCTGACAGCGGAGATCGCCGACCAGGGCGGCCAAGGCGCGCTGGCCGCCGAGCTGTCCGCGGCGCAGCGTCGCGCGGCGGGTCGGCTGGCAGCGGTGCAGCAGGTCAGCGACGGGCGCGAGCGCGCGGTCGCCGGGGTCTCGGCGGCACGCCTAGGTGCCGGCTGTGCGTGCGTGGTCGGGTTGCTGCTGCGCGGCAGCGGCGCGCAGCTGCGGGCCGTCGCCGGGCGCTCGGGGGTGCGGGCGCTGACGCCGGCGCCGGCAGGCGCGGGCTACGGGGACCTCGCGCTGGCACCGCTGCTTCCCGAGCAGTCCGGCACCGTCGGTCCCGGTCCGGACGACGGCACGGTACCCCGCCCCTGACAGCCACGACACCCCCGCTGCCGCGCCCTGGCCGAGGCCGGGTTGGGCCTAGACTCGGCGCACTCACAGCTCGGCAGGAAGAGGGTTCGCGTGGCCGGCTCGTTCGTGCATCTGCACAACCACACCGAGTACTCGATGCTCGACGGTGCGGCCAAGATCGGGTCGATGTTCGCCGAGACGCAGCGCCTGGCGATGCCCGCGGTGGCGATGACCGACCACGGCAATATGTACGGCTCCAGCGAGTTCTACACCGAGGCGACCGCGCGGGGCGTCAAGCCCATCATCGGAATCGAGGCCTACCTGGCGCCGGAGTCCCGGCTGTCCACCAAGCGGGTGCAGTGGGGGGAGGCGAGCCAGCGTTCGGACGACGTCTCCGGCAGCGGCGCCTACACCCACATGACCATGCTGGCCGAGAACGCCACCGGGTTGCGCAACCTGTTCACGCTGTCCAGCCTGGCGTCGATCGAGGGCCAGTTCGGCAAGTGGCCGCGGATGGACGCCGAACTGATCGCCGAGCACGCGCAGGGCATCATCGCTACCACGGGTTGCCCGTCCGGTGAAGTGCAGACCCGGCTTCGGCTGGGCCACGATCGTGAGGCTCTTCAGGCCGCTGCGCGCTGGCAGGAGATCTTCGGCAAGGACAACTTCTTCCTGGAGCTGATGGACCACGGTCTGGCCATCGAGACCCGGGTCCGCGAGGGGCTGCTGGAGGTGGGCCGCAAGCTTGGGCTGGCACCGCTGGCGACCAACGACTGTCACTACGTCACCAAGGACGCCGCGGAGAACCACGAGGCGCTGCTGTGCATCCAGACCGGCAAGACGTTGTCCGACCCCACCCGGTTCCGCTTCGACGGTGACGGCTACTACCTCAAGTCCGCGCAGGAGATGCGTGCGCTGTGGGACGTCGAGGTGCCGGCGGCCTGCGATAACACCCTGCTCATCGCCGAACGGGTGCAGTCCTACGCCGAGGTGTGGGACCACCGCGACCGGATGCCGGTTTTTCCGGTACCTGCCGGGGAAACCCAGGACAGCTGGCTGCGCAAGGAGGTCGTCACAGGGCTGGACCGGCGCTTTCCCGACGGTGTTCCTGAGGGTTACCTCGAGCGGGCCGCCTTCGAGCTCGACGTCATCGCCGGAAAGGGTTTCCCGGCGTACTTCCTGGTGGTCGGTGACCTGGTGCGCCATGCCAAGGAGGTGGGTATCCGGGTGGGACCCGGTCGGGGTTCGGCGGCGGGGTCGCTGGTGGCCTACGCGCTGGGCATTACCAATATCGACCCGATCCCGCACGGGTTGCTCTTTGAGCGGTTCCTCAACCCCGAGCGGCCGTCCTCCCCGGACATCGACATCGACTTCGACGACCGCCGTCGCGGCGACATGGTCCGCTACGCCACCGAGCGCTGGGGATCCGATCGGGTCGCGCAGGTCATCACCTTCGGAACCATCAAGACCAAAGCCGCTATCAAGGACTCCGCCCGGGTGCAGTTCGGCCAGCCCGGGTTCGCTATGGCAGACCGGATCTCCAAGGCGCTGCCGCCGCCGGTGATGGCCAAGGACATCTCGCTGGCCGGGATCACCGACCCGACGCACGCCCGTTACAAGGAGGCCGCCGAGGTCCGGGCGCTGATCGAGAACGACCCGGACGTGTCGCGGATATACCAGACGGCGCGCGGGTTGGAGGGGCTGATCCGAAACGCCGGTGTGCACGCCTGCGCTGTGATCATGTCCTCGGAGCCGTTGATGCAGTCCATTCCGCTGTGGAAGCGCCCGCAGGACGGCGCGCTGATCACCGGGTGGGACTACCCCTCCTGCGAGGCCATCGGCTTGCTGAAGATGGACTTCCTGGGGCTGCGCAATCTGACGGTGATCGGTGACGCGATCGACAACATCAGAACCAACCGGGGTGTGGACCTGGACCTGGACACCTTGGCGCTGGCCGACGAGGCGACCTACGCCCTGCTGGGCAGGGGAGACACCCTGGGGGTGTTCCAGCTTGACGGGGGGCCGATGCGGGATCTGTTGCGGCGCATGCAACCCACCGAGTTCAACGACATTGTCGCGGTACTTGCGTTGTACCGACCCGGGCCGATGGGGATGAACGCGCACAACGACTACGCCGACCGCAAGAACGGCCGGCAACCGGTCACCCCGATCCACCCCGAACTCGCGGAGCCGCTGCAGGAAGTGCTTGCCGAGACGCACGGCCTGATCGTGTACCAGGAGCAGATCATGCGTATCGCGCAGCTGGTCGCCGGGTATTCGATGGGCCGGGCCGACGTACTGCGCAAGGCGATGGGCAAAAAGGACTTGGCTGTGCTGCAGCGCGAGCACGAGGGTTTCCGGGATGGTATGCGCGTTAACGGATTCTCCGACGGTGCCGTGCACGCGCTGTGGGAGACGATCCTGCCGTTCGCCGGTTATGCCTTCAACAAGTCCCACGCCGCCGGGTACGGCCTGGTCAGCTACTGGACGGCGTACCTGAAGGCCAACTACCCCGCGGAGTACTTGGCCGGGTTGTTGACCAGCGTGGGTGATGACAAGGACAAGTCGGCGATTTATCTGGCGGATTGCCGCAGGCTCGGGGTGCGGGTGCTCCCGCCGGATGTCAATACCTCCGCCCACAACTTCGTCTCGGTGGGGGCCGACATCCGCTTCGGCCTCGGCGGGGTGCGCAACGTCGGCGCCGGTGTCATTACCTCGATCATCAACTCCCGAAACACGAAGGGAAAATTCGTTGACTTCTCCGACTACTTGGCCAAGGTCGACGCGGCCGGGTGCGGCAAGAAGGTGGTCGAGTCGCTGATCAAGGCGGGCGCCTTCGATTCCCTCGGGCACCCACGAAAGGGTTTGCTGCTGGTGCACGGGGAGGCGATCGACGCGGTGATGAGCACCAAGAAGGCCGAAGCGATCGGCCAGTTCGACCTGTTCGGTGGCGCAGACGGGGACGCAGGTTTGGCATCGGTGTTCGACGTCAAGGTTCCTGACCAGGAATGGGACACCAAGCACCGGCTGGCTTTGGAGCGGGAGATGTTGGGGCTCTACGTCTCCGGCCATCCGCTCAGCGGGGTGGAGCAGGTGCTGAGCGCGCAGGCCGACACCCCGATCCCGAGCATCCTGGACGGCACCGTGAAGGATGGGGCACAGGTCACGGTGGCCGGCATCCTGGCCACCGTCACCCGCCGGGTGAACAAGAACGGTGAGCCGTGGGCGTCGGCGCAGCTGGAGGACCTAGTCGGGGGCATCGAGGTGCTGTTCTTCCCGAAAAGCTATTCGGTGTTGGGGATGGATGTGGTGGAGGACGCCATCGTGCTGGTCAAAGGTCGGGTGGCGGTGCGCGACGACCGGATCTCGCTGATCGCCAACGACCTCGCGGTGCCCGACCTTGCGGTGCTCGGGGTGGACAAGCCGCTGCAGGTCAGTCTGCAGTCTCGGCAGTGCACGGTCACCAGGGTGGACGCACTCAAGCGGGTGCTGGCGAATCACCCCGGTACCGCCGATGTGCACCTTCGGCTGGTGTCCGACCGCAACCAGCCGATGGTGCTGCGGCTGGACACGGCGTTGCGTGTCACACCGACGTCGGCGCTGATGGGGGACCTGAAGGCGCTGCTCGGCCCGAGCTGTCTGGGCTGAACTTGGGTGACGCCAGGTTGTATCCCTCCCAGGTCGTGGAGTGGCGCAAGTTCCGCGACGCCGGGGTGTTGGATGGGGTGAATCCGGGGAAGAAGGTGGGTCGGCCCCACCGCGGAGGAGCCTGCCGAGCTCGCCCGGTTTACGGCGCCAAGTGCAGGTGATGCAGCAGCGCCTGGACACCACCGAGACCGCGCTGACGATCATGGGAAATGCACACGCGCTCTTGGAGCAGATCTCCGAGAGCGCACCAGCCGAGCCAATGCCCAAGAGGCGTTGATGGGCACCTACCGGCAGCTGGTGGCGGCGGCGGTCCCCACTCGGGAGGCGGCGGCGTTGACGGGGGTGTCGCGGGCCGCCGCAGCCCGCGACACCGCGTGGCGCGCCAGCCCGGAGCCGGAACCGGCAGCACTGCCGGCGAGCCCACCGGCCAATGCCTTGTCTCCGGCTGAGTGCGAGGCGGTCCTGGCCACGCTGAACAGCACCGAGTTCGTCGACACCACCCCAATGCAGGTCTACGCCACCCTGCTCGAGCAGGGCACCTACCTGTGCTCGGTGTCCAGCATGTACCGGATCCTGGGTACCAACGCCCAGATCAAGCAGCGGCGACGTCTTGCCCGCCACCCCGCCCGGGCCTGTCCCGAGCTGATGGCCACCGCGCCCGGGCAGGTGTATTCGTGGGACATCACCAAGCTCGCCGGGCCGGTCAAGGGCTGCTACTACGACGCCTACGTGATGATCGACATCTACTCCCGCTACATCGTCGGCGCCCACGTCCACGCCCGCGAAACCGGCCTGCTGGCCGAGGAGATGATGCGCAAGATCTTCCACATCCACGGCGTCCCGACGGTAGTCCACGCCGACCGCGGCACCTCGATGACCTCCAAGACCGTCGCGGCCCTGCTCGACGACCTGAGCGTCACCCGGTCGCACTCCCGACCCAAGGTGTCCAACGACAATCCCTACTCCGAGGCCTGGTTCAAAACGTTGAAGTACGCGCCCATCTTCCCCGAACGCTTCGGCTGCCT
>JAABUP010003481.1_pt1 | contig 27725 bp, 34 predicted proteins | sample 5559201 | NCBI WGS metagenome assembly JAABUP01 (sample SAMN10711887, study PRJNA513373) | rock metagenome | isolation source: Antarctica rocks | place: Antarctica | reverse complement strand
CCGAGGAGTCAATACCTTCAGTCCGGAAGGCAGACTATTTCAAGTTGAATACGCCATAGAAGCTATCAAGGTTTGGCCCAATGTGGACTGCACGTTTTCTCAGTCCAGCTTGATCAACCAACTTCACATCGTGCATGCAGCTTGGATCAACTGCTATCGGCGTTAAGACACCTGAAGGAGTAGTTCTGGTGGTTGAGAAGCGTGTCACGTCACCTTTGCTGGTCAGCCGTCAATAGCAAAAGTAATGTTCTGGTTGCACTTCTTGTTGGTCTGCTAGATGTGCTTTCTGGTCCACTGCAGGAACCCAGCAGCATACAAAAGATTGCAGAGATCGATGAACACATAGGTGTTGCCATGAGTGGTCTGACAGCAGATGCAAAGACTTTGATAGATCGTGCACGAGTGGAGACACAGGTATCACAACAACAGCAGCCAGCAACACCCTTGGACTGTTTGTTGGTGCAGTCCATCAACATGCTCATCTATGAATGCAACTTCCATGACTTGCCTGCTTTGCTTGCAGCAACATCGCTTCAGCTATGATGAGCCAATGCCTGTTGAGTCATGCACACAAGCCTTGTGTGATGTAGCTCTGTCTTTTGGTGAGGACGACGAACAAGAGGGAAGCATGGTAAGCACTGCCTGGCTTGCATTCAATACCTCTGTCTGCTCCACAGTCTAGATCAGCAAGCACCCTTATTGATGGTTTGAAACGCAGAGCCGGCCTTTTGGTGTGGCGCTCCTGCTGGCTGGATGGGATAGTGACGGTCCTACTCTGTGAGCGCTCTGTGGCCCCCTAAAAGTTGCATTGCATGCAAGCGTCATACCGGTGTTCATGTATATACCAAGTGTGCAGCTCAATGCAAGAACTCAGTGGAGGGCAGAGTGTTGTCACATGATTAAAAGCCTGTGGGCAAATCACTGTTGGTTACACTTCCCTGACGCTCAGGCCGGGCTCAGGGTTCTGCTTTGGTTGTGTATGCAGGTTTCACACAGACCCCTCTGGCACTTTTGTGACATATGAGGCAAAGGCAATAGGTAGTGGTAGTGAAGGTGCTCAGAGCAGCCTGCAGGTACCTCGTTTGTGACAATCATCATGTATCAGCACACCCTGCTGTTCCTTTACAAGGCAACTAAAAGCGCCAACCAAGCCTGCTGTGCCTCTTATCAGGCTGTTGCCCACATCCTAATTTGTGGCAGCGGCGCTGCTGCTTTTGATACTTCATGCACTGGCCATTGTCTGCACCAACAACATAGACTTGGTTCAACAGCAGCATGAACAAACTCTGATTGGCAGCCAGCATGCATTGCTGTTTAGGCTGCCTTGATGGTCTCCTGGATGAATGGTGTACATTCTGCCTCAATGCTACTATGTGTGCAGGAGAACTATCAAAAGGACATGTCTCTGAAAGATGCAGAGGTGATGGCGCTGTCCACCCTGAAGGAGGTCATGGAAGAGAAGGTACTCTTGACAAGCTTGATGTGACATGCCACATGTGCTGACCTTGAATGCATTTGGGCAAAATTGCTTGCCCTGTTTTTGGACCTTTACAAGGGTCTTGTTCATGTTCATGTGTCTGCAGACTGTCTTGCTTAAAGTTAGTCATCGCATGCAAAGGGCAAAGCAGAGCTCAGAATCAGACACCGTCATTGCTATTGCTCATGTATCATGTCTGTCGATGGGTTCTTTGGCATCGGATCAACTTCAGCAGTTGCACCTGATTGGCCATCTGCAACACACAGGCTGTCAATCTTTTGATCATGGGATGGCATGTGCAGGTGACGTCAACAAACGTGGACATTGCCACTGTTGCACCAAGCTATCACCTGTATGATCAGTCAGAGGTAGAGGACGTGATCTCACGGCTATGATAACACTTCTTCAGATACTTCCAGCCAGACCTGTGAGCAATATCTCCTTGCTACCATGCGGCCTGCTTGCACAATGTACGTCTGCTGCTCAGCATTGCGCTATGCATGCAAATGCTTTAGTCATGAATGCTGCTGCTGCTGGCTGTGCATGTAGTGGCTGCTTTGTTGAATCTACTAGACAAAAGACTAAAACAAAACACAAAGCGAATTTCTCAAAGTCAGCAAGCATTTGCATAGGCTACCACAAGTCCTGCTGTGCTTTGGGCAAGGCATGCCCGCTGGCCGTCATCCTCCACAGCACATGCCTATTCATCAACTTTACATGTTATCCATTTGGTTTCACATGTACAGTATGCTTAGGTGTGCGTATGTTCGGCATCATAGTATGCTTGCACAGAGTACACCCAAGTATGGCCGTGTAGGTTACCAAATCATACTTGCTAAGCTACAAGACAGCAGGTGGAGGCACCGTGCAAGACCACACGAGCAGTCCCACAACCTGGCATAATACATCGCAAAATATGTTCGTGGACATACTAGTGACTAAAAACGCAGTTGAGCTATACAATTGAGTGTCAACGGAGCACGAGCAAAATGCTCATTGGTGTATGCAACCAGACAGCAATAAATGTAGAGGCACTGCATCTAATAGCTGAGCTTGCTGTACAGAGCATGCTTGAATTCACATCAAACCAATGAGTGTCCTACGTCAATGGTTCTCCTGCGACAAGCTTTGGCAAGCAAAATCGAAAGTAAAGCAGCCCAGAAAGGGGATTGTTGCAAAAGAGAACCTCCAAGCCGAAGTTGCTAAGAAGTTGCCAATGGCAGCATGCATGCCAGCTGGTATACAGACCTAGACACGGGATGTCTTACGTCGTAAGGCAACATACACCAACACACGCAACAACACTAATGTAAGGATCAAAATGCATGGATTGATGATCTTCCACGTTTTTGAGTTGACCCCCTGCTGTAGACCCAAAGCTGACTGAACATTTGTCACAAGAACACACCTGGGGTCAGTCTGAGGATTAGAGACATCAATGGAGGCAGCTGCACCTGCAAGTAAACAACATCACCCTGAGCAGTGACATTCACCTGCAGCTGGCATTACTCCAAGAAAGTCTGTGACATCCAATTTTGGCCTGCTGAGTACGCACCTGACAGAAGCACAGGAAACAATCTAACTGTAGATTGCTATGTACGGTAACATCCAGCAGCAAATCAACAGGGGAGTCTCTTGCACAACCAGCACAACATTCAATGGGCACATGTGCCAGGTTCTTGCACATAACCCCAAGTTTTCAGTCACTAAGCAAAACCTTTTGCAAATACTCAGAGACATGTGTGCACTGTCTGCCATGGCAGATCACTCAGGACAGCGGATTGGCAGATCAGTTGGACCGCAGATTCAACTTACTTCCAGCTGCATTTGGATCGGTACAGGTGTACAGGTTCCGGTCTTTGAATTCAATATGCACCAGCTGCCCGTAACCTGCAGTCACACAAGATGTAAATGCACTCCCTGCTGCACAAACAGAGCTTGTGTTGCAATTGTGGCCACTGCAAATTGCATTCTCTGAACGCTACAAGCAAGGCGTCAATCGACAGAAACATGCTGACAGACCAGGGCTCATCAGAATGCATTGGACAGATGCGCATGCATTCAAAAGAGAGCTGATTAGCAAGCGAAACTGGAAACCATAAGCTGTTGGTGCAGAAGCTCAACATTGCAAGCTGAAGCGCAGCAATATCTGTAAGAGTCTCATGAAACAGCAAGAGCCAGACAGACTGGGGCCACCCCTACATGTAAGAAGACAAGCAGAACAACTCAAGCTGACTCACCATAGAAGATGAATGAAAGGTACTTGAACCAGGAGATCCACACAGGAATTCCTGCAAAACAGGTCACACTCAGACCATACCGGTGACCGAGCAATTCCACATTGATTGAATTGCAATGTCAGCAGCACCCACTCCTTCACACAGAAGCTCTATGCAGCCAGCGGGAAATCTTGAGCAGTTACATCACAGTCATACGACAACGTACACACCACTTGGGTGCACAGACAAGACTCGTCTCAATGCAGCGCACTGTTTGCAATTGGTGTCATTGTCATACGCCGACTGTCAAAACAGGACCTTCAGTAGGGAGCTAGTCATGACAATAGGTATCTGGCCCTGAGGGCAGACACATCCTATATGACGACACGTGTTCCTCATTTGAATGAGGGAACAAACACAAACAAATGAACGAATGGATGGATGTGTGAATGATTACCTCTCACAAAGTAACCTCCTGTGAGGATGAAGGTGAGCATGATGATGGCTGCCAGGGTCTGCGCGGTCTTGGGCACCATCACAATTGTGCCCAGCAACAGCCCATATGACTGCGCCACCTGCAGCCCCAGGAATGAGTTAGATTCCAGATATCAGTGTAGGGCTTCTGCTCATGGGCTTGGGTTTCAGGAGCCCTCATGCTGCTGGTCTTGTTTCGTTGCTGTAAATCAGTGGACTCCAGGCAGATCACGCATGCAGGGCTTTTGCCCTTGTTGATCTGTGATGCCAGATTTGCCGATACGGCGACATTGACAGCAGTACAAAAGCCTCATGGTACCAGTAGCTCAAAATTCATATCAAGCCTAGCTGAAGTTAAAAGCATGCCATCTGAGGTGCTATGTGAGAGCAACCTGAATTGGCTTTATGCATCGATTTGAACAGTGCATCAGGGGGTTAAGATTGTAGCACAGATGTGGGGTTTCAGAGTTCAAGGTTTCAGGGGTTAGAGTCAAGGTTTGCTAAAACTGATGCATTAGATTGGGTGAGAGTACTATGTCCAAGACAGCTGCAGTGCACACAAGCACTCGTCCAAGTCAGTCTTGACAGCAACTGCTGAGGTCAGGAAGCACATTGAAGCAGACAGGGCTTCAAAGCACAGGCACATGAGAGCGCTGCAGTCAGGTATGCACCCTGGGGTGCAAACCCTACCAGCATGACCAGGATGACGGTGAAGAAGTTGGCAAAGAAAGCAGCAGCCGTGTAGCGCAGGTGGCCCATGAAGTAGACCAGCAGCAGGAACAGCGTTGGTATTGCCATGTCCATGGGCAGATCAGAGGCTGTGCGGGCGAAGTAGAAGGCCGACAGGCGGTACATGCCGGAGGCACGCTCCTTCAGCAGCATCTTGAACTCGTCTGGGAAGGTGAACAGGGCCACAAACAGCTGCCGGAAGGACAGGAACAGCAACTCGAAGAAGAGGAGACCTGCAGCAACAGCTAGGGAGAGTCATGTGCATGTGTACTGTAAACAGGACTCAGGAACCATGTCAGCTGGGCAGGTGGACAAGACCCCACACAAACACCAGAGGAACAGCATCAGCAACTCAGAAAAGGAGGACTCTGCAGCACAGGCAGATCTCGAGGCTTGAGTTTTGGAGCCAGTGTATCAAACTTGGGCAAAAAGTGATGCATACTATAAGCTGCCGTCATCAAGTGGCACAAGAATGGCATCAAAGGGCAACAAAGGGCAAGAGCAAGGGTAACAAAGGGCAAGGGTATCACATTCACATCTCACCGGTCAGAAGAAAATGTCACTAAACTCAAGACATTGTCAGAGGAGTTGTCACTGCACCAACAGCACTCTCAGTGCTTGCACAACAGCACCTCAATGTTTCCGCACATTTCATGACTGCATGCATGTGTACCCAGAGTATCAGAGGCTGCAGCTGTGGTGCTAGACTTAGCCCTCTGCAGCCAGAACAGTCCACTCAGCACTCCCACAATCAGGAATTGGCACAGATCCTGTGTGCTGAGGGACTGGAATCTTCGTGTGCGCACAGATCTGCACCACAACGGCCCATCAGGCTCTCTGACACACAACATGCATGTCTGCAAATAGTGTCATTCATCCTGACAGGAACATCAGCACAGAGGGACGGCACTGGTGGAGCCCTGCTGTAGGTGGGCTTACTATACGGCATTGCAAGCAGATTAAACTGCCTCACAGAGTCCTACACTTGGTCACATGGTCTTACAGTCTCGTACATACTTACACACTTTCAGAACGTTACAGTCTCAACCACGAACCTCATGTTTCCTACAGCTTATAGGCTCTGTACGAATCCAAGGGAACAATGTACTTCTGACAAGGCATGAGACCATTTGTGACAGTGTTGGTGAGCTAAAAAGCTGTGGCAGCAGAGCTGTCAGCTTTGGGCTGCAAAGGAAGGCCGGTTGCTGCTGTGCATCAGATACACTGACATACCTGATGAACAGGATCCGGATCTGGTTGGGGTAGGTGGCCCCCCACCGGCGCTGGTTGGCTTGTGGCACAGCTGCAGCCTTGCCACTCACCCCAGCCTGAATTGCTTATGCCATGTCAGTCATACAGCGTCTCGTGTGGACTTAACACAAGCCTGTATCAAAGTGATGAACAAAATAAGGCAACAAATTCATACCAAGTGTGTCTATGTCTAAACATCCAGGTTTTGAATGGACATCTGGACGTGGAAACACTTTACAAGGACACATTTTATTGCACCTGACACCTTTATGTGAGTGACTGTGATACTATGGCTCAAGTGGGTAGACAGGGCCCTTGTAAAAGATGGTCAGCACAAGTACACAGAAGTTGGCATACGTTACTATGAGCTGCGCTGCAACTACACAGCACCATGGTAGGCAACTTTTTGCAGCGTCTCAGGACAGCAGCAACACTGCAAGAGCAAGGCCTGAAGACTTGCTCTTGACAAGCCAACTGTCAACAGCACAGGGTGTCAAGATAGCATGCATGGCACAGCGTGAGCATGTGGGAAGATGAGCCTTCAGCATAGGCAAGGAAAGGCATGCCTGGTTGCCCTGTTCAATGTCTAGGCCACGCGCTCCAGCATGATTGGCCTCTTCTTCATCCTCGTCATCATCAACACCATCATCCATCGCCGGCAGCATAGATGCTGCAACCCCTGCCTCATCCTGCAGACCAACAGCACCGGAAACACAGCTGATGATATTGGACCAGAACAGTACAATGTGTCAAGAGCAGAACGTGACCTTGTCACACGGTAGGGCTGGCCTTCATGTTGACACGTCAAGCACTCAAAAAGAGCTGCTTTGATGGTCAGACACAACTTCTGCACTGCAGTGCTTGATGAAGAGGCCTGATCAGCATCCAGTCTCAGCAAACCTTCAAGCAAAGCATATCGAGCGCTGGCATGCTCAGGGTCTGCAGCAACAGCGCCTGAGTGCAAAGCTTCCTGACACAACAAAGCATATGTCACTGTGACTGTCTTCAGCTAACACCACATACAGGGAGCTACTCAGGACTGTATGTGGTACTCATCCTAATGGAAGACATGTCGCTAATGGAATGAACGACTGTCGAAGTGTGTCTGTGTGTGCTTACGTGATGGCTTCTGCCGTTGGGCAAAGACTGGTCACGCTTGAGAGCCTGTTGGTCTATGGAGGGGCGCAGCCAGGAGAGGTTGCTGTCTGCTTTGCTGGGGTCGTAGCCGTCAGTAGGATGCTTTGCTAGGTAAGCCTCGGTGCAAGTGATGAGATACATTCGACTCTCCTCACCATCCCTGCAGCAAAGCATGAAGATCATGTTACATTTAAGCTCTTTGGGATTCAGAGCCGTCAACATTTTTAGCGTAACATGCATGTCACAGAGTAAGTCCAAACTGACGGGAGATGATGTCACAAACACTGAACAGGCAGCCAGCTACGCTGCTGGTGATGCGCTGAGTTTCTGCTCTGAGCTGTTGCTGAAAGAGCACACAAAAGCATGATGCAGGCGTGTGCCAAACGCAGACTCAGCCCTTCAGGACCTTGCTTGGCTTCAGTCCAGGCAATGAGGCGTTCACAATTCTTGTCTCCATCTGGGTTGTACCAGTACAGCTAACAACATCTCTCAGTTGCACATGTAGCACAGACAGCTGGGTGCATGCATGTGTGAACCATGGCCGGTTGTCATACTGACGTATGTAGCTTTCAGTCAGTTCAGATAGGCTTTGCAACATTGCTGTCTGTTGTGCATGAAAACCCCCGATGCAAGGTGCAGCATAAAGCTGGTTGACAGTACCTGCCCTCTGCACAGCTTTCAGTCAAATCTGCTTCGCACCATTGCTGTGTGTATTGCAACAAAAAACCCCCTGAAGCAAGGTGTAGCATAAGGCTGGATGACAGTACCTGCCCTCTGTGTAGACATCAGCGCTCGACAGGTCCAGGATGAAGTCTGCGACGTTGACTCGGTAGGGCAGAGTGTAGCCGAGCTTGTCAAAGTACTCATCTGCTAGTTCGCCTCTTCCATAGTAAAGGGCATGCCCCTGAACAACATCACAGCAACCTTGAGTTGTATGCTTTGATACAATTATAATTACAGGACAAACACATGCTCACACAGCTAAAGCTGCCACAGGGACTGCAAACACACTCATGACTTTCACCCTGAGCGTACTGACCAATGAAACATACTGAGAACCTGGGGCAGTGAAAGCTACATAAATGCGAGGCCACTCTTACACCTGCGAAAAGCCTGTCCTGGACTTACAAGATCTTGGCACCAACAGCAACAGTTACTTTCACAGGCTGACAAGACTGCTCATATGCACATCAAGTACTTTATAATTAGACAAGCTGTACAAGGGAAAGTCAGCCGGACACACTATACCTACATAGATCAATGGACTCTCCTCTGAGACCTTAACAATGCCAACGTGCTTTGCCCACCACTATATTCTGCTGCATGATCACAACCATTAGTCTGTGCGAGTCAAGGGAGGGGCAGACCTGACTGAGAAGCAGTAGCTTGTCAAGCTGCTGGTACAGACGGCTGGAGGGCTGGTGGATCGTAGTCACAATGGCCCTGCCCCCTTGCGACAGCTGCCGCAGCAGCTGCAGCAGGTGCATGGCTGTTGTACTGTCCAGACCCTGTCAACACAACGGATGAGAAGCTTTTCGTGGGTTAGTATTGGCAACTTGCAATGCAACATTGACATCATGATCTGTACCTGGCCACGCCATCAGAACAGGCATACATGTCAGGACACCACCGGTGATGGATGTATACAACCAGATGGAGCCAACCAAAGGGCAGTGACGCCACATGCAGTCATTGGATGTTGCCTTCTAAAGGCGTTGAGCTCATCGACCTCAAAACCATGAGCAAGCACTTTACTCAGGGGGGTGACATGGCTACGTTGCAGTGGCCTCATCAGGACCAACTGAGCCAATGCAGCTGTGAAAATGTACAAAGATGACTGAAAGGTGTACCGAGGTGGGCTCGTCCAAAAGCAGGATGGAGGGGTTGATCAACAGCTCATGACCAATGGAGGCTCGCTTGCGCTCTCCTCCTGATATGCCCTTGCGAAAGAATCCCCCTGAACACAACCAATCAACACATCCATTGAGCGGCGTCTTGCCTTTGACCGAGCACTCCATGGCATGCAGTTCCTGGGATGTGTAGGCAAACAAGCATGCAGAGGGCAAACAAAGCGCCTATGCATCACGTCCATTGTGCACAGAGGACACAACACCAACATGCCTTGATGTATGTAGCAGCATTCACGGAGCTCGTACCAATAATGGTGTCTTTACAAGAGGACAAGCCCAAGGCAGTAATGACTGTTTCCACACGTTCTGTCTTTGCAGCATGGTCCATGTGCTGTGGAAGCCGGAGCATGGCTGCATAGTAAAGTGTCTCATAGACCGTCAATGACTCATAGAGCAAGTCGTCCTGCAGACCAGCAAATGCGACATGTTGGGTATCTTTGACTCCTTTACATATCTAGCTCTGATACAGGTGGGGTGTGGAGTGTGCTGTACGTTCAATGTACTGGAGAACTGAGCCTGTCTTGCGATTGTGTAAGACAGTGCTGCCAGATAATGGGCGAATGTCAGAAGCTGTCCAGAATGTCTGTGCAGATTGCACTGATGAGAGGGGCTACATACTATGAATGCATTAAGGCAATGCAAGATGGTGTCACCTGCATGACAAATCCAATTTGCCTCTTGAAGCGCTTGTTCAGCTTCTGGCCATTGAACGTGACTGCTCCAGTCCTCCGCATAGCACTGCATGCAGAAGACAATACATCAGAGGTGGCTGTGTGCAGTAAAACAAAACCCTCAGACATGGAACACAGCCTTGATTGCTGCAGTGCATTACACCAATGCTGTTGTTTCTGCAGCACTGCCACTAAGCTGAAACAGTGCAAGGAATGCGTACATGGCTTGCATGACAGATGACCCACCTTTGAGCACGTGACCCAATAATGCTGAGCAATGTGGTTTTGCCACTGCCCGATGGACCCATGAGAGCCAAAACCTCTTTTGGACGGCAGCAGCCTGTGATGTTGAACAAGATCTGCAGCAGAAGCAGTACAATCAATCAGCACAACAATATGACCAGGCTGCCAAGAAGGTCACACAGCCATAATTATATTTGTACATGCTCGGCCTGCTGTTGTTATAGGTCACTGGGCTCATAGACAGGCTGGAAGCAAACCTGCCGCATCTTGTCTGCTGCCGCTGGTGCTTCTGTTTGTTTGGTGGCACTGCTTTTGAAGGTGGGTATAGAAAGCTTGGGCAAGCTTGGCAATATGCTAGCACCACCTGGTGCCATAGCCGGTACCCAGGCTCTGACATTGCTGTACTCTAAGTACAGCTGATTATCCTGAGGCACCTCCTCCAACAAGTCCACTGTGTTCTTGTCGGGCTTGCCAATTGAGACCTGATGCTGTCCTGCCTTCTGTCTCTTGAATGAGCTTGGTGCCTGCTCAAAGTCTACCGGGCTGCTGTTGGACAGGCCAGACAGTTGCCTCCCGCTGGTCGAGACGTCACCACCCAGGGAAGCACGAGCACGTCGATTTTCCAGGCTTTCGGGCATTTCACTGCTGGACATCCGTTCCACGCTCTAGCGGTAACAGGTGTGTATGACGTAACCAGTGATCCACAAGAAACGGCAACGGTGTTCGTGGTTGTCGTGACCTATAAACAGTGGTGCAACTGCTTCACTGTCAAGCACACATGTCGTGAAACGCGAACGCTTGCACTTGCAAGTTATGGACGGAGCTCTGCTGATGACACGCGCGAGGGGAGCTCGAGTCACACACAACTACTGGCCTGCAGTAAAGGCTTGCATTACATAGCCAATTGACTAATCCAGACAACGGTTCTGCATCCTTCAGATTCCCACTGTAAACGCTTGGGCCAATCAGTTCGTCACCAACTTTGTCAGCAGCTTGCGCAAGTGCTTTGATAGCATCATGCTTTTATGCTAGAAATACATGTCAAAAGCAAATCCACACAGGAGAGAATGGACCTGGCTGATCAGCAGCCAGCCATGCGTGTATTGCGCAGCCAAAGTCGAGGCTGGCAAGATGCAGACTTTCCACGTCAATAGTGCTATTTGCAAGCTCAGGACTCTGCAGTCAAGGCACACTACTGCTGCAATCACTACATCCCAGCACATCTATTTGAATTATGCCAAGCACAGCCGGCAAAATCCTCGGACATCAATCACCTGCGCAGGCCTGTAGACCTTGAGCACCCAAGGAAAGCTGCAACAGCGTGTGTGGGCAGACCGCAGGTGTGATCTTTGAATGCCACTGTCTGCCAAGCACTTCAGACTGAGTTGAGGGAATGTGCTGACATGCATATACAGCAAAGCCAGTAGAGCATGCAATGAGTTTGATGTCAGTTACAATCAAATTTTCTAGAGCCACCAGGCACAGCTTTGATGACTGAAATTGTATTGAAGAGCAGCCTGGACCAGCACAAGGGCAGTGTTACCGAACGACTTCCTGTTGAGTATGTGAACACAAGCAAAATACTTCAGCACACCTGTTGATGAGTCATCATGTCAGACATATAATGTACATCTTGTGGTACAGCAGCAAGATCAGTAGGTGTAGTCTGCAATGTGAAGTGATTCGCCCTGGCCATCTGTTGAGTGATACTTGCCCAAAGTGGCTTCGCTATTAGCCTTGGCACGCTTGATGAAGGCTGCAGCCCCAGCTTTCAAGTTTTCCTCCTTGCCACCCCAAGCCTTGAGGGCGCTTGCTTGCAGAGCTCGCCCATAAGAGAAAGACAGGTTCCAGGGTCTGCGTAACACACAGCTTGGATCATGCCCAACAATCTGTGAATCAACATAACCATAAGCTGCCTTGCAAGCCACTGATGCACTCACCAAAACCGAAATCTAGAACACGGGAGCTATGTGCTACCTCTTCAAGCCAGACATGCTGTTCTATCTACAGATCAGTAGCCCATTGCAGCCAGCAATTGCAATCAGCGATTGGAAAAACAGCAATTGCAACCAATCCAGAACCAGAGAGAGTCTATAGTGGTGGCATGCCAAACAAGCACACCTTTTGGTGGGTATCTGGTTCATTGCATTCAGGTGCAGGGTGGCATTTTCCTCACTCTGTCCTCCAGACAGGAACACCACTCCAGGCACAGCTGCAGGTACTGTGCGCTGCAGTGCACGCACTGTCAGCATAGCAGCATCATCAGGCCTAGCTTGCTGCCCACTCACACCTGTACAGCCACCTCAGCACGTAAGGGCAAGAGGCGTCCATGCTTGCATGCAGGGCAGCTGTCATGACAAGACACACCAGTTGACTTGGCATGTAGCACTGTGTGTGCTTGTCTTGCAATCATTGGACCCTACACATGTCAACTGTAGGGCTGCACACATGTGCAGGGTGTGCAGGCTGTGTGTAGGGGGCGTTTGTAGGGTGTGTGGAGGGCAAACACACATATGCAGGCTGTGTGTAGGGTGTGAACACATGTGCAGGGTGTGTAAAGGGTGCGTGTACAGTGTGTGCAGGGTGTGTATAGAGTGTGTGTAGAGTGTGTATAGGGTGAGTGTAGGGTGTGTGGAGAGTGTGTATAGAGTGCGTGCCGGGTGTGTATAGAGTGCGTGTAAGCTGTGTGTAGGCTGTGTGTAGACAGCTGCGCAGCAAGATTGCCAACCAGCATGTGAGCAAGCCTTGAAGTGACAAACACTGTCAGATCAGCCATGCAGCTGTGTGCTGCATGCTCTCTGTGCAGATGTCAACTTGGCATCATTTGGCAAGAACCAGACTGACAAGCAGGCATGTGGACTGACATTGCAGCTGGTCTGTTGCGCACCTGCCAAAACCATGTTTGGCTTGAGCAGTGTGCCTTCCAACAGCACTTTATAATCACTCAGTGCTTTGTACACTGCTGCCAGAACCCGCTCTGTCACCTCAACACACCTGCAGAAACCTACACAAGTACTGCACACATGTGGACAAGTGTATACATGCCTATTGCCTATTGCCTGTGATATCATGATATAAGATTGAGTATGCCTGTCAGCAAGACGGCCACAAGATCCATCGCTTCATAGGACAGGCCCTGTTGAGTTTGAAACTGATAAAACAACTTGGCTGCTAACACCAGCCACATACACATGAGAAGGCATTTTTCCCCGATTACACATTCCATCAAGATCAATTACTCAGAGGTTGGCTTGCACAGGAGCCACTGACCTGCCAATGTCATGCGTGCCATCTGTCAAGATCTCCGGCTCCACAATTGGCACTAGTCCATTCTCCTGGCAAATGACTGCATATCTGGCCAGGCCATATGCATTCTCATGGATGGCCTGTACAGCAGCAGTCAATGTACAATCAACACTCAAGCCAGCGCCCACTCAAACCAATCGTCATGTATACATACATGTATGAGCTGCTGATGCATGTATATGTGTATGTATATATCAGCAGCTCATACGTGTCTCAAATATTGGCATCTGCTTGGGTTCACGACTTGCTGTCTGGTCAGGTCACTGCTTAGCTGAAGCTGCAGCTTGAAGATGAGATAGCCTGCCTGCCACATGCTATGTGAACAGCTCACAGACCAATACCCTGCTCACTCTTGGGCATGGAAGCAGTCAGCATGTCAGTGCAGTGGGGAGTCTCGTGCACATGCAGCACTCAGAGATGAGTACATCTGTCACAAACGTAGTGCCTCACAAGCTCAGAAGGGCTGCTGTCATCAATCTTCAGAACAGCTCTCCATTTTGCAAAGCGTGCTCCTGCCCGGTAGTAGTCAGCACAGCGCTTACCAAGGTCATCAAGGCCCTGGGTGGTGGTTTCCTCTGAGGTGCCGGGCAGTTTCACAACCCCCTTGTCCACCTGTGCAGCAACAATCTGCAGGCTACATACTGCACATGCAACCCTAAATCATGTTGTCAGCTGAAATTGTAACTCAGGTGCCAGGCATCTCTAAATCCAACTCTGTCTTGGCTGCCGATATGGCATATGACAAAGCCTGATGATTGCATATGAGTAGGCCATGCCACTGTAGTACAGCCATAGAGAAGAAAAGCTCTATTCACCCTGTTCCATTAAATTGGGTGTTCTTTCTCCAAGAATGCTTTCGTCTTACCTTGATTCCAGGCAGAATGCCTTTGCTCTTCAGCGTCTCTGCAAACAGCTTCCCATCAGAGCCTCTCTGGTACAAGGTCTCTTCAAAAATGATCTGCACTGCAACACAATATCAAAGCTGGCATTGACTGCCTCACAGTGAGAAGCCTTCCACCATACACACTCACTTACCACACCACTAATGAATTGCTCAACCTCAGGAGCAGTAAACAGCATCTCTCTGAGCACTCTCCTGTTGGCCTCGTCATTATCAACCCCAATGCTAGACAGCTGCAAAAAGTGCAATACTGTCAGACTCTGCTGACGCGTTCAAACACTGTACATATCTCCGTCGGTATGCATCCTAGCATCAATGGCAATCCGGAGTATGTACCCTTTTGCCAATGGTGCCTGTGCTTTCATCGGCTGCCAGGATTCCCTTGCCACGCACAACAAGCGAAGCAGCTGTTTGGATCAGTTCTCCTGCATATTTGTTCGTGAAAGCGTTTCCAGGGTGCTGTGAGAGAAGGTGCATATTGCGCCGGATCTGTGGCCAAGGACCAAACCGCTGTGGAGCTGGCTACCGTGCAGTTTGCTGCGACACTATGGCATGCAGTTCCAGGTCAGCGCTGGAGATGGATTCTCAAACTGGACAAGCGTAATTTGCAGCGATGTAAATCATTCCACGCCGTAAGGACGGGATTGCGAGTTGTCGACTTTGCCCTCATTCAGTCACAGAACTTTCCCTCAGTAACAATCATTCGTTACCTTTTGGATCTGCTTGAAGAGTAAGGTTGGCACGCCAACCCAGCGACAGAACTTCTTGTGCGTTGCAGTAGCGTATCTCCTTCTGATCCTCCTAACTTTCAGCTCTGAACCATGAGTATTTTGGGCAGTGGAAGCACGCACATGCAGGGCAGCATGAGGGTGAGCCACCTACATAGCTTCCTGTTTCATTCTGCCAACCGCTGTCAATGGCATTGTTCTCAGTTTGGGCTACCAACTGCAGATGCGTGCACCCGCTGCTTCAGCTGCAGCAGCCAATGCTAGGTGTCAGAAATGTCAACAGCAAGGCCATTGGACCTATGAGTGCAATCAAGACTATGTGTACAAATCGAGGCCAACGAGAACACAGCAGCTGTTGGATCCGAAGGTATGCCTGGAGTGCACATAAGCTAATGACCACAAAACCTTGTCAGGTGTTTTGCTCTGCCAAACTGTCAGCTGACAAATTTATAGAAGTCTGTGCATTAGACTGATACTCGCAATGTACGACCTCAACACCTCACCACATGTGCTGGCCCCTGACTGGCATATGTGTGCAGTATCGCCCAAAGTTTATGGAAGCAAGAGAAGTTTTACCTGAAGATCAGCCTGCTCAGGCTGAGCCTGCTAAAGCACCCAGAAAAAGGCGCAGGCATCAAAGCGACTCCAGCTCATCTGACTCTGACAGCTCATCGTCATCAGACTCTGGCTCGTCATCTTCTTCAGATTCAGACAGCAGCTCTAGCTCGGATGGCAGCACATCCTCAGGTATGACCCTCGCAATGATCCTGCACAAACCAATGCTGTAGTTGGCATTACCTAGGCGCAATAGCATGTGTTTTGATTGTGTGCATTCGACAGCCTGCTTGATACAAGCTTTCGGCTGAAATCTGCTGTCCATTGCATTGAGCAGTACTCCTGACCTTTATTTCAACAATGTCACCTGACAATCTTGCCTGACAGTGTGCTCACTAACAGGTAGCACCTCTTCCTCAGGCTCAGACTCGAGCAGCAGCTCAGGCTCAAGCAGCTCAGATGCCAGCTCAAGCAGCGGGTCAAGCAGTGACAGCGAGGAGGACAAACCTCCTCGCCGCTCTCACAAGCGCCTGCCAGAATACCCAGTAAAGGAGTCTCGGCACAATGGCATGCAAAATTCTGACAGGCAACATTACTCCAGGCATGAGCGAGGATCCGATAGAAGAACGCAAAGTGCATCTAGGAGAGTTACAGAGCAATATAATGATGAAGCAGGATACAGGGGTGACAGTAGACATGCTGACTATGAGAGACACAGGCACAGTGAAAGACGCAGTGTGGAGAGACATGTTAGACCTGATTTGGAAAGACAGGACACTCGTAGGCGCATTGCTAGCAAAATCAGTGTGCCTGATACCTATACAGCTGCAAGACAGGAGCCTCATTTGCATACAACGGACAGCAGCCGGGAGCAGCCCTTTGGGGATAGATGGAATGGCCGCTATGAGCCTTCCAATGGCTCACATGCACACCATGAAGAAAGGGCGCACAAAAGTCGCTCTAGTCAGCAACATGGGGCAGCCTCAGGAAGCTCTGATTGTACTGGCAGCAGTGGTGCTACTGGTAGCTCAGGTTCAAGTGGACGGTCGTAAATCAGAACAGACCGGTTTCGACTGTTTGATGTGATACATAGGCAGGTAAGAGCTAGAAATTAAATTCTGACAGTCAAAAACATTTTACAAAGTGTTTGACCTTGATGTTGACCAGTGTGTCCTGAGTTGAAGCTGCTAGACTGAGTTCATGTTAAGACACCAAGCACTGCAGATGTGTGGGAATGGAACAAGTTGATGCAACACATGACTGGTCCTCTTATCATGCCATTCTCGGATTCATGTGCACGACGTGATTTGGCAGGTCATTTTCGAATTCATAACTTTACTAGTGTCATGCACATTCTAAGTGTGGCTAGCATGACATGTTACAGAGTGCAAAGCTGAGGTGTCACGTTTATGCCAGTCTTTGTGAAGCTCTGGTACAATACTAGTAATGCAAGTAGGGCCAGAACCAGAAAATACAGTGCACAAAATCAAATGGTCAGTCGAGGCTTAGGCCTAAATTGTTAACATGGATACCTGAAGGGCGATTCCAATGGGCACAGTGCTACATTGATGGACATATCAAAGTACATGTAATTGACGAGCACTTGAAAGAGTGCATTTGGCTGACAACTGAGCAGCAGCCAAGAGCAGATAGAAACTTTGAGACAAGCCAATTTCTGGGTGAGCATCTGAGCCAAGGTTGTGCTGATAATATGGCACCTGAGGGGTAAAGTGTCATTTGTTGTTGTATGAAAGAATGTTGCCAGCTCCAACAAAATTTCGGGCTCTGCTCTGTGTCCTGTTGTTGATGTTTGCCATGGCATTTGCTCTGTATACCTCTGGGTCAAAGTCTCCATGACCAACCTGCACTAGCAAACAAGCAGTCAGCCTGGCTTAATCAAAACGACAGATTGGCCCTCTGGTCGTGTGTTGCTACCTGTACATCTTTTCGAGCTCACCTTGTCGTTGACCTGTTTGTTGTGCTTCTGAAGGTGAAAATTAGATGGGTAGTCTGCCTCAATCATATTCTCAGACTGTGCAAAGGGAGCAGTGTTCCTCAGCTTAGCTGGACCTGCAACAGTGCAGCTGCCTGATGACAGGCTGGAGAAAGTCGCACTGGCTCCATATTTACGTAGAGGCGAAGTTCCACACCTGCAGCTTTACGGCCTTTCTGGTTGACATCTTCATAGCGTTCGGGTATGTTATACAGCAGGCCCTTGACAACGTCAGCGGATTGATGCTGTGGCCTGGCAGGCTCGTAAGCAACCTCGTTCACCCTGGGTGACAGAAATGTATCAAGCTCTGGACAAAAGTTTGCATCTGAGTTGCAAAACCCAGTGCCACGCTTACTCTGCATGTTTGAGAACATGATTCATCCGACAATCGGTCAGCAAAGGTTGTGTATCGTCAATGCACGGTCTTGGAAGCGTCAGTTGCGTGTTTGGGCGTGAGTGCAGTGAGTGTGCGGCAGACAGCTTGAACGTTTGGTCAAAGTCCGAGCTCAAATTTGCAGGAAGGGATGATTGAACGCTTCACATTACTAACCAAAGTTATTCCCAACTGGCAATAACTGGTTTCAGATGATGTCGGCCAGAACTTGATCATGTCCCGGCAGTCTCGGTATTCGAACGCTCGTGCGAGACATCATAACTTGCTGGACGTGGTGAGTCAGTTTGCAACTTTTTTGGCTTGATCAATAAACACACCGTGTTAGGTCAAACAACCCTTCATGCCTTGCAGGCGAACCACCTTTCTAGCTTCGTCAAGCAGCAACAGAAGCGTACATTTGAGCAAGATTTCAAGCAACAGTGGCGGCTGACCGCCGCGAAGTTGAGCTCAAGCAGGTCTGTCTTGCCTGGTGGCAAGTATCTCTGATGTTCAGTAACCGTGGTCAGAACAAGGCTGTGACAGCATGTCTTGACACAACGTTGCCGTTTGTGTCAGTTCTCAGGTAGAATCAGAACTTTTGTCCATGCTGGCAAGTCTGGCAGCAGCTGAGACAGCTGCAGTCCAGAGCAGTCACACACAGCTTCTTGTGTGCAGACAAGAATGGGATGAACTGCAGCATGATGTACTGGCCAAAGTGAGTATGCCATAGCCATATGTTCCCAATCTCATGTCATATTCTTTTCTGAGGGTTTCCAAAGAGCTGATACAGACCTTTCCACCAAGTATTGCTCTTTAACGCAGGCCTTTCAGAATGTGCAGAGGCAGCGCGTTCAGCCCTCCAGGCCAGGTCTGGATAGAGTCAAACAGCAGCACAAGCAGATCAAGACAACTTTGAGGGACTTGGACAGTGCCTGCCCGGCTGCACAGGCAGAACTGCTGGCTGATTGGCCATCTGCCTTGGAAAGCCCTAAGCTCGAGAGTGCATTGTCTAGGCTGCATGGTACACAAACAACTCAGATGCAAAGATGCCTTGCTAGACGCTGAGCCAACTAGCATGAGTACTGACCATTTGAATCTGCAGTCATACTGTGCTGTTCTCAAGCATGTGCTGCAGTGTTGCATGTACAAATTTACAACATTTGGGGAGTTGACCATGTCGTAAATGACATTCATTGGTAGTGTCACCCCAAAACACCTGTGACACAGTCACAACCAGGGTGATGGTGGCTTACAGACTTGTGTTGATTTGTATGCAGATGATGTCCAAATGTTGTGCCAGCAACACCGAACTGCAGCCAATGACACCAGGCAGAGACTGCAGGCTGAAGGAGCAGACCTGCATGCCAGCTTTGTGCAGCGACTGCAGGACTGTCAGGAAGATCTACGCGTCCATGACCTCAGTCCATATGCAAGGCAAGCTGCGCATGTTGCATCGCTGATCTTATGCCACAGTGCATCACGTCCCGGTTTGCTTTACATAAGCCACTCTTGCTGGCCACATTAGGCACGATGCTGCAAAACACGAAACAGCTAAGCTGTTGTTGCCCAATGCTGCAGCTACACAATTGACTGTCAAGCTGACATGCACGTAACAACTATCATGCGGTGCAGAGGACACTCAGATTGGATGCAACAGGACCTGGAGCTCCTCTTCCAAATAAGCCAGCAGTTCAAGGCAGATCCTTTAGCGCCCAGCAAAGACAGCACGCACCAATACATGCAAGCAATGCTGCCGGGGAAAAGCATTGCTGACATTGCTGGTCATGCCACTTGGTGAGCTGGCACACTTCACAACTGTTGACGGAATCAATACAGCAGAAAGTGCATGGTCCTGGGATATGTTTTGTAAGTAAAAATGTGACGGCTGCTTGACAAGCTATGTTTTACATTGCTTGTAAGGCCAACCTGGGTGGATCAATGTCAGGGACTTGCATGCTGACTGTGATGAGAGTGCTCCAGGTGCTGGCAGAAATGTATGCTAGACAAGCGCAGCAGGAGTCTCTTCTGCGCCTGGGACAAAGCGCGTCAGGTATTCTACTCTGTACCTGATGTGTGACTATGCAAGCACAGTGCAGTTGCACACACAATTTATCCTGTGTGACATGCTTCTCCTTTGCAGGCCTTCCTAGAGGATGCCAGAAAGACGCTGAGTCAGTCAGTCAAACAGCAAGCTGCTTCTGCACAGACAGCTGCTGACAAGTATGGTGGCTACTACTCACAAACGTGGACGCTACCATTTGCACTCTGCCTTCTGCAGCTTTGCAATGCTGAAAGTAGATTGCTTCCGCTGTTCCATGTGCAGATTTTGGGTGCTGCATGCTTGCACCACGCTTCAGGCTGTGCTAAATTATGTAATGCGGTGCTGCAGACTTAAGTGCCTCTCAATGCAGCATGAGCTGCATAACGAGCTGAAGGTGTTGCGCTGTGAGAAGTATGTGCAGGATGCCATGAATGCAATTGAAGCTGATGCTGAACAGCAGGTAGGCTGCTGATGCTGTTGCAATGGCATCACCTTGTCCAGAATCAGTGGCCACCACAGGCACCAAATACAAATGGGCCATGCTCTGACTGCATGGAATCTGCACACTAGCGTCTAGACTCGGTTACAGTGATTGTGTGATGCATGTGTCATCAAGACTTTTTGTACAGGCACTGGCTGCAAAGCAAGAAGAGGAGGCAAGGCAGCTGCACTCAAGATTGCAACACAACAAGCAGCAGCTTGCACTGTACCACAAAGCACAGGAAGCTGCTAGAGCTGAGGCGCAAGCAGCTGCTACATCGCAAGCTGAGGAGGAGGCAGCTCAGGTATGTTGCAGGGCAATCGGCTGATGTGTGAGGAAACATTCATGCTCACTCTCTGGCCAAGCTACGAAAGTTGAGAATCTGGTAACATGGATGCTAACAAGAACTATGCATCTGTTTGCCAGGCTCAGCTGCAATCGCAACTGAACCAGGAGAGGGTCAATTTCAGGCAAACAGAGGCTGCCAACAAGGAGCAGCTCAGAGCCAAGAAGGCTATGACGCTGCTTTGCGAAGAGCAGCAGAGGACCGCACGGCTAGATAGGCTACGAGCTCAGGTAATCTACTGCATGCAAGCATAGCCTTTCATGCCAGCAAGGTGATGCCACATGTCTACAAGTCGCCTACCACCAGCAAACAAAGGCTTACAGCAATGCTTTTTACAATGCTGTAGAATGTTGATGCTGGTGTGTTTTGTACGGTTGCACTGCCAAAACCCTATAGAGGCAGACACAACTGCAGGTCCAAGTGCACGTGGAGGCTGATCCAGAGAGGGCAATGGCAGCAACAGCAGCGTCTTCAGCACAGGAAGCAAGCCATGACCCAGCCTTTGCACCTGTGAACGGGTACACAACAGAGACCTTGCTGAAGGACAAACGATTCAAGGTAGGGGTTCTAGCTCAGACTGAGCAGATGTCTATGGAGCCATTGCTGCTTTCTGCCTGTTGCGCAGTGTATCACTGATTAGCTGCTATGGCAAGCACTTCGAAAAATGTGATACAGGTGTTGGAAGCTCTGCGCCAGCAGAGTCTGCACAACACAGGCTATGCCAAGCAGGCTCTTCTAGCTGTGTCGCCATCGACGATTCCTCGCCGAGATATGTTCACAACGAGCGCCAAAGACTAGATGCACAGCACAGCAGACTGTTTTACTACTCATAACACAGAGGTTCGTCACGCCCCGTCTGATTTGACTGCTGCTTGTGTTATCTCCTGTAGCTGTTCCTCTACTTGCCGAAGCTGCAGGCAGTAATAGCATTGTCAGACATATGCATAGTATGCTAGCAATACCAGGCATGGCAAGGCTACACTGCCCACCGTATGCTGTCTTTTGCTTTGCTTGTCGTCTAGCCTCTTCAGCTGTGCATCTAATCTGTCAACCTCCCCCTTGATGAACTCTAGACGCTTTTTCACATTGGACGTCGCCTCCAATGGGTCCTGTTTGATCAATACAGGCCCCACTAGTTTGAAGATATTGGCATCCTCATCCAGAAGCTCAAGCTCCTGCATGATGAGGCCATGCGTGAGACCATTCACAAACAGCATAGCTGACACTAATTACAGATATGGTGCAGTCTTTACCTGCAAAACCAGCTCATTTTCGTGTTGTTGCTGCAGGAACGTTTGTCTGGCAGAGTGATTCTTGCTGATATCTGCAAACTTATAGAGTCAGGCAGAGCAAAAGAAGAGAGGAGTACTGCAGCACTTGTGCAATCACCTTGCTGGGAGTCTTTGAAGGCAGCAGACTCTTGCTTGAACGTGGTTTGTAAGGAAAGAATCTTGGGGTCCATGCCCAGCTTAGCAAATTCTAACTAGCACAACGTGCCGGCCTTCCTAAACCGAGTTCATGCTTGATCAAGACCCGGGATCGAATTTGAGGAATCTTTGATGGAACACAGGCTATACAAGCTTGCAAGCGGCAAAGCAGAATTAGACCCAGCAAACATAGGACGCAGTGCCGCTTTCTACCGTTGCCGCAGCACGCAAACACCAATTTTGCCCGAGCTCATGCGACAAATTGGGTTCTAGGGTTGCCGATTTCGAACCCCGGTCAGCCCAGCAATTCGAGTTCGGAATCGAGCTGCTTCTTTCGGCAGCAGCTCAACGAGAACGTTGCCTGGCCTGTGGCGTCTCGCACACTAGAACCAAATTTGGTCAGGCCATGACAGGTCTGCTGACCTGTGAGTGAGGACGAAGCACCTGGTTGGTTTGCATATACAACTCGTCACCAGGAGGTCACCAGGGGTGGGCGATGTCTGTCAACGCGCAGCTACAGCAGGTGCTTCGCACGCTGGGGCAGCTCCGTCCTGTTATATCTGCAAGCTTTGACGTGTACAGAATGCACTGATCTGTTGTTCCACCTCGACCCTGGAAAACTGGTGGTGTCACTGCAGTGGTTTGCTGCTGTGGACACGGACAGAAGTGGCAGGATTTCTGTCACTGAGCTCCAGGAGGCATTGCTGCTCGGAAATCTGCAGTTCAGTCTGGCAGTATGTGCGCAAATGATCAGGTACGTTATCAAATGTGCAGGTGTTTGTCTGCAGACCCTTTGGCTTCAAGCTATGCAAACACACATGTTCTGCCACTTGCAGGCTTCACGACAGGTCAAACACAAACAGTCTGGACGTGCAAGACTTCATGGCCCTGCATAAATTTCTGGAAGAGATGAATCAGTCCTTCCAAATGCATGACCAAGACCGCAGTGGTAGCCTGAATGCCAGCGAGACTCACTGTGCATTGACATCTGCAGGCAAGCAACAGCAACTCACACACAAACAACTTTTCCGTGCAGTCACCAAGCTGACTCACATTGTGACTTTTGCAGGTTTCAAGCTTGAGCCTCCTGCATTTGCTGAGATGTGTAGGGCCTTTGATCCTGAACGGAAGGGTCAGATCACCTATGCTCCCTACATTGCCATGACTCTGTTCCTACGGTGTGCAGCCAATGCATTTCAGGCCTTTGATTCCTCTAGAATGGGACGAGTCAACCTGGACTTTTCTCAATTCATTTATGCAGCCTCTAACTGTCGGTGAAGGAAGTCAACCAGGCTGCTCTGGCACAGCAGAGTGTGCAGCTGGAGCACAGTTTTGTCAGCCTTGCAGCCAAGCAGAGTTGCCCATGCCAAAATGAGTAGTGCAAGCATCTGCGTATGTGCAAGACAGACAGTGAAACTTGTACTGTGTCACATTCGTATGACCAACACACCTCTTGCAATGGCAGGTCAGAAAGTAGGGCTCTGGAAAGTCATTCCACTGTAATTACTGCCCACAAAGAAACTCCCTTGGCATGCGCAGCATTACTTGCTCTCTCTTGTGCCATCTCACACGTGTAGCAAGCTGCTCGCTGCAAATAGAATGGGCCTGCAATGTGCCTTGTTTGCTAAGGCATCTATTTAACAAGATGAGTTGGTTCAGTGATGCCTTTGAGGCTGGGCATGCATTCTGCAAAGATATTTGACAGGTCAGAAGAGCTGAATAGGTATCTTCAGGAGCTTGAATATGTTGTCTGATCAACATATGACAAACTACATCAACTGTAACTGTCCCTGCCTACAACACTTTCCTGACTCTATTTCACACTTTGGCACCTGGAAGACCTACTGTAGCTCCCCTAACCCTCTCAACGCACCGTCGGCTGTCCCAGTGGGCACAGGGGTTCCCTTTCAATCGGTCGCCGAAAGGCTTGACCTATCCAACCTCAAAATTGCAGCAGCTCTGCGGCCAAGACTGAAGCAGCGATATTGCCAGACGAATGTGAGCTCTGTTCAAGGAAACTGTTGTTGCCCCCTCAGCATGGGTCGGGAGGTACCAGCACCCAGGAGGTGCGGTAGTCTCTTTTGTAGGCATGCTGCGACAGAGTTTGCCGGGAACAGCCACAGCGAGGGTGTGACTTTGCTGCAGCTGGGCAGAGGACTTGAACACGTACAGAGTCAGTAGAGGGAGTCAAGCGTTTGGCTGTGTGCAAGGACAGGAGCAGCCCTATAGGTCGAAGGCTGCAGCCTTACTCTGTGCTTACAACAAGTTCTACACAACGGTCCAACACAGTGTGTATGCTGCAGAGTCCCACGCACCAAGCTTTGTCCATTGGGCAATACACAGCATAAAGCATTCACTACAGGGGACCGACCATACACAGGAAGTAAGCTTTAAAAAACGCTGTTTTGTCAAGCCTCAAAGACATTTAAGCACAAGAATTTTGTCACATTTTAATACACACAATGCTCCAGCCACTTGCGCCTTTCTTCTGTAGACAAACAAGATGGAAGCTTGGAGAGGTATGAACGCCATGGTTGGGGTGATGTCTCTCTGCTAAAGCCCAACAGCACTAGACCTACAATATATGATAAACCTCCCAAGCTCAGGTGTCCATTTCACATTGCGCACTTGAGAGTGACTCCGCATTCATGAAAAGCCAGCATGATTCACGGCCTGCCCATCTTCAAGATGGCACCCTCTTGTATAGCATTGTCACAGACTGATGTCTGTCAGCAGGAGAAAGCTTGTCAACATGCATATCATGCAGGAATATTGTTTCTCTATTTTGGTGAATATGCAGAAGGCCACAGGACACTGAAGGCTGGCCATTGTAAGCATGCAATCATCAGCCTTGCTGATTTAAATCACCGTGACAAGCATGCAGGTCAGCATTGCCATCAGAGACGAAGGATGGCAGGCACGGTCTTTTTGGGACGCTTCAGGGGACCGAAGCAGGGTCCCCAAATCTGGACAGCTGGATGGGTCACCCCTTGGTCAACCCCACCAAGGGCAAGCTGGGCCTTGCTGCCCCGACTGATGCAAAAGGTATTCGCTTGCTTCCTCCCTCTATGACAGAACACTAGAAGCCATTCAAAATCTTGCCTGCAGCTGAGGTGTTGCAAGCTAATACATTGTGGTGTAACACTGACACGTTGCTGGTGGTGATGCTGGTGGCATTGCTGGTGACGGTGGTTGCTATCAAAATCAGCGATGTGCATTGACCTGATGTGCATTGGCCTGATGTGCATTGACCAGATGTGCATTGACTTGATGTGCATTGACCTGATGTGCATTGACCTGATGTGCATCGATCTGATGTGCATTGACCTGATGTGCATTGACCTGATGTGCATGCAGGTCGCAAGGATCTGTTCACTGTGCTGGACATGCAGCATCCTGCAAGGCCCTCTGACGATGCATGGATGGGCAACATGCTGGTGGACCCAGCAAGGGGCAAGGCCCACGCAGCAGGGCCTGAGGAGCGCATGGGGCGCAAGGATCTGTTTGACCTCATGCAGCAGAAGATTCTTCTACAAGCTCAACAGGGCAGCCAAAGCAGTCGAGTAAGTAGCACAGGTTTTTATGAAGGCATGTGGTGTGACCTGACTCATAGGGTACCAGTAAGCAGAAGGGATGTAGAGCAGGCCATGCAACACACAGTGAATATGTTGCTTGAAGCTTGCATGATTGATGCCTGTCAAAAAACATGTTTACCCACGCTGGTGTGGCACATATCTCAAAGAACTGAAAGGCTGTTTAGAGCACTGGTTATTGGGTGAGCTGGACAGCACCAGGCAGTGAAGAGGTTGCATCGATGTCTGCAGGAAACATAGATTTGTTGACTAACCTGAGATCACATGCGATCTATATATTGCACCACTGGTGCAGATGCACCTTGCGTGGCTGACATTTGTGACCTTACAGCCCAGCATTCCCCACCACATTTCCCCCAAGGAACAGCAGCATGAGTTTGTGGTCAGACTGAACCTGTTGTGTCTGATGTCAGGGGCAGGATGGAGCTTTGACAGATGCCTGGATTGGCAACATGCTGATGGACCCCAAGAAAGGGAAGCAAGAGGTCATCACTCCAAACAACATGGTCAGCTGCTGAATCCAACCATGACCAGCCCTGCCTAAATCAATCCTGCCCTGCTGCAAGTGAAGCTGCCCTGATTGAAGCCGCCCTGGACATCCTTGCGCTCTGTGCATATTGCCCTGCCCTAATTGCTCTTGTCCTGCCATGTGCTTTGCTGCGTTGTGTCAGCATTGTTGACTTCAGCTAAACAAATTACAGACCAGCTTGTGCACCAGGGCCCGTACCTGGCAGCAGGCTTTAGCGTCTTATATGCCACCTGTCGGAATGATGTTTGAGCATTGCTTGTTTGCTTAAGTTCAAACAGTGCACAGTGCTGTATGTTTTGCCATGCAACATGGTTTCGTCTGACCGTGTTGCGCATGTTTTCAATTGAAGCATTGCAAGTTCTGCAGAAAATCGCTGTACTTGATCAAATGCGCAAATGCAATCAATGTTTTGACTTTGCAGGACCATCTGACAAGCATGAAGTGGGACCCAAACAGCAAAGAGACCCTGGAGTGGGACAATCATATTCCACGGCCTCAGGGCAAGCTCATCATGCACGGTGCTGAGGTATCTGGCAAGCGTGACACCATGCAAGGTATCCTATCAGGCACTGCCAAGCCCAATGTAGAGGGTAGTCATCCCCACAAAGCAGATCCCGAGTCCCCAGCCATGTACGCCATCATGGCGTCTCAGCCGCCAGCAGCACAAGATCAGGCGCGTGTGGTCATGCACAGGAAACGAGTAGTCAGACCAGTGCCAGGGGAAAGTCACACGCCTGTTTTCCAAGAACGCTATGCATGGCTAGGCAAGCCCAAGGACGGGTCAGAGAAGCCAAAAGGCCCTCTGGCTGGCATCACACATCCTGTTGGTGCACAGTCAAATAATGTTTGGCACTGATACTGGTAGTCAGCTTTGCTTCACATAATGTATGACACTGGTGCTGCAGCTGCATGTGAACAGCTTTCGAAGATTGCTGCCATTTCAGCTTGTGTTTTGCCTGTTGCATGCGCAAGAACAAAAGTTTGCTGGCAGCATGAACCCTTGTCAGCCAGGGTTGCATTGCATTCAACGAAGCTGACCTTAGTCAGCCACGCCTGGCGTGAGCCCGTCCGCACAGCAGAGCTTCTCTTTGTGACATTGCATGTAGTTGAGCAATGTAAATTGGCGCTAATGCTGGATGAAAATGGCCGCTGCTTGCAAGTCCTGGTATATGTTGTGTGCCAGGGTGCCCAACTCAAGCAAACCTCTTTCTTACATATTTGCCTAACTGACCACTGACCATAGGGTTTTCTCTGTGATTTGTCAAGCATAGGGTTTGTGTATGTGACTAAAAGCCTTACAAAACAGGGGCCTTTACTAAGCAATGTTTTAAAGATTTGAAA
>JAABUP010003479.1_pt1 | contig 27730 bp, 40 predicted proteins | sample 5559201 | NCBI WGS metagenome assembly JAABUP01 (sample SAMN10711887, study PRJNA513373) | rock metagenome | isolation source: Antarctica rocks | place: Antarctica | reverse complement strand
CTGACCAAACAGCCCACCAGACAGCCTTCTGTTGACATAGAAGGAGATTTTGGGGCTTGTCTGGGAAACAAATTGATGGAATGCTCCTGTGATGCCGATCTGGGCAGCGCGGTATGACACTTGGCTTCTCATTGAATTGACGCCGAAAGGTGTAGTCTTTTCTCTTCAGTTCTTTTCTCTTGTGATGCCTACAGCTGCCGCTGTCATGCTGCTGCTGTTGTCGGCTCTGGAGTAAGAGTGCCAGAACGCTGCGTCTGCAGTGCTTGTCGATGCTGTGAATGTTCAACAATGCAGTTTTTTTGAAAAGCAGACGAGGAGCATGGTCATTTAGCCAATCAATCATTACACATGCGCCTTCGCCCAGGGTCAGGTAGATACAGCTCGAGTGACTCCCTTTGAGGGGTCCTGTTTTGGCAGGACAGTGTGTGCCTTCAGTAAGATTGCTTGCAGGATGTGATTGTTGACTGGTAGAGCCTTCACGAAGTATGCAACAGGAGCATATTACCAGAAATCAGTCATGGTCTAACCTTCAGAGACAAGCTGCCCCGTACCTCTTCTGGCAGCCCTGTTTGCGCTATGGTTGAGGGCATTCAGGGGAGGGCTGCTCTCTGCAGCTGCCCCAGGGCTCTTGCCAGCCTGGGCTGCACTGATTTGCTCAGCTAAGCACTCAATCCTCTGCAGCCGCTGCCACACCTTCAGAAACATACACACTGTCAATGAAATTATGCAAAGAGTGAGGCATCTCTGCAATTGCTTGATGCCAAGATGCTTGCAATCAGACATGCACGAGCATTGGCCAGGTCATCAAGCTCAAACCCTATGTGCAAAAGGGTCTCGCAGAGCGCTTCATGCAGAAAGAAGCGCAAACGGTTTGTTTTGGGCTGCAGAAGGACAAAACATGTCAATGGCAGTTTGTGAGAGTGCAATTCAGCAACATCCTACTTCGTGCTTAAGAGGGTATGGCAGGGAAGTCTCAACAGGATGTGACACTGCTTCCTGGTGTCTACTAATGCAACAAGGTGTACAAAGAAGCATGCGAGCACATCTGAATACAACTAGCCTTTTGCAGGCCAGCGCCTGCTTCAGTCCTGCTGAGCACTCTGACCTTTCAAGTTTCAAGTTACACGCTCATCACCTCAGATGGGAGCGAGTCATCTGCACCTGGCTGAGTGAGGCCCTTGGGCTGCTGCTGCCCTTGGGGAACTGCAGACTGCCCTGTCGATGGCTGTGCAACATACTGCAGCGACTCGTGAGGCTGCATCAGGGCGTTCTGCATCTGGGGCTGGTCAAAGCTGCCCTGCCCTTGCCCTAGCATGACACTGTGGGGCGCCAGAGGCATGGCCTGGTAGGGCTGTTGCACCACATAGGCTTGTAGGGTTTGTGATTGAGGCACCTGTTGAAACCCTGAGAGGCCCTGTTGCACTGGATGGTGTGCGTGTGACTGAGACATGCAGGCTGGTGTCAGATTGACAAGGGGTTGCTGCACACTGCCCTGGTTTCCTATGTTGGCAGGAGCTACCAGCTGTTGCTGGTGAGGGCAGAACGTAGGGCTGTTCTGTATCAGCCCTGCCCGATCACGCTCAGATCTCAGAGCATTGCTGAGCTCCATCAGTCTCTCATTCTCTGCGGCAAGATCCTGGGCTTCGCATTTAGCATCCTGCAGCTGCTGACGCAGTGACTGCACTTCCTCTTCTTGCTGTCTCTGCTGCACACTGGCATCTGGAGCTGCTTGTGCAGTAGACCACTGACTGCCTCCTGCATACATCCCCATTGCACTGACAGACGGCAGCTGCTGTGGTAGCTGCTGGTCTGACTGATGCTGCAGCTGGGATAGCAGCTGTGACTGCATGACTGACTGAGGTTGTGGCTGCTGGTGTGGGAAGGCAAAGGGGGGTGATGAGGGGGCAAAGGGGGTCTGGTGAGGTTGGGCGGGGGCTCCTGGGCTGGTGGTATGCTGATGCATGGATTCCATGTCTGAGCGCATGGCTGAGACTGTGAGCCTGAGGCGCTCGTTCTGATCATGGGCTTCTTGCAAGGCAGCCTGCGCAGAGATCAGGAAGCTAACCAAGGCGCTGACGCTTTATCAACGCTGCACTTGCACAAGTGATGAGTGCATAAGATGGGCAGACACCATGCTGCAAAGGCAGCTTGTGGGATGCCGGACTTGTGCTGTCAGATTTGATTCCCTGGTTGCTGCACAGCCATTCCCAATAGCAGAGTTTCAAATGCACATACGCCTAACAAGTGCAAGTCCAAGATTAGCTGTAAAGAGCAGGGCATGGTGTGTGTGTATGTACACATGCAACGACTTGAGTACAAAGAAGGAGATGTGTTGCAGGTGCTGGCACAAACCTTCAGCTCTGCCTGCTCGTAGAGAAGGATCTCTAGGGTGGGGTGGCTGACGGGCAGCCCTAGTCCTTGCTCCAAAGATGTCCTCAAGTCAGCCAGACCACCTGCAGGCCACAGTGATAGCAAGGGCTGGTCCTGCTGCGGAAATTTTGCAGGCTGTTTCAGTGCAGGAGGAAGGCCGATAGTTGCTTGTGGCTCTGGCTCAGTGAAGGCATCAGCCAAAAGTGAGCAGCTCTTGAGGAGGTAGCATTCATGGAAACGCCGATGTGTTTGGGGCGATGTCCTTCTGAAAGTGCAAAACTTTCAATCCATAAACGCCTGGGGAATAGTATCTAGCTTGTGGAGAAACGCTTGGATGGCTGTGAACACGTTCATTCATTCATTCACTTCTGAATTTATGTCTGCCAATGGGGTGAGGCACATACAGTCATGCATGGCTCCTTGTCATGCTCCAGTCATGCATGACTTCCTGTTTTGCTAGGTAACGAACCAACAATCGTGTCTGTTGATTGCGCTCTGTCTGCGTTTGCTGCAAGCACTCCTTGGATCAAAATTATTGTGAAGCAAGATGTGCGTCACACGCCATGGAAGCTTTCAGTCAATTGCCATAGGTGTGAGCTGGGCTAGATGAATGCATGCAAAAAAGCACTTCATGGGGGTCAGCTGCAGGGCAGGTACCTCGTGGGGAGCCCCCTGGGGAGAGGGGGGTGGCAGGCAGGCTAGGAGAAGGCAGGCCAGATTCCCCGATGCCCAATGCACTGTCTGCCTGCTTAGGCCTGCTTGGCTCTGCAGGCCTGGAGGAAGAAGCCTGGGGCTGAGCCTCAGCTGCTGAGTCTTGAGCATGTGAGGCGTGAGCAGCAGAGGGCTGAGCTGAAGATGGCTGAGGTGCCGAGGCCTGAGGCTGCTTGGCCTGAGCTCTGAGGAGGTGCATGTCCCGCCGCAGCATTGCCAGCTCATCGTCCTTGGCCAAAAGCGCAGCCTGGGCCTCCTGTGAGAAGAAGAGGTCAAGCAGAATTACCCGTAACTTTTGATGGTTTACACCAATATACTTGCTTTGCAGAGGGAGGCTACAGCAATGCAGGCATGCTTTACGCACTGAACCTCACTCATATGTCACACTGACCCTGCAGCCATAGAGGTTTGCCACAAGTAGCCAAAGAACAGAACAACAATCAGTATGCAACAACAGCGCGAAACAACTTGTCTGCAACTCTTGTAGTGACTTACCACCAGGGCGTCATTTGCAGTGTCCCTCTGCTGGATGAGGCCCTTGACCAAGTCTTCACTCTCTGCAGCTGCAGCAGCCTGGCTGCCCTCCAGCAGGGCTTCTGCCTGCAGCCCTGCCTGAGTCAGCTGCCGCTGCAGCTCCCTCTCCCTGTCACCTGACGCCACCAGTTGCTCCTAGATAGGCAACACAGTGTATTGACAGCTTTGACACGGTGATACAGTAAGGATTATGACATAGTACATGTATGGAAGCTTTGATCATAGCTAGGTCAGCTGACTTGCACTTTAGGGAAATCGTCTGTTTGTCTCTTTGCATAATCATCTACCTAAATACCAGATTCATCAAGCAAATCAGGTGAAGAACTGGGGCTTCAGGTCATTGTCTTGTGACTTGCGTGGACAAGAGTTGAAATCTGCTGCAAACTCATGCTGCCAGGAGGAGGGAGGGGGCAGGAGGGAGGGAGGAGGCATATACTGCCACAGGGCGTCACCTTGTAGCTGACAATGTCTTTCCTCCTGTCCTCCAGAGTTGTCTTCAGGTTGGACAGCTTCTCCCTGAATGCTGCCAGCTCCTGCTGCCGCCCCCAGCACTCCTCGCGGCTCTGCCTCAACTCAGCCTCATGGTGCCTACGACAAAGTACTCCAGGATTGATTGATTGGTTGATTTCCCCCTGTGCCAGCATTTGCTCTCGCATCGGCCAGGTAGATATCAGGTACTCCAGGGTGAAGTATAGCAAACAGAGGACTGCTTGGGAGCTACAGCACGGAACCCCTTTGAGCAGCTTGGATGTGCAACATGCAACCTTTTTTGCAGTTCTTGAACATCTGCACACTCAGACACAAAGCTCAGAAAAACACCCTCAAAAACAGTCCTAGCATTAGAGGTTCAGCACCCTCACATAGAACTCCTCTGTGACTGAGAAGTTGCTTGCAAGGAAACATGACATCACCATGATTGAAACTAATGCCATGAGGGTGCTTCAACCCAGTTTGACGTGCCATGGCTTTACAGGTGGGAGGGCACAGACATCACACAAAACAGACTGCAAACAGATTGCTTGAGCCCAGTTTGACTTGCTATGGCTTTTCTACAGGTGGGAGGCCACAGACATCACACACAACAGATGGCAAGGTGTTCTGGCCAGAGGCTACCTGTCAGCGTCAGCCAGGCGTGACTGTGCAGTGGTGAGCTCAGTCTCTTTGTCTGCAGCCAGCCTCTCAAGCCGTTCAGAGGCCTGTCTAGACATCAGCTTCAGCAGTGTCCTGGCCTCCGACAGATCTGCTTGCAGCTGTGACCTTTGCCCTTCACCAAACACAGTCTCACTTGGACAATGTGGCGGCATCTGATATAGTTGGGTTAGTGCATACAGGCTGCACTTGGGGCAGCTGCAGACTTGTCCTGTTGCTGCATGCTAAGTTTGCAATCAGCATGTGCAACCGTCCAGGGCTGGTTTGAAGCCCTGCCTGAATGTTAGCTCAAGAAACCTGAAGAGTTTCTGCAATAGCTGGTGGCAGCTGTGTGCTCTGTTTCAAAGCACCTGCGATGCGTTTGCCTACCACCAATCTGTTATTTGCCTATCGCCAGTCTGTCATTTGCCTATCACCAGTGTGTCATTTGCCTACCACCAGTCTGTCATTTGCCTATCACCTGTCTGTTACTTGCCTATCACCTGTCTGCCATTAGGCTGTCATCTGTCTGTCATTTGCGTAGATAGAGTGTATTGCTTGTTCGGCAATGCTACTGGAACCCTGGGTGATTTGCTGCTTGTCACACATCTGATTGGTCAAGTAAGTAGACCAATGCCACAGTTTCACGTCAAGTGTATCACCTGTCAGAGTGGCCATGCGAGCCTTCTGCACACACAGCTCCTCCTCATGCTGGCGTTGTGCACGCTGTGCTGCCCTGTCCAGATCATCCCGCTGATCTGTCATGGCCTTCTTCATGGCCTCCACGTCAGCCACCACCTCTGCCAGGTGGCCCCGGTGCTCTTCTTCCAGGTCCCTAGCCTGATGCTGCAGCCTCGAACATTCCTGCGTCACAGGGCAGAATTGCTCTGAGCCAATTTTTCACCTTACGTATGGTATGTTGTCAGACTATACACAGCCTGGTGTTCAGCTTTACTGCACGTGTTCAATGTAAAGCTGCTTATCTAAGGATGAGCTGTTGAAAGTAAACTGATCTGTTGCTGCAGCCTCATGCACTCTTGCACCAAAGACCCTATGCACTTTGCGTGCACTGTCAAATTAGCTGTGATGTTGACCGGTGGCTTTGATGCTGCCTATCAGCAGGATGCTGTGTGTCCCCCCCCCCCTCTACTTGGATTCTGACTGCGCTGATGCTGCTACACAGTGCACTGTCTGCAGAGACGCAAATTGCCATCAGCTGACAGCTGGTGCAGTGGTGACATGATTGGTGTACATCATTCTGTAACTCTGCAGTTGTATATTGGTGTCAGCGTGGGCTTTAACGGGGATGGGAGGCAGGCCAGCAGAGAGGCAGGCAGAGCCTGCTTGCTTCATTCAGGTTGTTCCACGGGATAGCAAGACAGGAATTAGTCTAAACCTCACGGCATAGCAACATGTAGGCACATGAAATGTCATCAAGTCAAGCCAGGCAGCTCAGTAGCCCACAGGATGAAACAAAGGCCGAAGGTGTTTGCTTTGTAAGGTTGGATCACTCTGAGCGGATGCCTCAGGAGGCTTTCAATACGCTTTCTTGCAGACCCATGCACAAGAGCCAATGCCCTCTCAAGGGGTAGGGTCTCAGCCTTGGCAGGAATGTATATCTATGCTGGCAACCATCAGGGTATGCCTTGTGCACAGGCCGATCAGGTCTAAAGTAAAGATGCAGATCTTGGTGTTCTTTGTGATGTTGGACCACACAGGGCAGGACAAGAGAGTGTGCTTGCCTGCTCTAGCTGGGCAATGCGCACGTCCTTCACTCTCTGGACACGCTCCAGCTCTGCCACTAAAGCTTTGTTGTGTTTCTGCAGCTCCCTTACTTGCTGCAACGCCTCCTACACCACAGGCTTTTCTATACACACACATCCTATATACGTGTATAGAGACCCAAAAGCGTCACCCTTTCACAGGCACAGCAGGCTCTCAGGCAGGTGAGGCCTGCTGTGGTTCTGCGTCTGTGTTATCGTGCATACATGCAGCACATCAGGTTGAGTGGCTGGGATACAACTCCGCAGCTACCTGCACACAGAGCACGCCGCTGTGTGGAGGAGGAGGAGGAGGAGGAGGAGGAGGGAGGGAGGAGGAGGAGGAGGAAAGCTTGTATCTCCAGACAGATAAGTAGGGTTCATGGATGTGCTAGGGTTATCACGATCCTGGTCAAACATGTCAATACTAAGTGTAGAAGCGGCACGTGTGCTTTCAGGCTGCATTGACATGCTTGCTGACATGCACTTTAGATACTCACCCTTTTTGAAGGCAAAGTGAAAGCCTTGATACTGCTGAACACGGGAATTGAAAAATGCACAGTCTGGCCGAGTCTATCAACATACTGAGTCTCAAGCTGTGCTAGCAAGTTTCAGCATGAGCAGGCTGGGGCAATGCTCAGCCTGCAATCAGCTTGATGATATCAAGCCAGGGAACAAAAGGCCTCACAACTGCTGCATCAGCTGCCGCTCGCTCCTTGCTGTGAGCCTCAGACGCTTCGCTCTCACGCTCAGCCGCCTGCTGAGTCGCGAGCTTCATCTGCTCAGTAGCCTGCTCCAATTTGGTGTTGCATTCCAGCTCCAAATGGCGCAGCTGGTCCTCAAAGCTGGCGCTCAGCTCCCGCCATTGCTTCTGTAGCGCACCTCTAGCGTCTCCCAAGTCTCGCTGCAGGACAGTGATTGGTGTCAGCCATGCAAACAAACCTGCTGTCGCACCAGTTGTGATGAACACACTGTCAGGGACAAAAGGCAGGAGATGTACATCTCCAGAGGTTCCTTTGAGCAGACTGTCTGGTACACCGCTCAGATGATCATCTGCAGAATGAGGTGCAGTGCTCAAAACCATGGTGTGTAAGGTACTTGCTGCTGTGCATGCTTTGGCTCTGCTCAGCAGACCAAAAGAAGCACCTTGCGACAAAGACTGCATGTAGCAGCTGGCACTGACCATGTAGCTCAACCTTGGTGGCAGTACAGCAAAAGCTGCTCATGGCAGTTGCACTTGTCAGCATGCAACATGCCATCACAGCACATTGTTGCAATGCAAACTGAGCTTCAATCAGTGTACTCGCTGCCAACAAAGGCTGCACACCAAGCATGTGAAGTTGGGTCATCAGCTGAGATCATATCAATCTGCTTGGACTTCAGAGGTGGAGTCCACAAAGCATGCTATCTGCAAGTGTGGAAGGACACTTGGCATGAATGACTGGATGCAAGGCATTGGTGTTGTTTGATGTGTAATAGCCCAGATTGTTGCATACTAAGGATTCACAGTACGTGTGTGTGCTGTGGCCAAATTTGCAAGAAAAGTGAAGACTGCAGGTGTTCTGGCCCTTGAGCTACGTGAAGTAACAGGTTATGACCTATACTCACTGCTGCCTGAGCTGCAGAGTTCTCCCGGTGTCAGCATTTGCGGAACAAGGAGGACACAGGTCATTCTCTTGTTGTAGAAAGAAGAAGCGATCACCACATGGAAAGCAAGAGGCATTCACAAGTGTGATTTGCATGAAGCATGACTATCAAGTCTCCACCTCAAGCTGACGCTCTATCAGGCTGGCATGCTCCTGTTGCCTTAGCAGAGCTTGTTCATGACTCTGTCTGGCCTGAGTCAGCTCACCATCCAGCTGAGCAAGCTTCCAATCAGCAGTTGCCAGGACCTCGTCACACCTGTCCTTTTCCACTTTGGCATCTGCAGCAATATGCGGTGGTTGCTGGATAGACAGTGCCGCTTACTTGGCCAGGGTTGCGCTCCTTTGTTTTGCAAAGCAGCAGTCAAGTCATGGCATACTGCTACAGCAGTCAAGAGCTGCTTGATGAGATGTTCGGCAAATCAGGCAGGAGAAAGGAAGAACTGCAGAGTAACTCCGTGCTGGATGTTGCTGAGCCAAAGGAGTCTCCGACATAAAAGGCTCATGAAATAGCAGCTTTGTTTCAATACCTGATTCTGCTTTTGCCAGAGCTGTGCGCAACTGAGAGATAACGTGTTCCCTGGCAGCCAGCTCCTGCCTGATGGCATCAAATTCTTTGTCATATCGCTCCAGCTCAGCATCGCGCCCATCGAGCAACTCCAGGTTATACTCATAGTCTTGTTGTAAATGCAAAAACTAAATGCACAGCATCCAGTCAGTCAGTTGTTGGCAAGTGGTATCCCATCAAACATGTGCTACACTGCATTGGGTGACTGACCTTGTTGTGTGCTCCAACAAGCTGTTCTTCTCTATCGTGCAGCTGCAGTGCAGCACTTTGTTCGCTCGAAGTGATGTAAACCGTATTTGCCATTTTCAACACTCGATTGTAGCTTAGATCCCCACCTTAGCCTCCAAGCTACTTAGAGCCTGCTCGCGCAATCGCGCCACTTCCTGCTCCTTTTCGTTGAGCAGAAGCCCGACACTCATGTTGCTTGGTGACATGAAATTGTCACCACATCACGGTCACCACATCAGCGAAGGGCCAACACCAACACTGTCAAGTCAGGGGTTCTGCTCATCCGCCCGGAACCAACTTTGGAGCCGAGACAGACATATGATGCTTGAGCCAATTGAAGGACATCCTGCTGCGCACAGCAAGGCCGATGCTGTGCGCAAGTTGGCCTATCTGTTCTCGCTGAATTCAAAACCGTAGTAGCGTAAGTCTGCCGTAATTTCGACGACACGAACAAGATTTACAGACTTTCCGTCACGGAAATTCCGTGTCTGTTGAACTGCAAACTTGTTGCGCAGTCCCGGGTTGATGTGAACCAGTAGCACGCTCAATCGAGTTCATAGATGTTGAGCACGCTTGCTGCTACATTTAAAGGAAATGCAAAGCCTTTGATGTCGCGGTCTTCAGCACTATACTGCTGATCACAGCGTCAAGCTTTGAAGCAGCACCTCAACAACGCAGGCAGCCCATTGCGGCACGTATACTCTTGAAGGTTGTGGATTGACGGCGCCTCAATATGGTATATGCGTTGCCGTCAACGTGCAGTATGGCTCAAACACTCTTAGCTTCACTGGTAGATGACTGCTGCTCTGCCTGTTGCAGTCCATGTATGTCAGGATCAAGAGGAGTAAGACCACGATATTTCTGCACGTCGAACCTACAGACACAGTCCTAGAAGTCAAACAGAAGCTGCAAGAACTCACCCAGCAGGCACACTGCTTTTGTCAGTGCAACAGTTGCTAACATTCCCTTTGCAACTCTCAAAACAAGTTGTTGCACAGCAGGGACCAGAAACTCAGCGTTTGTACCTTGGTCGGACTATGCTAGAAGATGCAAGGCAGTTAGCTGAGCTGAAGGTGGAAAATGATGATGTTATAGCCCTGACGTATCAGCAAGGGGGTACGCTTCTGTATGTTTTACTGGTCAACATGTGTGTCAGAATCCTTGAGCTAAAGGAATACTTGCATGCAGATGGGTCATGGGAGGATGTCAATATTGCAGAGTATGTCCCAGAAATGGAAAGCACAGTCCACAGCTAACATTGCATATGCATACTGTTGGCACAAATGAGCACAAAACTTTGGGGGACTGGCTGCAGCAGCATACGCAACCTCATCAAGGCAAAATGAAAAAGTGTGACAGCATCACTGTTCTTTGAAAGCCCTGGTCTTCAAAGTATGCATATAAATGCATGAGCAAGGCATATGTACGCCAGAGCACGTTTATCCTACTCCAGCCAGGGTTTATTAGGTGCAATGTTCCAGGTACTTATCAAGCTGCTGACAGCTTTGAAAACCACAGCTTTGATGTCTCCTAAACCTCTGCTCTAAGTTGTGACTGCAAGCATGATGATGAATGTGGAGTCCGCAGTGCACTTGGCGTTTGAAAATTACAATGCTACTCATGGGATGCTCTCCTTGATGTGTTGAAGAGGTTGACAGCTGTCAGTGCCGTCCTGAGCATTGCTGTTTGACCAGCAACACTGGAGAATCTACCAGTGTTGATGACTGAGTTAGGGTGCATTCATATGAATGCATGGCTTCACCATTTGCACCTCTGGGTCTAGTGTACATACAATTTGAGGCTGTACCACTTATAATATCATCAGACTCAATAAGCCCCAATATAGTATGTATATCTGTATGTGGTACATGACTGCATTGCTCACATCAGCCAGTGTTTCACCAGGAAGATAAGCAGGACCACACTTAGAATGATAACAATTGGTAGGTACTTCCGTATCAGTGCCTGCAGAACAAACACATCTTTGTGGCAGGCCCAAACAAACCTCAGGCGGCGTTGGCAACAACAGCATACAGCACTTCCTGAACTTGGCCATGCACTTGCTAGCATAGTATGTGATTCTGGCATGACATCCAGTCACTTGGACAAAATGAGTTATTGTATTGTGGCATCAGCTGCTTGCAAAGGTGCTGTGCAACAACAGAGAACCTATACCTGTCGGTGAAGGTCTTTTGCCACTGCAGCATACTTCTTTGACTCTGCTGTGAGCGTACTGCTCATCTCTGTCATTCCTGGAAGTAAGCACGTATTTCAATAGAATGTACCATGACCTGCATGGTATATCTTCTGCAGGTCAGACATGTTGACACTAATATTATGCATACAGTAGTCATGATCACAAGGCGCATAATCGTGATGATGACCAAGGTTCACATCAGACATCTGAGCGCTGACTTGCAGGTGTAACAATAAAAATAATTCACAGGCGTTCCAGCTGCTTATTCTTGCCAGGTACCTGCAGGTGTGCAAACTATCAAAGCACAAAGCACTGGTTAGCTTACTATCAAGCCGCTCGCCATGATTCAAGACGTCTTGTATGTTTTTGGTCATGATGGAGTGGACTTCTGAAATGTCCTCTGTCAACTTCGCCATGTTCCGCTGCGTCCGTGTGTCAATGTACAATTTCTTGGTTTTCTGTATGAAGGTGTCTGCAGACAATGCTCACTCATGTGAAGCTCATCACTGGCAGCATATAGTACACTTGCAGTTTGTGATGCATGTCGTACGGCAAGGCTTGGCGCACAGGAGGTGCTGTGACAGGTCACATGAGAGTTGAATCCTCACCAAATTTGATGAACGCATAAGGCCGTTTTGCTTGCTCAATCTCCCGTCCATACAGGCTGAAAAACTCTCGTTGCAGCTCTTCAAGATACTGATGTGCTAGCTTCTTTGGATAGCTCTTTTCAACTAGAGTCAGATAGCAAACATCATTGTCTATGATGTAGTGAAAAGTGAACGCTCCAGACTCCAGGGAGGCTCTTGCAGCAGGGGCGCCACTCTGAGCCATTTTCTTAAACAGTTGCTGCCAGAAAACAGAGCCAGCAGTGAGCAGTGAGCCGACAGTCTGTGTTGTGGCACACAGTGTGTAGTTTTATAAGCTGCACCTTAGCTTGTTGTTTGTACGGCTCCATATCGTGGTGATTGTCACTGTCCAGCCCCTCAGAAAGGGGCAGGCCGTCGTGCTTCCGGGCAATCAAGGTCAGGCGCACCATAGTGCACCTGTGCTGGGCAAGACTACCTGCTGTCAGTTAGTGCTCCTTCTCATGAATCGTATCACCCAGCAATACCCAACAAGCTGACGAGTCGCAGGCCTCTTAGGCCAGAACCTGTCGTGGTCGAACTGATCAGTCGGTGATAGATTGTCTGTGACTGTCTCGTTACCGGCGGTACCAAAGGCAACCTGCAAATTGAAAAGCATGTGTTGTGTAATGAGGCAGACAGACCGAAACGCGAAATCAAGATTGCAGCCCTTACATGTTGCAGTGCGATGTCATAGCCCACAGGAGCTTCCAGAAGAAGAGGATCGCAGAAAGGTAGACTGCAAAATGCTTGATATTTCATTATCAGGCTGCGATATTATGCTCGAGTTCGGCTGCAAGCGCTGTGCCTACAGACAGATGCTAACTAAGCGATTACATCTTGCATGATGCACTGATGTTGATTGTAATGGTCTGAGTACAACCACACAGGCAGATTGCGCCATGTGTCACGACTCATGTGTCGGAATCAATAAGTATCTTTGGTGTGCCGTATGGAGCCTCAACCTAGACATCTGTGACTTGAGCCCTACCTGCTCACTCTGCGAATTCCGTGCAACCCACCAGACCCTGCATGCAGAGGCAACTGCAGCAAACAAGAGACTGTCAAGTTCAGTAGCTGTTGACAGGATATGGGGTAAGGCAGTGCACAAGATGATGTCGTGCAACTTTTGTACAAAATGGCACCTTAGCTTGCCCCTGCACCATTCAAATTGACACATGCAACATGTCACATGCAACCTGAATTAAGCCTTCTAGCCTTGACCGGCAGCCAACGGACCGATCCACAAGGCGGCAACGGTCCTGTACATCGAGTCATATTGCGAATCTATTGATTGCTGATCCGATCGAACTCAGGCACCTCGAATACCCCATCACGGCACGGAAAGCAAGCTGGAAGGTTGCCAGTGATCGTTGGGCTCGGCATGCAGAGGTTTGACATAACAAGCCAGTTGTGTCAGACTATCGGCCTCAATCTCGCACAGCACTCGATAGCTGTTTTGGGTTGAATGGCAAAAGCGATTGCGATTACGAGACATGTACCACAGCTTTGAGGACGATGACTCCGAAAGGCGTCAACACTTGGCAAGCATGCTTGTCCAAACACCTTCAAGAGCTGGCCATGACAGCAGCTATATCTTTCTGGGTTGCACAAATCATAGGCAACTCGATGGGGACCATGCTGGCCCTATGCTTGCTGTGTCATCCCTTGGCGTGTCTTCCCGCTGCAGTCTTTCTCCTTATGCAAGTAAGCAATTCACAACATCTTCTGACTGCGCTTTGTGATACACTCACAACACAGCAGCAGGTGAGAGGTGGCGCTGGCATGCAGGTGGCAATTGTGGTACTGCCTGTTGGTGAAGCTCCAGTGCTGATACAGAGGTCTGCACACAACCTGTATTCAACACACCCCTTAGGATGTTGGTAGCACCAGTATTACTCGCTTTCCTTGAAACAGTGTCCATAGCATGACCACGTAGGCCTTATAAGGCTGCTAAGGCTGAGTCATTGGCATTCTTGCAGGGCTATCCACTTTTCAGTGCAATCTGCCTTGTCCTACTTCTCCTGCAGAGTGACTGTAGAAGACGCCGATGCCCTCAAGCCAGGACAAGCATATGTAGTTGGTACAGTCTTGCTCCTTCCGTACAATGAATCTATTCATCACTTGCATACAGCCCAGATTGTTGGCTAGACAATGCATGGGATGATGCATGGCATCTGTTTTGCATGTCTACAGCCCTTGGTTTCATGACAAGGGTTGTTTGAAGTGTCACTGCTGCATGAATGTCACACAGCTTGACACACTTTGGCAGCATTTGGCTACATTCAAGTGCTGTTTGGTTGCAGGCTTGGAACCTCATTCAGCACTACCAGTAGCGCTCCCAATGGTGTTCACTGATCACTGTGACTTGCTGCCCAAGGGCCTGCGAGGCATCAAGATTTTAGCTCATACTGCGGTAATCTTTCTTACCTCCGTGCTGTCCAGCTTAGAAACTGGCTTTTTTGTTAAGTATCTTAGCCATTAGGACCCAACCGCTGTCGTTATGATTGCCATAGCCCCACATGCCACCCCATCGGCATCATCATCATCTTTCATATCATTACCTCACCCTGCATGGCTAAAGGCATGGAGTGTGAGATATTGATGGTGACATTTACATTGCAATATCGCTATTTACATTGCTATGGCTATATTTACCTCACCCCGCATGGCTAAAGGGCTCTGGGCAGCCGGGCCAGCTGCTGTTTTATGAGCATGGGCTATGATGTATGATGTATGGTGTAGGCAGGCAGTGACTGCTGTTGACTGAGATCCATCAATGTGCATAATTGCAGCGCAATCTGTGCAGGACACGACAACCTGTACTCTGACGCTGGCCACAGGCGTCATCATTGCAGACGCTTTCCAGGGGGATTTGGGTTTTACTTTTTGTTATGCTGACTGTCAAAGCATGATCTCCCACAGGGCACTCCTCAGGACTGTATCTCTCTGGCCCTAGGAGAAGACACGTATACATTGATGAATGTATGAATGATAGGTGTGTGGATGAATGATAAACGTATGGATGGAAATATGGATGGATAGAATGTATGAATGATAGATGGATATATGGATGGATAGATGGATAGATGGATGGAAAGATGGATGGAATGCACAATGAACGAATGAATGAATTGCAGGCCCTTTATATGCCTGCTACGCGGCATTTCTGGTGGTGGCTCGGTGTGAGGCCCATTGACAAGGCCAACATCCACAAGCTGTTGGCAGCCAACAACAGCGTGGTGCTGGTGCCTGGAGGGGTGAGTGAGTGCATGGTGATGAAGCAGGGGCAAGAAGTGATGTATCTGCGCAAGCGGCTGGGCTTTGTGCGGCTGGCCCTGAATCATGGGGCACCTCTGGTCCCAGCTTTTGCTTTTGGCCAAAGTGATACATACTCGTGAGCATGACTTTTGCCCCTATACAGTCTGTCCAGCATGATATGATGTCACTGTGTATGCCAGGCAAACCTATAGCAACAAGCCTGTCTCCTAGTGCATGTACACTAGGAACAAGGCATACTGGCATCACTGTGCAGCAATGTTGTGTGTCCCAGACGTGGACTTTGACGCACTGCATAGGAGCGCCCCAATACCAGGTGCCATGCCTATAGCACTCTAGTCTTCAGCTGCTGACGTCAGACCTCTCACCAGCACAAGCATGCTGACCTGCTACCAATTGCAGCATGTTGTAAGTACAAGTAAATATGGCCTCAGCAGTTTAGAGCTTGTTTCACTGGCATCTTTCAATGCAGATGCACAAGACTTGTCCTGCACGTACCTAGCTCATGATGAGCTGGAAAGCGTTGTTATTATTATTATCTATTTCGATGCAGGTGGATTAGGCCGGGTCCCCAGTATGTGGTAGACTTCTTCAGGAGAGTGCTGGGCTTTGTGCCCCTGCTCATGTGGGGCATTTGGTACTCTGCAGTGCCCTACAAGGTAACAGCTGGTGTACCCCCTTGTTTCTGACTTCCTGTGATTTGGGTTGTTTGAGTGCTTTGCGTCATCGCCTGCAAACTAGTCAATGTGCAAACAAGCTGGTGTGCAGATAAGCTGATGTGCAAACAAGCCATTATGCAAACAAGGCAATGCTCAAACAAACTAATGTTATTAACACACTCATGAACAAACAAGGTCATTGCGCAAATGAGCTGATGAGCCAGGACAGATTCTTTAAGGACATGCAGCTTAGGCTGCTGTCTGGCTCAGCATTCTTGAGATTGACACTGGTTGTTTGTGACTTCCTTGCTTCAATTTTGCAGTCGTGCCGCTACTAGCAGTGCTAGCTTGCATGCTGTCTTTTACTTTGATGCTGAAGATTATGAGACTCACTGCTGTAGGCTCTGTGACTCAGCGCTGTAGGCTCTGTGACTCAGTGCAGCATGTTCTGCGACTTAACGCTCTAGAATCAGTGCTGTAGACTCTGTGACTCAGTGTTGCAGACTCTGTGACTCAAGCCTGTAGACTCTGTGACAAAACGCTGTAGACTCTGTGACTCAGTGCTGCAGACTGTGTGACTTAATGCTGTAGACTCTGTGACTCAGCGCTGTAGACTTTGTGACTCAGGTGCCAGTCCATGTGGTCATTGGCACTCCAGTGCTGTTGCCTCAGATGGACAACCCCACTGATGAAGAAGTGCAACAGTACCTTGATATGTACATTACCGCAATGGAGAAACTTTGCGAACGGTACAAGCATGAAACTGGCCATGACGATATGCAGTTCCAGGTTGTGTAGTCAGCATGACAAATTTGATGACTGGCTTTCGGAGTGATCCCAGGCTTGTCATCAATTGCTAGATCTGGTGCTTGTTTTGCGCCTTGATGTATGTTCACCTTGATGTATGTTCACCAGAATGTGCAAGCTTACATATGCTGTCTGCTTGTACTCCCTCTATGGTTCATGTATGTCCATATAGCCCCTTGTTTCACAGCTACCTAATTACCATTAGCTGACAGCTTGCTAACAACACCAGAAACCACATAAATGAACAGGGAGATAGTCGAGATCAACTACGCAATGACGACGTGTATAGAGAAAGGCAGGGCTTTCCTGTCTGGATTTACACAATTGGTAGGCTAGATATACATTTATTGCTTGACAGTGTGTTTGTGTTTGCTCTTGTTTAGGTCATGAGCCTTGGTTTTGATCAATTCATTTGCTATTCTGCGGCTTTCACATCGATTCGGTTATCCTTGTTCAGAATCTGGCGACACAGCACCTGTATTGTGCAACTGTGTAAACCTTTTTCAATGTCCCTGAGACTGATTTGTCAAGCACAGCACATCATGCACACGTGGCTTTGACATTGTAATAGCAACCATGTCGTTTAACTTAACGCTCAGAGTTTATTTGCTACAGAGAAACGAGAGGTACGTGGGCAGAATCTGCGTCATCATTTGCACCTCAGGTGCATGGGCACAAGCAGTTTTATACATGATGAACACTGCAAATGCACGAGCATCAAAACGATCACATCTCTGGTAAATTGTTGCTGGACAGCTAGAACAGAGGTGGAGTTGTGAGATGCAGAAGCCTGGGAACAGGCTTCTGCATCTCAATCAACATGTGCATGCAGCTGCACTTGATGTCACCTATGCAGCAACAAACAAAACTTCATGAAATTTGCTACAGTACTGTCAATCATTTTGCACTGAAACCTATCACAGTACCCAGTGCCAAATAAAGGCCTGTTCTGTCAAAGTAAACGATGCCAAAAGTGTCTCTAGCCTGCTGATCCTACTGTCAAATGCCTGCCTGTAGCTACCTGCCAGTGAACAGAAAACTTACACCATAGACAGCAAAAACAAGGTGGAAGGTTGGCACCAGTGCTAGCAGCTGCACAACTCGTCTGTGCCCCAACAAGAAGCCAGTATGATGTGCTGGATCACATGGTTGGTAGTCACTTCTGCAGGAGCAGGCCAGCAATGCACCAACGGCTGGTGCCTCAACTGGTGCCTCAACCTGTCAACAACATTGCCAAAGCCAGCACGTTCATGATACATTGCATGGGTTTGCTGCTGGACATGTGTTGCCCTGTCGCATGCTTGATCTTGGCAGGAACAAGCAAGGTGGAGCCCAAATGTCGGTGCCCCTGAAAGGGCTAGGACTTGCCACTGCAGCTGGTACAGTACTCCTGGCAATCATGCAGATGCATTGTGCCAAACTGCATATCACCACTACATCAAGCAAAGCTGGAGGTGAGCTGGAAGGATGCAGCAGCACTGTGCGTTGTTTCTATTCAACGCTGATTTGTTACTGCATTGTGCGGCATATCCCTCTTGTCCATTGCAGGTGCACTGCACTTCTTCAGAAGGTCACTTTGGCTCAGCCACAGCTGTGTCATGTTCCTCTTCCTCAACTTGTGCCTCATGCTGCTGGTGCATGCTGCCTGTCCCTTCACCGTTCTCCTTCCTCATCTGCCGCTCCCTCTTCTTCGCTCGTATCATCCAGGTTCAGCTCCAGCTCAGACTGCAGACTTTCGTACTCCAGCTGATCCTCTTCTTCGAGCTCCTGCTGCTCCCCTTCCTCACACTCCATCAGCTCTTCTTCTTCTTTACATTCAGTCCGCTCTACTTCTTGGCGCTGCAACTGCCCTTCTGCTTTGCCCCCTGACCCTAGCTGCAGTTGGTCAGCTTCCACTATTTGGCGTTCGACATCTGACTCCAATCTAACTTCTTCGTCTAAGTCTGACTCAAGAGTCAAGTCTACAACAGATCTGGAGTCTGACTGTGAGTCTGTGGTTGCAGTGTCAGCAGCGCCTGAAGCCTGCCTGCTGTGTTTGCTGGCCTGCTGCTGTGTGTAAGTCTGAAGCCCCTTGGCTCTGCTTTCTGCCCAAGACTGCATGAAGTCATGTGAAAGAGTAAATATACAGTTGACTATGCAGCTGAACAACATGAGTCACGTCAAGTGCATGGACTATACACAACGTAGGATGCAGTTCACATAAGCCAGGCTTGCTCTAATGTAATGTCAGCATGTAAAATGCATCTTGACCCTGCTCCCTAAATTTCAGATTCCTATTGAGTATTAGCGATCACATCTGACTCAACCCTGTAGAAACACGTGTATATGTCAGAGGCAACAGCAATTTGTGCAAGTCACAAGCTTCTGTCTCAGGCTCCCATTTTCTGCTATGTGTCAATATCTCGAAAATGGGTGTCAGGGCTTTATTTCCTGTTAATTCTTTTCCCTTGCTCACCTGGAGAAGCTCTGGATCTGGGACAGCAAGCACAGCGTGGTCTACATCAGCTGGAGCTTCAGCCACAGCAGCCAGCAGCAGGCAGCGCCCTAATGCTGCTGCCACACAGGGAGACACAGCATTGCCCATCTGCTGATACCTGCACACACGCACACACAGACACACAGTCAACAGGGAGACACAGTATTGCCCATCTGCTGATACCTGCACACACGCACACACAGACACACAGTCAACAGGGAGGCACAGTATTGCCCATCTGCTGATACCTGCACACACGCACACACAGACACACAGTCAACAGGGAGACACAGTATTGCCCATCTGCTGATACCTGCACACACGCACACACAGACACACAGTCAACAGGGAGGCACAGCATTGCCCATCTGCTGATATCTGCACACACGCATAGACATACATACAGTCAACAGGGCAGGTGAAGCAAGCTTGATGGGGACCAACTGCGGGAGGGGGGTCAATCTGTGGGGGTTCATCACTGACTGACAATTTCAGGCAGGCGAGGCTGTTCTGCTGAAATCATGTACGGAGGTGGCATGCTCCATATTTGCTGATGTCTGCAGTCATCAGGGTGACTACAGGGCGACTACCCCAGCACGAGTCACATACAAGAGGGGACTAAGCTTTGAGGCGCCAAAATGGACCGACAGTCTCAAGCCAAACAGGGTCATATTTGAGCATGTAGTGAGGCATGTATAAGCTGACTTCTTGTGGAACAGAAATTTGGAGCTGCTGCCGGTCAGTACGTATGAAATTCCGTTTGTGGTGCAAAGACAGCATAATGCCGACATGTCTGACATAAGGCAGAGATATCCTATGTAATGCTGACGTGTCTGGCATAAGGCTGGTCTTGGTTGATGTGCCTACCTGTCATCTAGAGTGGCATTGCGGTTGTATCCAACCCCTCCTTGCTGGTTCCCTAAGCCCACAAGGGCAAAGTAGTCTGGAAAGCCCTGCACCATCATGCTGCCTTCTCACCTTCTTCAAGGCAAACTGGCATGATCAACAACATCAGCAGCAGCAGCAGCAGCAGCAACAACATTAAGAATGGCAGCAGTGACAGCAGCAGCAGCAGCAACAACATCAAGAATGGCAGCAGTGACAGCAACAGCAGCAGCAACAACATTAAGAATGGCAGCAATGACAGCAGCAGCAGCAGCAGCAACAGCAGAAACGGCATCAACAGCAGCAGCAAAAATTCTTTTGCTCAAGCTCAGCACCCATGATGACTGAGAGCTTCAAGCGTGAGCTAGGCAAGATGCAGGGCAGGTCTTTGTCCACCATTACTAATACTACCACCACCACCACCAACACCACCACCAACACCACCACCACCATTACTTGTTCACTCCTACTACTACCTGTCCATGACTAAGAGTGTAGAACTGGGACGACTAAGAGTGTAGAGGTGTTGTTCACTCCACGTGCATGATCAGTCCCTAGCCGCAAAGAAGCGGGTGACAGACCTGGCATGGTCATCTCAACATACTGTGAAAGCTGTGCAGTTCTAATGTACTTTGAATTGTTTCAAAGCACTGAGGCACTCCAGAGTGATAGTGTTGTTCCTAGAGGTGCTGACCTGCATCCTGGCATTCTCGCGGATGCTCATGACTCTATCCTGGTCTGGATGCAGCATCGCAATGTTGTGCGGTGCTGCTCGCCCAACCACCTGTGTACACCGCCAGCATACAGTCAACATTCATGTGTTCATTCAGTCATTGGACATATATGTCTTTTGTCAGAGTCAGGTATACATAGTCCTGTGTTCAGCAACAGCAATGCAGTCAGACAAACAGCTCCAGCAGTGTTGCACGAAATCACGTAGCCATGCAGTGCTGTAGACTGCAAAATCGGAGTCAACATCATGCAACATTACTTGTTTTAATGCTAAGGAAGATTTATGACAGTTCAGCAGACACAAAGTTTTGTGATATGCCAGGACAGGGATGACTCATGGGGTCGGTCACATGGATGGCGCATGTTTCTGCATGAGCACGGTCGCTGGAGCCATGTGGAGCGTAAGTACGTAACATGCAACAAACCTCATACAACATGCAACGTAAAACATGTAACATGCAACGTACAACATGCATGTATGGAGCAAAAAGCCCGCACAGACTCTCAGCAGAAAAAACAAGTGTGCTTCCTGCGATAAGTGACAGATGTGTTACCGTGCAGCGCATCTCATCATACCAAAGGCGACCATAGCTGCCAGCGGTGCCACTGGATGTGCCTCCCTTGAACATGACACTGAAGTGAGGGCACACTGCTGCGCCAGTAGGCAGGAAAGCTGTCCTGGATGGGCAGCCTGCAACAGCCCCAAGCCCTTCAGCCGCATGAAATGCAGCATGCAGCGTGCTGGGCATGATTTCAAAGGGCAGCCAGCAGCAGCCCTTGAGCTGAACAGGCAGACTACAGCATCTTTCAAAGACACTGCGCAGTTGAAGCAGCAGGAGCTGTTGTGCTCCATACAATGAGAGAAGTAACAGGACCATGTTTATCAGAGAACACAGACTGCTTCTTTAAGCTGCTTCATCCCAGCCATGAAAAGAGCATGCACAGTGTATGTCCTGTTATGCTGGGACAAAACTCTTGTCATAGCCACATGCAGCAGAACAAAGACCTCGATAAATTCAGGCAAGCTCGCGTGCAGACCGAAAGGTAGGGCATGACATACAATACCACACAATGCACTGCAGCACAAAGACAGAGCTGGTTCCTTTGTGCTTGGAAGCGCAATCTGAAAGCATAGCTAAAGCTTTTCTGCAGCGTACCCTCTAGGTGGGTGCCCCTCCATAGGGGTGACACCCCAAAGCCAGCTTTTGAAGGGCTGTCTGGGAGGGGCAAGCCCTCCTTGGCCTTGGCCTTGCCCTTAGGGCTAGTGCCCCCTGCTGGGCAGCTGCTTTTGCCCTCCAGCCTGGGAGCATGAGTATGGCCCGCACACACTTGGCCTGCAGTAGGCATCCGTGAATACACGTAACATGTCTGCTCAACGTAGAGACACTAGTCCTCAGATGTCATTGCACTTCAATGTACACGGTGAAAGGGACGACTCAATGTCACGCACTGACACGCAGATGTGGTGTTGCTGTATTTCAAAGGGCTGAAGTGTGTGTGAGATACAGACTGCATTGCAGTCGCTTTCACCATGTAAATTGGACATGTGCATTGCGTGTCTTGATTAGGCAATGTTGAGGAGGAGGCAGAATGTGGGGCCTGAGTGGGAGCGCCCGAGGGGCAACAGAATGAAGGAAGGAGGTCGTTGAACAGTGGTGCACAGTGAATGTTTCAGCCAGGCACGTAAGTGTAGAAACCTTGGAAAGTGACGGTCACATAAGCCATGCAGCTTTAACAGAGCATTGCTGCTACAAGTCTTGACAGAAAGGCTCTGCTCATGCTGATGACGTAATGTGCAGTGCAGTACAAATTCACAGCTACTTTGGCTGCAAGCATCATGGGGTAGCTGACACCATGTTGCCATGTTTGCAATTAGCATGTACCTTTCAAATTAGTGCCTTGCTTGGCAGGCCAAACAGTGACAGGGAAGCTGCGGAAGTTGGCGCCTTTGACTTTGGGGATCTGGCAGATTCGAAGATGATCATCCAGATGATGACAAAGGCTGCGATGATCCCTCAAGGGCCCAGAAGCTAGCTTTGCTGCATCCACACTTGCCAAAGCCTGCATGCAATGTGTCTAGTGACAGCGCGGAGCAGCACAGCACAGCACAGCACAGCACAGCACAGCACAGCACAGCACAGCACAGCAGCACTGGATCAGGACATGGTGTGCTGGCAAAGATTGCTAAAAGATGTTTGCATACAGCAGCAGTCTTCTAAGATATGAATTCTCTTGCTAGCTGCCATTTGGGCATCCTTTCCTAGCAACAACTTCCAAAAGCATGGCAAGCAGTCAGCAGACCTCTTGACCTATGCTGAAGTGCAGCGCCTTGGTAGCAGCAGCCATCTCAAGCTGCCTTGCCTCTGCTTCTTCAGCCCCAGATTCCTGCCGGCATGCCGCCAACATGCTGTCCCAGGTTGCTTGGTGGTAGTCGCTGCGAAAGCGCCTACAAGCAAACTTTGCTCCGATCTGCAAGCACGAAGGCTGCACGTCTTAACAGAGATGGCAAACAGCACATGCATTGTATATGACTGACACCCAAGTGACATTTTGCATGTCAGCGTGAATGAATAATGCCCCTGTAAAGACAGCATTGGCAGCGGACAACCAGAAGAAGAGCTGCTTTCTGAACATATTGCTGTCCTGACTACAGAGCAATACAGAGCTTGTACTGCGTGGGCTCTGTCACAGTCCTTCCAGGACACACTCGGAAGAAATCTGTCTGCTAGTTGAATATTGCATGGACGAGGGGACATAGCAGGGTTGGCTTTAGGAACCGGCATCAGATGCTGTTGTAACAGCATGCGTCACAGCATGTGTAACAGGTCACCAGCAATGCAAGGGTCCTGATAGCAGCATTGCACATGATACAACAAGCAAACCTGCAACTGCCAAGATGAAAATTACATTGGAATCAGCCACTTGTCAACATCTCAATTGTCAACAACTCAAGGGGGAAACGTGTCAAATGCACAAGAAGCTTGCTCACCTGCTCAATGCCGCCAAAGATATGCCGACCTGCAGACAGTTTCCCCCTCTGCATTTCATGACACCTCTGCATGGCTTTGTCAGCAGCTGCTGCCCTGGCTTCCATGGATGACTCATACCCACGTGGCTGCCGCCGCAGGAAGTGCTGATAAGGCGTCTTGGGGTCTGACTTGTAGCACGCTCTCTCAGACAGAGTGAAGCTTGAGATCTCTGGCAGATCACTTAGCATATCACCCAGCACTGGCTGCATCAGCAATGCCAGCTCATGATATACTTCTCCCAGAAAGCTGTATGGTGCATTTTAGACACCTTCACGAGTGACTGCATAACTACATTTTAGCGAATGCACTCCCAAATTGCAGTTGCAGCTAGATCTTGCCTTTTTTTAATGTAAAAGTTCTGAAAAAGGTTTTGCAGACTGGTGGAGAGCACCCATCTGGTGGAGAGCATGCATTCTGACAACCTATGACCCCAGCCCAGTCTGCCTGGGTGGGTCAACCCTTGCATGGTGGCTTTTCATAGCAAGCTTTTGCTGTGATCTGGTACAAACGAATTGGCGCTTCTTGCTGTTTGGCTTGCTCTGTTTGTCGGCAGGTCTGACTACATTGGTGTAGCTTTCAGATATGATGCAATACCCCACAAGTAAACAAAGTTGCAAGAAAAGAACAGAAAACTATATGCCTTTCAGCATTGACCAGCAGGAATGCCTAAACGTGAGACGCATCGAGCTTCTCTGCAAGATACTGCCTAACAGGGCATGAATGTACGACTCTCCTCTAAGGCTTGGCCTTCCTTGCCTCCAGCCATTCCATCTTTTCCCTCCAAACAACACAATCAACAGCCCTTGGAAAAATCAGTAAGATGTGCTTCACAGGCCCGCACAGGTGAAAGTAGGCCTTACCGCTGCGAACGCTTTCTTCTCAGAAGCTGGGCTCTGAAACTTGACACTGCATAAGTCTTTGACAGAGCGCGGGGTTGTATGGTACAACTTTGGAGCCATGTGTGAAGGCTCGGGGAAGGGGGGCAACTGCTCTACCCCTGACTTAGCCCCCCACATGAACACCCTGGGCAGCACAATCAGTCCTGTCAGGCAGTCTTAGGCACGAATCACTCAACAGGCAAATCAGAAAGAATATTCAAGGCTATGCCACGTATGCAATGGCACTGGACATGTGGTTCTTGCAAGGCACAAATTTGGGTGGCATTAGAACAACATCTTATGCCATGTAAACATGTATTTCTGGACCAATCAACTCAGTTTGGCCAGGCACAATCAAGCATGTGGGATTTCATCACGCACATTGCATCATTGCGTCACATGACCCCTGATCACTGGCAGGCGGCTGACGTTTGTATGCATGCTGCAGCTTTGGACCCCCCTGATCTCCCTTGATCTCCCTGAGGGCCCTTTGCAGAGCATTGCCCTTGCTGAATGGCTTGCCTATGTAGGCATGCTGCAGCTTTCATGCAGCACGTGCAGAAGCCTTTGACACTAACGGTCTACAAAAGACAACAAACAATATAGCCTTTTGAGAGAGGGCTTCCAGCAGACTCCAAATGGCCGTGTATCTGATAGTGGGTGGCAAGGAAACGCATTGATTCAGCCGTGCCTGAGAAAAAGTCAAAGGGTGAGGCATGTTGGCCTTCCCTGTGGGGCCTTTAGAGGCCATACCTGTGGGGCCTTTACAGACTATACCTGTGGGGCCTTTAGAGGCCGCACCTATGGGGCCTTTGTAGGCTATATACCTGTGGGGCCTTGAGAGCCTCTACCTGTGGGGCCTTTAGAGGCTATACCTGTGGGGCCATTACAGCCTATATCTATGGGGCCTTTAGCTGTTATACCTGTGAGGCTGTTAGAGGCTATACCTGTTCCTGACTTGAGGCACGCCCTGGTCGCAAGCTGCAATGATGCCCATGCGAACTTGGTAGTTGAGCAGCAGCAAGGAGCCCATGGCTGACTTGGCAGACATGCCATCTTCCTTCTTCAAGGTGTCCACCACATTCTCCATCAGCACAAAGCCTGGCTGGAACCACAGCACAACATCGTAGAACGCCTCCATCTGTCGGTTTCTGCATCAACGATAAATAATAGCAATAATAATAGTGACAATAATAATAATAATAATAATAATAGCGATGATGATGATAATAATAATGATGATAATGATAAGAATGATAATGACAATAACAGTAGCAAATTTTGCTTTCCAGCTCATGATGAACCAGCGGTGCAGCCGGAAAACTGAACAATGCTAGTTCTCTTACTTATATGCTGTTGCACTAAGATGTCAGTGGAGGGCAACCACTGTATTGCCCCAAGATGTCAGAGGGAGGGCAACACAGATGAGGCTCAGGACACAAACAGATTGTACTGTAGACATTTCCTTGACAAACATTGTGTTGCGCCAAGATGCCAAAGGAGGACATCAAAACGTAGGTCTATGAGACACACAAACATACAAAGGCAAGTGTAATCTCACGCCTGGCACAGGTGTGAGTTCAGCAGCTGCAGCGCCATGGGCATTGATGATGATACATTGCAACTTTTGGCTTGCTGGGTGGAACTTTGAGCATGCATCACATCAGCTCATTCATTAAATTGCAAGGACAAGGGAAGGGGGGTCCAACAAGAAATTAACAATGAAGAGAAACTGTCATTATGTGAGACATGGGGTCACAGTACATCGTACCAATTGAAACACTCCTCAAAATTGGGAAAATCGATCGGAAAACTGGGAATACCTCTTGCTGCACCTCATGCGTGGCACCTTTTGACTGCTGCAATTTGGAAGCTTGCGACGCCCTTTTGTGAAACCTGATGCATGTGCAGTGTATCAACAATCTGTGTACCTGGAGTCATCCCTGATGTCCACCCTCACCGCATGCCTGTTCAGACCTGTTACCCCCTGGCATGGCGGCCCACCTATCACGATGTCTATGTCCCCTGTACATCAGCAAAGAGACTCAGACTTTGTGCTTGTTGCGCTCACAGCATGAACTCAGCAGTTGACAAGTGAGAACAAACACCCAAACCTTAGACCGACAGCCCACAGCATAGTCAGCGTGGAATAGAGTCAAATCGAGCAATGTTACTCTGTGGTTGGGTGCCACTGCAATCTTGCAGTTCAAAAGCAGCTCTGCTGACATGGACTTCAGCAAGGTCAAATACATGAAGCAATGCCCAGCATGCATAGCACGCCATGTGGTGCATTGCTGATGCTGGATGTCACACCCAACATCCTTGAACATCTCACATGATTTTGCGACAAACAGTGCAATTGCTTTGCCTTGCAATCCACACACGAGATTTGAGGTTGAGGCTACCGACCAGTTTGCAGGTGTTTCATAGTGCCTTATGAGTGTTCCAGTGTTTCACTCTTTCACATAGCTCACCAATCGCAGGCATACCCATTCTCATGACTACGCCCCACCCACCCCCGATGCTATTTCTGACTCACCTGGCAAGGGCACATGCTTCTCCCGCCGCACTTTACACACAAATTTGAACAGTATCTCATCACAGTTCAGGCTCTTCTCATGCTCCCATGTGGTTCCATCAGGGCTATTGTGGCTGGACCAGCCCTTCCACTTCACCTTGAACTCCAGCCAGCAATTGCTGTCCTTCAGGGCTTCTAGCAGGTTGCCCTTGTCCTGCCCTGCATGTGCACAACAGCCCCTTGTTGCGTGCCTATTAAACATGACGCTCTGTTTCGATGCGGTCCTCTGCTTCTTCCGTTTTCTCTGCTTTCTGTACTTCACCTCATTTGCTAGCAATACAAGATCTGCCCTCCCAGTGAGTTGAGCAGCTGCAGCTTCACATGGATGTTGTAATGCCCCATTGCTGTGAATGTTGCTCCTACTGCTATGAATGTTGCTGCTGCTGTTGCTGCTGCTGCTGTTAATGTTGCTGCTGCTGCTGCTGCTGCTGCTGCTGCTGTGAATGCTGCTGCTGCTGCTGCTGCTGCTGCTGCTGCTGCTGCTGTGAATGTTGCTGCTGATGCTGCTGCTGTGAATGTGCTGTTGCTGCTGAGAATGTTGCTCTTGCTGGTGAATGGTGCTGCTGCTGTACATCGCCATCATATTGCCATGGCTGCCCACGTCTACGATTGTTGCAGAAGTCTGCTGGACATTGCTGTCAATGC
>JAABUP010003478.1_pt1 | contig 27733 bp, 35 predicted proteins | sample 5559201 | NCBI WGS metagenome assembly JAABUP01 (sample SAMN10711887, study PRJNA513373) | rock metagenome | isolation source: Antarctica rocks | place: Antarctica | reverse complement strand
TTGGACCGGGGTCAGCAACAGCTACCTTTGTGAGGAAGTTATCGCGTAGCAGCTCAGGCGCCGAGTGCACAATGTTGCTGTATCGCGGCGTCACTATGTTGTACGGCTTCTCTGCTTGGCAGGCGTTCTCAAAATCCGCTAACTGCGAAGAGCAAGACACAGAGTCAGCAGCGCCTATGTGGCTCAGACAAGTCATTGATGCCTTTCTTTTTGCTTGATGTGCATGCTGCAGAGCTCCAGGCCATGTAACATGCCACATGACATGTCACATGCCTGCCAGTGCTTGAGCAGTGCAGTGATTCGGCAACACCATGACAAATACAGTGTGCTGACACAGACTTTTGCAGCAATGATTGACAACTGCAGACGCTTTGTAGCCCAGCTGACTGTGTATCCAGCACACAGCGTGGAAGCTTTTGCAGCATAATTATAGCATTTGGATCAGGGCATCTTTTTTGTGATGCACTGATTTAACCTGTGCAGTGATCCAACCCATGCACTGACCTGACCTGTGCACTGGTTTGAACTGTGCACTGATCTAACCTGTGCACTGACGTCACCTATGCACTGACTTAACCTATGCACTGATCCACCCTGTGCACTGATCCAACCTGTGCACTGACCCAACCTATGCACTGATCTGCACAGTAATCTAACCTCACCCAACCTGAGCTCACCTGTGCAGTGAAGCCCCGCGGGTTTGCTGTGCTGCTGCACAGCATGATGTTGGCTCCTCGCACATCCCCATGGATGATGTCACGCTCATGCATGTATGCTAGCGCTGACACCACCTCCTGTGCAGTCGTGATGATGGCCAGCATGTCGGGCTCCCCTGACAGGGACAGGTTCTTCCGGAACCAGCCCCTCTCGATGGCATCCTGTGACTCACACTCAGGCCTTGAGGGGTTTAGGGTTTTTGGCAAGGCTTAGGGTTTGCGGCAAGGCTTAGGGTTTCTGGCAAGGCTTAGGGTTCCAGCAAGGCTTAGGGTTTCCAGCAAGGCTTAGGGTTTCTGGCAAGGCGTAGGGTTTCAAGCAAGGCTGAAGAGGTCAAGCAGGGCACAGATAGTCAGTGTGGTGTGCACAATGGCATGCTGGGCATGCTTAGCATAGTTACAGTCACGTGATTCTGAATGACATTGTGTCAGAGCTGGACTCTAAGGAAGGTGATAGGTAGTGACGTCCTATGCTTTATGCTTGTCACTACCTGTCACCCTCCTTACAGTCCTGCTCTGACACAAACTCATTCAGAATCACGTGAATCTGAATATGCCAACACAGACAAGATCAGCAGTCACAAAGCTGAATTTGACACAAATCTATCTTTTGGAAACTCAATGGAGACAAGTCGTTGCAAAGGTCTGAAACACACCTGAAACAAAGGCAGCTAGGGCAGGGCTGAGTAGGGCAGATCACGAGCATGGCAGCGTGACTGACAGACAGGGAAAGCCACACCATAGGGTTGCAGACAGGCAGGGTTTAGGGTTTCACCTGCAAGGAGCCCTTGTCACAGTGCGCTCTCACTATCCAAGTCTCTAGGGTTTCTGCCTTGGGCGGAGGGACTGTTGGCTTGTCCCCTTCACTCAGCTGCCGCGTCAGGTACAAGCTCTACACCACACGTAACAAGATGATCCATTTTGTGATCCAATTTGGATCATGTATGCCCTGATTGGTCTCAACATGTAGCAGTCTGACATGTGCCTCCTTGAGAATGCAGATGGGAATACAAGCATGCACATGCTGACTGCAGCATGACTAACAGTTCTGCAGCTTCCATTGCTGAGGGCTTCGATTCATACAATCATATAATATACAACACAATAGAACATATGGTACAAAAGTTAATGCGACGTGAGACAATTTGAGTGATGTGATGTAGTAATAGCTCTGGAACAACTTTCAGTATGTAGCACAGCACAGCACAGCATAGCATAGCATAGCATAGCATAGCATAGCATAGCATACCATAGCACAGCATGAACATGACATAACACAACTTGATTTCGTATGAAGATTGAGTGCAAGGTGCCTAGCTCATCATGAGCTGGAAAGCGATTTTATTACTATTATTATTGTGAAGGTACCTTGTGTGGCCTGCAGGCATATCTGAGGGTGGCCAGGATGTTGGGGTGGTGCAGCTCACTGCAGATCAGGGCCTCCAGAGCTGGGGTCATCTCGGGGGTCAGGGGGGTGTCCGTGATCTGCACCCAACAAGCACAATCACTGACAGTGTGAAGATGACCAGCTCCTTCAGAGCCCGGGGCCATTTCTGGTATGGTGGGGCCATTTCTGGTATCATGGGGCCATTTCTGGTATCTATGGGGGCATTTCTGGTATCGTGGGGCCATTCTGGTATCTATGGGGCCATTTCCGGTATCATGGGGCAAGATTATGATCTGCATGCCACAATTGGCACAGCCATTGGCATTGTTGCAGCAGTGTGCAATCAGGGAGGTTCAAGCATCGGGGGTGGGATCACCCCTGGGGTCGAAGCTGGGTCTCTGATCTCCATGCAGCCGTTGCGAGCACATAAGAATGAGCGTGTCAGCACCAATCTTCGCCGCAATGGAAGAAGTGTTTGTGATTTGCACTTAACATAGCTGGAGCAGCGCACTGTTAAGCCCCATGTTCTCACACAACACACTGAGACAGGCATGCAGCATTGTGCTTGAGGTGCTCAGGAACCATAAGTTGTATGCCAAGCTGACTGAGTGCAGCTTCAGCCCATCTGTCTGAAGATCAAGACCATTTCAGCCAATCTGTCTGAAGATCAAGACCATTTTCAGCCCACCTGTCTAAAGATCAAGACCATTTGGAGTTTTGCCAAAGGCGCAGACAGTGGTAAGTGTTGCAAGTACGTGCTGCCGCGGCGCAACGCAAAAAAATCGCGGATTTCGAGAAAAACAAAAAATAGCCAGAAGGTGCACAGTAGAGGCATTGCTGGTGATGGATGATGTGGTGGGCTTTGGCATTCAGCCAAAGCACACAGTCAGAACTGGTGCTTGTTGATGGAAACAGCAGCAGCCTATTGGTAAACACAACAGCAGCCTATTGGTAGACACAGCAGCAGCCAGTCAGGAGACACAGCAGCGGACTGTTTGTAGACACAGCAGCAGCCTGTTGGTAGAAACAGCAGCAGCCAGTTGGTGAACAAACAGCAGCCTATTGGTAGACACAGCAGCAGCCTGTTGGCAGAAACAGCAGAAGCCTGTGCAAGCAGTGCCCAGGACCAAGGCAGAGGATGCAATGTAGCACATCATTGTGAGACATGAAATGCAAGCTGGGTTCAGCATAGGGTCTCATTCTAGGGTTTAGCACAACCTTACTATCCGCACCCTAGGGTAAAGTCATGGGTGTATGCTGACACTGTGCCACAGGAGGTGTAACAGTGATGATGGCAGGTCATGCTTTTCCTGAAACCCTAAACCCTGGACGCATGTTCCTGTCACTATGGCATGGGTTGCAATGATTGTCTGGTAGAACAGCAGGTAGAACAGCAGGTAGAACAGCAGGATGGCAGACCTTGATTGCTGCAGGGGAGTGCTGGTAGGTGCCCCTGAACAGCCGCCCCTTGCGCGTCTTCACAATCAGCTGCCCCAACTTCAGGTCTTCGATTGGGGGTCCAGCTGCATCCGTTCGCACAGCTGGTGCCTACATGGCGGGAACCAAACTTTTCACCCCGTCATGTACATGATGCACTTTTCACCCCATCATGTATATGATGCACTTTTCACTCCATTGTGTATATGATTCACCCCATTCTGTATATAATCCATGGCATGCACTGAGACTGTAGGGGTGACAGCTGTCCTGATGAGGTGCTGGGGGTGCTGCGACACAACCAGACGCTGTTTTTCCAATGCTGTTGCTGCAATCTCAGAACATTAATCAGCTGGATCAGCATGCAAGGATGACGTGCAGACATGACTCACTGAGCTGGAAGCTGTCCAAGCATTATAAGATCTCAACACGTCAGCACATACATACTCAAGTTTGTATAGATGAAGCTTCACACCGGTGTGCTCAGCAGTGACACTACATGCTGATGAAAGTCAGGAACAGCCATCACAGCATCAGTGGACCTTACAGGAATGCACAAGACAGGCTGCTCTGGAGAGACAAGACTTGTCCTGCATGTACCTGGCTCATCCTGAGCTTGGCAACATTAGTAGTAGTAGTAGTGGTATCATTTATTATACTACATTATATTATTATTGTTCTTATTCTTATTTACTATTATTAGTCATTATTATTATGATTGTTGTTGTCATTACAGTCACAGCACAGACAGCAAGCCCACCTGGCCTTGCTGCATGTCCATGGGCTTCAGACTGGCGAAAAACAGCGTGGACGGACACTCCGCATTGCTGACTGACTTGACAAAGCTGGGGATGGCAATGACTGGCATGTGCTCATCTAGAGGCCCAGCACATGCTGGCCTGAGTTGCATCCAAATTGTCTTCGGCACTGCAGCTTTGGAAGCGATCATGGTCTGGAAATGCGAGCTGCTGCTAGCTAGCTGCTTGGTGCTGCTGCTCTGCATGTCTGTCGCTGAGTCCTGCGTAACCACGCACACCGTCGTCAAGCACTGAGTGGTTTAGTGTCACAGAATGCTGCGTAACCACGTACACTGTTGTCAGCACTGAGTGGTGTAGGGTTGCGGCTATTGAGAGTTAGGGCATCCACCATAACCATCAACCTGAAAATCTTATTTCAGTGTTGCCAGTCATGAGTGGACGCAGCATTGCATCAACCAGGGGCTTGAGTGCAGCAACCTTTCATGCCATCATGGGTGGAAAGCATAAGTGATACATCAGCCAGGGATTCAGCAGTTTGCTGCTCTGCATGACTGTCTGTTTCAGCTGAGCTTGCACAACAGTTCTTGTGCAGAACAAGGCATCCATTGAGCATGCAAGGTCATCTCATGACACAGCAAATCACAACAGGAGGTGGCAGCTCTTGCCCCACTATGACCTCTCAAATCACAGGCTGCGTCTTGGACCCCTTGGTCCTTTTCTTGCAAATTGGGAGAGTGTAGGGCTTTTCTTGCAAATTGGGAGGGTATAGGATGAGGGGCAAACCTCGCTCTTGCCCACCACTGTCAAGTGATCCCAGACATGCTGGCCTGCAACATCTGAGCCAGACAGGCCTGTGGCCTTGTCAAACTGATCATTGCAGAACAGGATGCGCCACTTGGGGTAGGAGACGTCCACCAGCATGACAGCTGTGTTCAGAGCCTCCTGCACGTTAGCTGACCTACAGACCGAGGGCAGAAACTTCATCATTGCACATTAGCTGACGTACAGAGAGAGAGAGCAGAATTCGTCATGAGAGTTGTTTTTCTCCGTTTTTTTGGGGGGAGGAGGGGGGGTAAATCTTTCTTTGCTGACTTGTGCTGCTTGCCTTGTCTGCTGGTCTGTGCAGGATCCAGTGCAAGCCCAAGCTGTGTGATTGCAAGATTTCCTATGCAATGTAAACAGACGTGAGATGTGCAGTGCTGAAGACAAAGCACACAATGCTGGATGTGTGTGCTGACAAGGACATGGACACAACACCAAGCTGACAACCAGCAAAAGACCAACCCATGTCAGGAACAGGCCAACATACAGCTGCTACAGGCGGTAGCATGCCGTTACAATGGCTCACGGGCCAATTTGAACCCTACTCCTATTTCCCCTATGACCCAACATGTGACAGCATGCTTGAGTGGATGATGTTGCGTCCACAGCTGGGCAGGTCATTGAGTCATCGAGTGCACAAATGGGTTGTGGCGGCGGCAGCAGCAGCAGCAGCAGCAGCAGAAGCTTACACAGCAGCTACAGCGGCTGTCCCAGAGGCTGTGGACAGCTCTGCGCTGTGTTGTGGGTTGGCCAGGCTGTCCGTGATGTATGCGCTGGCCATTTCCACCCCCCTGGCCACTAGCTCCGCCAGATTGCACAGCAGCGTGCACTGCTCCACATCAAGCTTCCTTGGCCGCAGATCTGTCACACTCCTGAAGCAATGTGGGACAGCATCTGAGAGCCTGCCATGAGTAATGAACTGCTCATGTGGTTAGCCAGCACGCCTCATGTGACTCAGATTGCCAGATTGTCAGTACTAAACATGTAAAATTGTTGACCCCCTACAACCCTTTATAAATACAACCTGTCAGCGCTAAGCTTGGATGGCATGCAACCTGTTATTTGCTCTGGGCATGCCTGGCACAGTCACAACAATAATAATAATCATATTGATACTTGAACACTTTCCAGCTTGTGATGAGCTTGGTCACAACCACACTGCAAGCCAGTATTGCACAATATTAGCAGTTGTGTTGCCTGTTGCTCTGCTGACATGTTGCTGAAATGCTCAAGCACTAAGACAGCATCAAACTCGTCAATGAATGTTATTTTACATTGCAGGTACAGATGCATTGGGAAGCATGCATGGCCTCAGCAACAAATCTTGCATGAGAAGTTTGATGCACAATCAACTGGGCAGCAGTCACAAGAAGACAAGCAACCAAGCAACAAAAGCAGCAGGGCTTACAGTGACCCCAAGCGGTAACCCATGGAGGAAATGAGGGGTGCAGCTGCGTGGAACCTCACGTGTGGTGGGCCCGTCACCAATGGATGCGGTGCAAACCTGTGCCAAAAAAGTACATACTGTCATCCCACACAACAACAAAATATACATGTACTGCCATCCCAGACAACAGTAAAACAGATATGTACTGCCATCCCAAACAACAATAAAACAAGTATGTACTGCCATCCAAGAGACAACTGCCAGCCTTGCTGGCGGCTTGAGCATGTGCCATATGGGAAGAATCATGACATGCTGCAGTCCTTCACCATCATGCAGCATCAAGCATCATGCACATCATGCTCAGCATCATGCACACGCAAATGACTCCTTCAACATGGCATGCCTGACTCCTTCAACACGGCATGCAGCACTCCTTCAGCATGATGTGCGTAAATCCTTCAACATGGTATGCATCACTCCTCCCCCAAATAGCCCAAGAACAGATGCAGCGTGAGGAAAGCTGTGCTGTGCAGTGCCAAGATGATCGCTGCTCTGTTTTTGTAGGGGATGCAAGCAATCAAGTGTGCCACGGCACAAACTTGTGTAGTTTACCTAGAGTCTGCCATCATGTCCTCCACAATGAGCAGCTCGGGCTGCTCTGGAACCAGCAGCCACGCACAGAAGGACACCTTTCTGTCTGTGTACGGCTGCGAGCTGGCCACTCCGGACGCCGACAGAATCTGTTGCCTTTCTGCACCTAGAATGGCTATGCATGACAGCGGGATCTGCAGATACAGGAGAAGCAGGTTGTGTTGCAGTTGGTCAATGTTGTATCAGCTGAACTTGTGTGATAAGTCACAACAGTCTCCACACCCCAGACTTTCAGGTGTTATATGGGGGAAAAATGGAAACTTGGGTGCAGATGGGACCAACAATGACTACAGTCGATGACTGTGGGGACTGCCTGATGTACATCATGTCTACTGCATGCTTAGCTTGTTGGGTATGAAGAGATAGAACATTGAGCAAATGCACTTGTTTGCTCACCTCAAGAAGCTCCGCAAGAAGCCGCGTGGCCTCATCAGCTTTGTGATGGCTTCTGGGGACGTGCAACTTCTCAACAAAATCCTGCCTGGCAGCCTCATTGACTGGCGGCGCAGGCATACGGTAGTTCTTTTGAACAAAAGAAGGGTCCGAGTAGTTTGGTGCCATGGCAAGCCTCGCTTCCAAGTTGGAGGCAACCGCCTCCAGAGGCACTGGCTTGTTGGCATCAAAATTCTTTGAGCTAGTCTTGGGGAACCCCTTCAGCAAGCAGATAAGTGGTCAAGATCGGTTGCCTGCTGAGCAACTCGGGCAGGCAGCATGGCTGAGGTACCTCTCTGCTGTTGATGGGCGCTGGTTGACCAACTGATTTCAGGTCTGATATGCCACAACCCATCCTGCCTCCCGTTCAACGCGTGCTTGCCCTCAAGAACTCCAAGATCAACCAGGCCAACTGCTGTCTACTCTATTCAACCCCAGGTAAGGGCACACCAGATTTGTTCAGCCTGACTTAGGCTGGTCACGCAAGGTCAGTGGCCGCAAGTGGTGACGCCTTCGAAGCTCAAAAAACATGGTTGTCGGTTTGCCCAGCATGTGGCAGGCTTAAGCCTCTGTTTCATCGGGTATTCACAAACAGAGTTGATGGTTTCACTGAAGTTTGGCACGTCGCCTGCGAGTTTTGCCAACTTCCTGTGCCTGCGGCAGTCGTAGCTGTGTCAGCTCTGGAGCAGACAAAGACAAACGTACACTGCAACCACTTCAACGATTAGTCAGCGGGGACACAAGATGTAACACGAGAGCATCGCCAAGTTACGAAACCTGTCTGTTCACTTCAACAAACGCCGTACGGTAAGTAAACGGGACATACGGTTTGGAAAAGTCCACACTCGTGATCACAGCCTTCTAAAATTCAACGGTGTATGGTCGAAACAGATTGAGGAGAGTCAACCTCATTCAATGCACAAGACGCCGGACGTCCATATCTACGCAAACTGATGCCCGACGTTCACCCGTTTTGCAAATTGTTACAAATCGACGATCTGCTGTCTCGGCACGACGTCACAGCTGTGCAGTGCTAGATCAGCGAAAATATGTACCAGAGTACCGAGGCTGTAGTTCAGTCTGGAAGGACAGAAACTCACAGGGTCGCAGAAAAGACTGCAGGTGCTCAGGAGGTGAGTTACTGTGATAGCTGCAGACAAAGGAAATGCTTGGAAACATCATGACGTCTCCCCTTATTTCGTCATGTGCTCAAAGTCACTGATGATGTCAGACCGTGCATAACGAGTTCTATGTTCATATCAGGCGCATCCTGCATCTCATAGCACAAAGTGCTGTCTCGTGCGCGCTTACGCTTCAGCTTTGTCTTCAGTTGCTGTAGAGCAGCCTTGGAGTAGTTTTGATACTCTACGCCATCAGTCTTCCTGCAACCATACCAGTCAAAATTGGTGCATTCTTAGGCACAATAGCACATACATTTGATGAATGATTGCCGTTGCTGTACTGAATGGTGTTTGCATGCTGTGCCCCATGGGGTGATCAGCACAGAATCAACATCTGATCAACACGCAAAACACATCACAGTATATTGATGAACAGCAGCAGCTTTACATGTGCAGCAGGGAAGCACGGCAGCTTACCACATCCATATGGTACGCAGCCGTGGCCACTTTGCAAAGAAGGCAATGGCATCCCAGCAAGGGATCTCAAGGTAGTTGCATGCTACCAAGCTGAGGCAGCAAAGGGACTTCAGCTTCTGCAGTGCCTGCCACATCATTGACTTGACTCAGCAAGTTTCAGCATGTTTTGCTGATTAGGACCGCTCAAGCGGCTTGTGGTACACCGCATGGTATGCACCAATGATGCCTTTGTGACCCTTTTTCAGCCCCCTATTGTCAGACCAGATGCAAGCACACAATCCGCAAAAGTCTGTACAGCGTACAATGTACTGCCTCATGAGCTTTAGCTGGGACATGACAGCCGTGGCCTGCTCAGCAAATCAACACAACCTGTGCATCTTTAGATGAGAGTCAGCAATTCCACCTGAGGCAGAATTGGAAAGCAGTTGCCCTGAAGGTTGAGGCACTCCAGGTGAGTGAGGCTGGACATACTGTCAGGCAGGTCCACCATGCCATTGAAGCCCAGGTCCAGGACCTTCAAGGCTGTGAATGCATTTATCCCTACTGGCAGTGTGTCCAGCTGACATAAATTGAGGTTGAGGACCTGCACTCAATGCTGGGACTACATAGATGCTTGAGGTTGTGTGACTGTGTGCATGTGTGTGAGCAGCTATGAGTGATGATGCAAATGCAAACTCTATGTAGCATGTGAAGTGAAAACAATGACTTGTTTCTGTCATACATGGCTAGGGACAACAGTGAAGCAATGAAAGGTACATGCTGCAATGTCGCAGGGATTGCATGTTGAACATTCCATCCCGACGAGTCAACAACCAACTGCAACAAGACTGTTTGATGTGCGTAGCAACGATGTCATCAGTGAGCATCATTACAGACAGTGCATGTTCCCAAGGCAGGCTGCAGCTGAGGCTGTACCTCAAGTCCCAGATGCTGGTATTTGTCTAGCAGGCCAGCAGCATTGCCGGCAAAGGCATTGTGGGACACATCAAGCTGCTTGATGGTGCAGTTGGTCAGTCCAACTCCAAGCACATGCACATTTGACTGCCTGCATCACATATACAATGCTGTTGTTTGCTCTGCACACATGTGAGGCCACACATGTGAGGCCTTGCAATCGCAGGCAGCAGCAGGTCTTGTATAAAACTTGCGCGTAGGCAATCCAGCAGGAACTGCGGCGTAGGTATCATCAAAACTGTGATGCAGGTCACCTGCAGCAATGCACAAAAGAATGCATATCACATACACTGGAGCGGTGCAGGGCGCGATGGACGTAGATCGTGCTCTTGATCATGACAGCTTAACCAGGGAACAAGGTGCTTTGACCCACAATACCATCAAAGCACCTTGTTCTCTATTTTCAGCTAAGTAAATGCAGGGTCTATGCTGTCTTCACATCTAGACACAATGGAGCCTCAGCAAGCAGTGAGCAATTGAACAAGTATGAGAATGAGTGAGCAAGTGCGTGACTGGATGTGCGCATGAATGCAAGACAGACAGAGAGTGCAGTGAAGGCTGGGCACATGTAACATCTATTCTCCTGAAAGGATCACAAGTTTTTTTCTTAAGCGGGCAAAAGTCCGATTTCTGATGTCCCCAACGCTAATTCTTACTGAATCTCATGTTACTCTGTTACAGCACATCAGCCGAGTAGTGAAAGCACACCTCAGACTGAGCTTCTCCAAGGTGAAGTTGCAAATGCTGTCCTGTACTAGTATACTTCCTGCTATGTCATTCAGAGACAGCTCCTGCAGACTCTTGATGGAGCACAGTGAAGCTGGCAGTGGCTTGAGATTGTTGCAGCCGTCAAGAATCAGCTTCTGCAGCTGTGACAGAGCAGATATGCCACTGGGAATGTCTGTCAGACCTGCACAGAAAGGCTGACTGACCTCAATGACCTACACAGAGGAGGTTTCAAAGAGCAGCGATGATGAATGTTGGTTTCAGTTGATCCTAGTATGCCTATGAACCCTAAGCATAGCAGCATACCACAAACAGAGTAGAAGTAGCACAAACCTCTGGATGACAAAGACAACGATGTCAGCTTAGTGAGACGAAACAAGGCTGTGGGAAAGGAACTCAAGCAGTTTGTTGTCAGCACACTCTCATAATCTGTGTCACCAGATATCCTCAGATCCTGCATAACACTCAAAAGCTCTGAGCTGGTCACGCAACATGAACCGCTAGGTATGACAATGACAAGGCAATGTGTCAAGACATAATATGTTGTTATGTAAGCCTACCTGCAAGTTGCTCAGAGACTTAAGGTAGTCAAATGAACTTGACAGGAGACACTTCCGACAGTTGCTGATGTGCAACTTTTTCAGTTGTGTCAGCTTTGGCAGATCTTCAAAGGTGTTTTGAGTGAATATGTCGTTGCAGTTGTCAACATCCAGCGACTGCAGTCCGCCAGCAACAGCTGTGAACATGTTTCCAAGAGACCGTCCATTATGAGCAAAGCTATGAGTTGTGTCTGCTGAGGAGTTCCTGCATTTCAGGCATGATATGATGTCAATCAAATGTAACACATCTCGCTGGACATGAGAGCACTGGCCATACTCAAGCTGCAAAGCTGCTGACACTGTTGTGACTCACTTCAGCGTCAAGCTTTTGATAGAGGAACCTCTTGCTTTCATCCATCCCTGTATGGCGCTGCGTAACAGCCTCTGGTGTGGGGCATCTTTACGGCAGAAGTCCAGCACCAGGCTCTGTATTAGCAAACTGTTGATGACATTGCAAGACACTTAACACCATAAGGCGATGCAGCAATAGACAAGTACCTCCCAGAGAGCTGAGGGTGCTTGCAGAAGCAAATTCCACCTCTTGCAAACCAAGGGCAGAACCTCCCTGCCAACAAGCAGTTTGTTGCCATTTGATGACGGTGACATGCGACTGTCTCTCAAGGCTCATACCTGCGCTCGGCTGCTTGACAAGGTCCGATTGAAGCCAAGACTTGCAGCAGTAAGGCATCAGGCAGGCAGTCTATACTGACTCTCTTCTTGTTGGAGTCGCTGACTTCAGATGTGCTGGCCAAGCAGGGTGCCTCGACAATCTTCAGCCTTCCGGAACGTCGGGGAGGCATGACGCAGGCTTGTGTGTCACCTGTATGCCTCGCGAGCCTTCGATCACTGCTTACAGCACAAGGATCAGTCTTGTAAGCTGTATCGAGCTGACCGTCTTGAACCTCAGTAAGTCAGACTATCCGGAGCGTCTCCCGCAACTCTCGCAGGTGACCGTGACGCTGCGAGCGGCTGTGGAGACTAGCAGAATGCCTGCGAGTGTGCGTGTCCGAGTCGATCTCACAATAATGAGTCCCTCCACAACAAGTTTGAGGATTTGAACTGATCACTTCTTCCCATCTTCTGCTTCACATTGTGACTCAAGGTCATCATGCTGCAATGACGCCAGCAAGTAACTGTTGATTGTTCACAGCTTGCAGCGTCGAGAAATGCACAGCGTGCCGGAAGGGACGTACGCGTTTGAGACCTAGTCCCTAACCAAGTCATCACGATATCATTGATGATGGACCAGCAATACGCAAGTTGTTTAAAGTGCACGTGTGAACATTGTACAGGATCAATTGCAGGCTTGCAGTCAGTAGCTTTATTTCAAGCACGTTCTCGAGCTTAGCGTTCGCTTGAGATACAAGGCAAGCCGAAAAAAGGGCAGACCATTCAAACACAACTTACACCAAACAAAACAGAGTACTATGGAAATCATGCACCATGCAATAATATTGGCACATCTGCTCCAAAAACTCATTTGATCTGACTTTCGCATTGACACAGCTGAGGAGTGCACCGGCAAGGGTGTTCAAGATGAGCATCTACACATACACGGGAAAAACTGCCCAAAGCAACCTGTCCAGGCATTGTACAGATCTCTAGAGCAGCACACAGTTGTTTTCTTACTGGGCAGAAGTTGCAACACCAAAAGGCAAAATTCCTTGTGGTCTTTGCCCAGCCCCTTTCACTTGCCGCGGTGCAAGCTGCCTTTGACCAGAAGGCACACTGCCTGCAGGCAAACCCCCTTGGGCTTTTGCGGCGCCCCCCTGCACTTGGGGGGTGGCCTGGTTCTGGTTGAACACAAGTCTGATGGCCCGAGCAATAGAGCGCTCCACAAGACCTTTAGCCAACTCTGCCCTGATTTCAGCTGCGCCAGGCTGGTTCATTAACTCCTGAAACCGTGGCATAGCCGCTTTTAACCTGTCCTGCAAGCCATCAACCAGGTGCCTTGCGCCTTCTGGCTGTGTAACACCTCCCCCTTGGATCATCTGAAGCAACAGCAACCGGCTTATCAGTCAATGTCGGTGTCCCTCATGTGGCATGGCAATTGTAGTCATAAATGGCAGACGCATATCCTCAAGTTTTCTTTCCTGCACATGTCAAATGCCACAACAGCACAGAAGACAAGACAAGACAAGACAAGACAAGACAAGACAAGACAAGACAAGACAGGACAAGACAGGCCATGAGTACACATAACAGGGCTCACCTGAGGCTGAGGCGCAGAGGTGTCAAGCTGCTGCCGCAATGTGTTCTGCAGCATGCGTGCTCTCGGCAATGTTTCTCTGTCCCCAGGCAGGATGGGGACCAGCCTCTCTGCCCACCACTGATTGCCAGTCCTCCGAACAATGTCCTTGCGCACATTATCTGCATTTAATAATAGAATACATAACAATAATAATAATAATAATAAAAAAATCAAAATAATAATAATAATAATAATAACAACGCTTTCCAGCTCATGATGAGCTAGGTACGTGCGGGACAAGTCTGCATTTGGACAGCAATTTCATGAGAAGAGGCTGCAGGTGTACATGGTTTCAGGATTTGCTTACATGCTTATGAACTCAACATGGCCAGAAGGTTCAATTACATGCTCACACGCTCATGACCCGAAATGCTGGACCCTAAACATAGATCAGGGTTCAGGATTATATGCTTACATGCTTATGACCCTCAAACCTGGACCCTACACATAGCCAGAAGGGTGCCACAACTGCCATGAGATACGGCCCAGGCAATGACGCCCACAGCATGCAGAGTTGCGCTGATGAGCGTCACACAGGCAGACAGGTGGGCAGATGACATGACAGACGAACTTGTAGATAGGTGCATGGACAAAAGCCAGAAGGCAAGCAGGCAGAAGCAAACCGTCCATAAGTATGCAGCCAGATAGATAGAATAGCAGACCTGATATGGGAGGCACGAAATTAGACAGGTGAGCACAAAGCCAAAGAGCCATGCAGCCAGATATTGGGCAACACCAGAAATGGTTCTGGAAGTTACCTGCTACTAAGGTGTCTAGAAGGCGCACCAGCTCATGACACAAAGGCTTGCGGACTGTCTTGCCTGACTCTCCCACAATCCAATCTGCATTGTAACACAGCAGCATTTGCTGTGACAAGAATCATTTGCAACACAGTGTTTGATGTGGATGGACAAGAACCAGCCATCATTGCACTCAAAGGTTGTTGATGCGAATGGTCTGTGACAAGACACAACATCACTTCCTTCAACCAGTATTTGCTGTGGACAGTCTGTGTCAAGAAAGAGCATTATTGCATTCAAGCAGTGTTTGATGTGAATGGTCTGTGGGAAGAACCAACATCACTGCACTCAAGCAGTGTTTGATGTGACCAGTCTGTGGCAAGGACCAACAACAGTGCACTCAAGCAATGTCTGATGTGGACAGTCTGTGACAGTGGGATCAATAGCATCTCGCAAGCTCCACCGTTTGTGTGGGCAGTCAAGTGTGTGTGCAAAACAAAGTCTGCAGCCCAATCTCAAGCAGTGATCTGGTTACCAGGAAAACTCAGCTGCAAAGCTCTTGTGTGTGGAATATCCCTTCAAATGTTTGGAGGGTGATGTTGTTCAAGAATCTCATGGAGAAAGAAGCACATGCTTACACATGTCACTGTGCATGGTCAGTCCAAAACACAGCAGATACAGCACCCATCACTCAAAATGGTAAATACTCACCCAGTTGCCACTCACACTCAAAAGTATGCGTTTGACTTGCACGTGTTACGCCTGCAGCGACCGTTCATTTTGAGCTGATACCTGCGCCCTCAAGTTGCGTGTGTTAAGCCTACTGCTAACATTTGTTCTGAGCCAATACCTGCTAAGAGCCAAAGCTGGGAGGGATCGTAGTCCACGCTTTTGCTGCTTTCTTCCATCAGGTTCTCCAACCTGTTCCACCTCAGCCCTCCACTCTCATCCAACACAAGCTCCTCAAAACTGGCCCTACACAACAGGCCCAGGTCAGCTGTTGTCAGTCCCAAAACACCCATTCAACTAAGTCCTCAAAGCTGGCCCTGCACAACAAGCCCCAGTCACCACAGAGTCAGCTGCTTTCAATACACAAGCTCCTCAAAGCTGGCCCTACACAACAGGCCCAGGTCAGCTGTTGTCAGTCCCAAACACTCATTTCAACTAAGAAGCGTCCATTCTACAGTGGAATTCTCTTGTCAGGTTCCCCAGCCGCTTCCACCTCAGCCCTCCACCCTCATCCAGTACAAGCTCCTCAAAACTGGCCCTGCACAACAGGCCCAGGTCAGCTGTTGTCAGTCCCAAAACACCCATTTCAGCTAAGACGCGTCCATTCTACAGTGAATTTCTCTTGTCAGGTTCTCCAGCCGGTTCCACCTCAGCCCTCCACCCTCATCCAACACAAGCTCCTCAAAACTGGCCCTGCAGACCAAGCCCAAGTCACCACAGAGTCAGCTGCTTTCAATTCCAAAAGAAAAGAACAGACTACGCCTTTTGGCATCAAATTGATGAGAAGCTAAACGTTATACCGGGCTGCCCAGGTCAGTTCCAACACATCTAGTGTAATCAAGAGGCGTCCATTCTACAGTGGGGAGATGTTTCAGGTGTTTCCACGGCCCGACCAAGACTGCAAGTGAATCGTACTGTATGCTGACCCACCATGCAGAGAGGCTGACATACGGGATTGTGTGAGTGTCATAGCAAAGTGCAAATCTCAGCTCCTCAGCGAGTCAAACAGGATCTAGCACAAAACAGAAATAGACTCAACTTCCGCACTATTTATCATTTGCAAATACGGCAAGATTCTGAGCATGGCTCGTTCACTGTACAGATTCTCTGCAGGTTCACCTGAGTTGGGGGGCAGGGTCCGTGAGTAGGCGCCGTGCCATGTAGGGGTAGGCCCGCCCCAGCAGCTTGTACCCCCTGTCTGCTGACAAGGCCAAGCCTTCCAGCACTGTCAAGCTACGCAGTATAAGAGCGTAATACGCTGGGACCCTGCAGGGCATAATAAACTAATAATACTACTAATAATAATAATAATTTACAGGCGTTCCAGCTAGTCATTCTTGCAGCACATGTGCAACTCAATTCCTGTGTTGCTGTATGCACCATCATCATTATTGCTGTTATTGTTACTGTTATTGTTACTATCACTGTTACAGTGACTGTTACTGTTATTGTTACCCTTTTCGTTATTTTTGAATCTAATGTTATTGTTATTGTTATTTTAGTTCATTATTATTGTTGTTGTTACTATTGCTGTTATTGTGACTCTACTATCGAGTTACTGGTACATCAGTTACTCACTCTTAGAGTGCTGAGCTGTGCATGGCCTAAGTGCACTTATACTAGGCATGGCAATCTGGCAAGCTTGAGGGATCTGCAGCAGAACTGTAGCAGGAAAGCAGCATGCAAGGCAGAAGAAACCAGAGTTGATGGCATTGCACTGACACGTCACAAAACACACTGCATGACACATGTTGTGGCCAAGCAGCTTAGGGCTGGTGTGAGTGAACAGTTTCATGTAGCCGCAGCATGCATGAATATGCAGCAATGCAGAGGGCTGACACTGAAAGCTGTGCTGCTGCAACAGGTGACAATTCAAATTGCACAGCAGGATCTAGGCAAGTCTTGAGCCCAAAAAAATTGGTGCTCAGCTACGTCACCGTAAAAGTGAAATATCTCTTTGCTGTCATTTGTCCAAAGAATTACTGAAGGCCGACAGGGCAGTTTCAATGGCAGATGCCACGACGATTCAATCAGACTCAGCATGATCACAACCTAAAACGTTTCCACAATGTAGAAACGCGTTTGTACAGTCCCCAGGCGTTTCTGAACTTAGATTTAGTGTAGGGATGACGTTTCTAAAATAAAGAAAGAGGTTTCAGGATTTAAAAAGAGCTTACAGCTCTCACCTGAAGGGATACTGAAACAGGACATTGCCCAGGCCGTCCACAATAGCCCTGAAATTCAGCTGGGACACACTCGCCCCCAAAGCATCATCAAAGAATTCTGCCAAGGCAGGGGCAATAGGAGATGTATCGACGCTAGGGTCCATGAACTCCAGCTTGTAGTAGTCTCTGCACATGGCCTGGTAGTCACGGTTGACTAAGTGGACCACATGGGCGATGATTGCATAACGAGCTCCCTGTGGAGCCTCACTCATCATGCCAAAGTCTAGGTAGACCAAGTCTCCTGAAGTAGTAGCCAGCAGGTTCCCTGCAAACAGTAGACTAAGTCTCCTGAAACAGTAGCCAGCAGGTTGCCTGCAAAGTCTAGGTAGACTAAGTCTCCTGAAGTAGTAGCTGGCAGGTTCCCTGCAAGTAGCATGCAAAGTCCAGGTGGACCAAGTCTCCTGAAGTAGTAGCTAGCAGGTTCCCTGCAAACAGTAGACCAAGTCTCCTGAAACAGTAGCCAGCAGGTTGCCTGCAAGTAGCATGCAAAGTCTAGGTAGACTAGGTCTCCTGAAGTAGTAGCCAGCAGGTTCCCTGCAAGTAGCATGCAAAGTCTAGGTAGACTAAGTCTCCTGAAGTAGTAGCCAGCAGGTTCCCTGCAAACAGTATACACAGGTACTAACTACACTAAGTCTCCTGAAGTACTAGCCAGCAGGCTCTGCAAGTAGCATGCAAAGTCTGGGACACCAAGTCTCTGAAGAAGTAGCAAACAGGTTCCCTGCAAGTAGCATACACAGGAACAACCTGAATCATCACTGCATTAGCATGTACTGTGCAGGTTTGAGCAGTTGGTATACTGGCCAACAATTCTTTGCATCATGGAAGATTGCATGCATCAGGGAAGATTGCATGCATACGTACTTTACACTAGGGTTTAAGGTTTAGGGTTTAGCACAATTGTACAAATCTGCATGCCTGCTTGACAGCAGCAGCCTCCAACTGCATCTATGCATTGGAGATAGGAAGTGACTAAGCCAAACAACTCTCTGCATCCCTGCCTGTCTGGATGGAACAATAACAGCCATGTAGCTGCCTCTTCCTAGCAGCTGTTCAAACATGCATACAGTGTTAACTTTCAACCATGTGACATGTCACGTTGACATCAACACAAGATGCGGCAAACGTGATTTAGGCACACTCTTGCCAGGGGGTGAACCCATGTGTCTGACTGTGCATGCAATAGACATGAAACCATGTGTCTGATGGTACATGCAATAGGCTTGAAACCATGTGTCTTAACTCAACCCTGCTGGGTGGCCTGAGTATTGCTGGTGGACCTGAGCTCGCTGACGCTGTTGCTCTCGTGCTTCTGAGAGCAGTGCTGAATGTGCGTGCAGTAGAGTTGAGATCCCATGGCCTGCTGCTGTTTGCCTGATTCCTGGCAAATGCTGAACCACAAATGCAATGCCAGTAACCAAGTGTCATGCCAGAGTGAACTCCAACAAAGAAAATTCTGCATGGTTCAGGCACAAGCCTTACCAGGGTGGGGGTCAGCATGGAAGTACCCATGTTCCAGCAGCTGTCTGAGCGTGCATTCGATGCCAATGTCCACAAAGTCAATGATGTCCAGGCCAGCAGCGTCCATTTTAGGCTTGTCTGTCAGCTTCACACCATCAATCCACTCCATGCACAGCACTCTGCACAAAGTATGATGTATACAGCGCATATTGTGCAGATTTGCAGGACCAGCACACCGCTTGGTGCAGAGAATTCTGCACAGAATAGAATGTGTACAATGCATGTTGTGTATGTGTACTGTACCAGCAGCAGCAGCAGCAGCAGCAGCAGCAGCAGCAGCAGCAGCACAGCAGATCCCAGGCATGCCTGAGCCACTGCATGCTGGAAGCACCATTAGTTAAATTTTCCCTTTTTCTGTTCTTTCTATTGTTATATTGTTACTACTACTGTTATTACTACTACTGTTATTACTACTACTGTTGTTACTACTACTGTTACTATCGTTGTCATTACCATTATTATTGTTATTAAAGGACTCACTTGCTTGCGGTGGCGCTCCAGTGAATACCAGGTGCGCGTATCCTGGGCACATGTGCGTACAGCTTGGCAAACTTCTCGCAGCTGTGGCCTTCCTGAATGTAGTCCAGCTCGCCAAACAGCCGCATCGCAAACTCGTCCACAAGCGGCACCAGAGGTTGTGATATCTGCAGCAACACACACAGCACTCATGCTCTACTTCAATCCCACAGGTAAAGATTGGCTTCTTCTTCAGCCTATGGCAAACTCGTCCACAAGCGGCACCAAAGGTTGCGATATCTGCGGCCAGTCAGTTACGGATTTTACAGTTGTGGGAGCCAGCTAGCCCGTTTGACTAAAATTGCAGTCTTTCATTAGAAAACAAACAGACACAATAGGTAATATAAACAAGACTCATGCCCTTCTGCAGCCCCATGAGTACATGTTGGCTTGCCCTTCAGCCTATGGTCAAATGGCATCAGAGATTGTGATGTCTGCAGCAACATGCATGTTGCACAGAACTTCATGCTCTTCTTCAATGTGTACAGCCATCATGAGTACAGGCTGACTTGCCCTACAGCCCTATGGCAGAATCCTTCACACGCGGCACCACAGGTTGTGACAAGACAAGACAGGGCAACATTTGCACACATCACATCAAGCCAGCACATCAGAATGGTCATAACCCATGCCAGAGGCTCACAATGGTTTGATTTTTGTCTATGACAGCCATGAGACGGCGCAGCAGCAGCATGTCGACGGCAATGTGGTCCCCAATGCCAGGCCTCTGCACCTTCACTGCTACAGACTCCCCTGTGGATCTCAGAATGCCCTTGTACACCTGCTCAGCAAAGCAGGCAGGCCGTGAGCATTGACTGTAAGAATCGATTGTGCGTAACCTGTGCGTAACTCTGAGCATAACAGGATCACATGGCTGAGATGACAGTGCCTTGCTGTGAGCCAGCATGGACAGATGTGTCGCATGTGAGTTGAGTCAGAATTTGTCATCAGGCAGAGACTTTGCTCCACTACATAGCAGCCACGGTTGACACGTTGGATCAAAGGGCAGAATTGTAAGGGAAGCCATGAAAAGTAGAAGGCAAATGGGAGAATGAGAAAGGCAACAGGCACCAATTGGGCATCAGGCACATGGCAAGCAAGCAGCACGACAGGTTGAGGAAACTACACCAACTGCATTTGTAATGCAGCCAAAATCAGCAGAAGTTGGGCAGAACCACGAAATCAGAAGACAGATAATAGGACTGCATGCAACAAGTCAAGGCAAGAAGTGCCCCATACATGCAACAAACAAGCAGGCTCAGGTGAAAGCCGTAACAACCAGTCAATCATGTATCTTCCATGTAGAGGCAGCTTCATGCAGCCCTAAATAGCTCCCTGTATGGTGCCCTGTTTTGGCAGTCAGCAAATCACTAGTAACAGGACTTTCAACCCTTTAGTCGCACGCCTGCAAGGTAGCACATGGAGGGGACGCAAGCATGAGGCAGGAAGGCAGACCTGTCCTAGAGAAGCAGCAGCAACCGGCTGAGCAGACAGCTGTGAGAACACATCTCCAATGCTAGCCTGCAGCTCTTCTTCGATCACCGCCATGGCCTGATCTGTGGGGAATGGCTGCAGCCGGTCCTGAAGGTCTGACAGAACCTGCATTGCAGGTATGAGTCATTGGCGCTCATCTACAGGCTGGTGAGTCATTGGCGCTCATCTACAGGCTGGTGAGTCATTGGCGCTCATCTACAGGCTGGTGAGTCATTGGCGCTCATCTACAGACTGGTGAGTCATTGGCGCTCATTCACAGGCTAGTGAGTCATCGACGCTCATCTACAGGCTGGTGAGTCATCGACGCTCATCTACAGGCTGGTGAGTCATTGGCATTCATTAAAAAGCTGGCACCCATTAACAGCCTGCTGCTCATGAAGAGACTGTCAAAGAGCAGCTGCTGTAATGAGAAAAGAAAAACTAAAGAAAGAACTACACCTTTCGGCATAACATTAATGAAAAGCCAAGTATTACCCCGGGCTGCCCAGGTGCAGCTGTCATGACAGCTGGTCTGCAATGCCAGTGTTCTGGCGTGCTGTGCTTATGCAAGCAGTATATGCTGCATGCTATACTTATGATTACGCGCAGTTACAAACATGACTCTCCAGCCCACTCAAGTGCTGCAGGGTCAGGTGAAGAAGATGCATGGTGAATGAAGAAGATGCATGGTCAGGTGAAGAACATGCAGGGTCAGGTGAAGAAGATGCAGGGTCAGGTGAAGAAGATGCAGGGTCAGGTGAAGAAGATTCAGGGTCAGGTGAAGAAGACGCAGGGAAACTGGAATGCAAGCAAGGCTGTGCACACCTCTAGGTATGGCTTAGGGAGCAGGGTTATATAAAGAAGATGTAGGGAGACTGGAATGCGAGCAAGGCTGTGTATACCTCAAGGTATGGCTTAGGGAGCAGGGTTATATAAAGAAGATGTAGGGAGACTGGAATGCGAGCAAGGCTGTGTATACCTCAAGGTATGGCTTGGGGAGCAGGGTTATATGAATAAGAAGAAGTGGGGAGACTGGTATGCGAGCAAGGCTGTGCATACCTCTAGGTATGGCTTGGGAAGCAGGTCAGGGCGAGACGACAATGCCTGACCAACTTTGACAAAGGAGGGCCCAAGCTTAGTCAGTAGTTCACGCAACTGCACTGCACGCTTGCGCATGTTCGCTTCGACGCTGCCGGTAGCATAGTCCTGTAATCAGGAGGGACTGCTGTTCTATGCGGCAGCAAAGCTGACAATGTTGTCGCTAGGTGAGTTTTGTTCAGGATACCACTTTGGGGTGTCAGAGGCTGTAAGTTGAGAAGTGTCAAGTCTGCAGAGACACCAACTTAGGCAGGAATGCTCTTGTGGAAGATCAAGCAGCGCACAAGCACATGCTGGGAGCTCATTTGGAGCACCCAGTGTATCAGCTGCAAGGTGTGCTGAATGCACTGCACGCACCTTGAGAATACGAGCAACAAAAGCTCCTACAGTTGCTGTGACTTGCACTGCCCTTGACCTGACTTGACCACGCCTGCTTTTAAGGACTTCTGCCAGTCTGTCAGGATCGTACTTGATTCCTAGCTCCCTCAGAAGCTCTGGTATGTCTGTGTTCTGCTTGATATCCATGGCGTTGGCCTACAGTCACAGAGCACCCTGGCATAAAGCAAAAGTTGCGAAAGACTTTTGCCCAGAGCATTCAGCGGCTGGGGTAGGTTTGGGTGGCTCACCCAGTCCTGCTGACCACGCTGGGTGAAGAACCAGTCGCCAGGACTGTTTCCCTTGTTGGGCCTGGGCGCCGCTGTCCTGAGAGCAGCTTGTGTCTGAGAGGGTGCAGATGACAGCCTGCCTTGCAACCTTGGAGGTCTGGTGGCATGAGAGGTGAAAGCTCTGTGCCGGCATCCAGGACATGGCTGATAGAGAACAGACTGATGCATGTGCTGTGTAGTGCTCTGCCCACCCACGCCAAGCGGCATTTCGCAGGCGTTTCGGAAGTTTTCGTGATCTGGTTGCTGGTTCACTCAGCACAAGGGTACGGCGCGGGGGTGCACAAAGCGTGTTGTGTAAATACTGATGCTTACCCCCACGTTCTCACACCTCTCGGTCCTGCAAAGTCCTGCGAAACTGCTGTCACAGATTTGACCCATCTTGAATCTAGTCAAGGACTTAAGCCTGCTGTGCATGCGTTACGTCGTCCTCCAGCTCCTTGATCACTGTTTCACACATCGCTGTTTCATTGATTTCCAAGCTGAAGCCTGAGCTGACATTGCAAACCACAAACCCTCCACTTTCACCACTTCTGTCATCCTAATCTTTGCCATTGGCTGGGCTGACCACCAGCTTGCATGCATAAAGTAACCAATAGTGCACTCAAGTAACGGTGGTGCATAGCGTGTAAGGCACTGGCTGCAAGATCGAGAAGTGCAGCATTCGCTGTTTTTCGTATGTTTGCCGCCCCCACGTTGTCGTGCACCACCCGACCCAGTCGAGTGTATTCACACACCACCCCCTTCAAAGCTTTTTCTCCTTGTCATACTGCCCAGCCCTCAAAGCCGCGACTCTCGAGGCGTGGCAACTTTTGTTGCTCCAGCGCAGCCAAGCAGACTTGTCAGACTGTACCAAGTCAGCAGTCTGCACCATCCAAGGACCGCATCACTGGCACAGGCTATGTAGCAGGACCACCAGAAGCACCACCTTCCTATACCAACATAGATGCATCGCCCTGGAATAAAGCCATCATGGCGTTGTTCAGACGCAAAATGGTGGTTGCCCTGGCTGAGGACACAGAAGCTCAGGGGTGAGCCATCACATTGACCTGTTCTGCTCTGGCCCTTCTGCGTCACCATCTTGCCAAATGTGTCCTTGAGACCATACAAAGTTCATAATGACAACACCATGTGCAAGACTCATGGCTGTCATTATCTTATGGTGCAGGTACGACGCCATCATTGATCTGACGCGCAAGCTGAATTCAAAGTACAAGCACCCAAAGCAAACCCAAGAAGCAACAAAAAAGATACTGAAGTCTTTGTTTCCTGGATGGCTGCCAGGAGCATTCAGTGTGAGTGTCATGGCCAGAATGCAAAAGCAGTTGCAACTTGACTCCCTTTGTTTGCGCAGAAGGAGTCACAGCATTGTTGATAGGTTGCCCTGATCAAAGGCATCCATGTCATCCTTGCTCAAAGCACTAGCTTATTTCTAAAATACTGTCAGTACCGGTGTCGATGCAAAGAATATACACAAACTGCGCCGTAACCTGCCCATTTGGATGCATGGATGTCGTAACATGCACAGCCGACATGTCATGTATGGATGCAGGCAATGTTCTCAAGGCCAGTGCCTCAGTTGGCTTGCCAGCTGAATGCCTGGGTCACCGCCCTGACATGCCAGTGGCTGATGGGTCCATGCAAGATCAATGACTTGGAGCTTGCTGATGGCACAGTCAGGTCCAGGCAGGGCGTGTTGGTGGAAAGGCAAGCTTGCTGCTGTTGCTGCCAGTCATTGTGCGACACATACATGCTGAAAGGGCAATGCGCAGCTGGTGGATAGGCAAGCTTGCTGCTGTTGCTGCCAGTCGTTTTGCTATACATACATGTTAAAGGGCGATGTGCAGCTGGTGGAAAGGCAAGCTTGCTGCTTGTTGCTGCCAGTCATAGTGCGTATGTGTAGATAGGGTGGTGTGTGGAGCTGCTGCTGCAACTAGTCTGTTGGTGCCATCGAAAAGGTGTATTTGATTCAGCTTCTTTCTCTTTTTCTTCTTTCCTTCTTCTCCTTCTTCTTCTTGCTGCTGCTGCTGCTGCTGCTGCTGCTGCTGCTGTTATGCATGCGCCCAACTGCTGTCCACCATCACCTCTCATTCAGATGCCGTAGGACATGCTTTCAGCTGCGAGTCTTTGTTCTGTATGCACCTTCACATGCAGTGAAAGGCTGTGCGCATGGTATGTTTACCAACACCATGTTTGAACCCTACTTCACCTGATTTTGTAACCTGACTGCAGACAAACAGATACCTGGTTGTGCACAAGCACTGACATTGTGACATGTGTTGGCAGGTGTCGATATCTGGAAGAGGCTGGGTGCGCATCCATCTGTATCAACAGCTGCAAGGTACCTACACAGGTAGGGTTCTGCATCAGCAGGATTCAGTCAGGCTTCCTGAACATGTACAGTTCTGCAAAAGTAGCATCCAGTCAGGATTGATGTGTTGTAGTGATGCGAGGCCACGAATGTGTTGTCTAGATTCACCTGCAAATGCGCTGTCGTCAAGTTTGTTTTCATTTAGTCGTGATTGGCCTATTGTACATGGCATACCCCAATGGTTGCTAGCACACATTTACATTCCAGCCAAGGCTAAGGCCCTGCCCCATGAGGCGGCATTGGCTCTCATGTATCCTGTAGTCAGTTTCATTCTGCACACTGCTGCAGCCTAGGCACCTAGTGTGCAATCTGCAAGTGGCGTTTTCAGAAGCTGCTCATGATGCATGTCACGCCCCTTGCCAGACAAGTGGTCAACACATGAAGCTGACAGTGCCGCACCTGATGCAAGTGTATGACACAGAAAGGCCTGTAATTGTGCCGTCTCAACAGCTCACTCATGATTGTGGGTGAATCGCGCGTGAGGGCACAGCTTGTATTTGCAGGAGTTCTTTCAAGAAAATATGGGACTCATGCTTACCATGACACCCAACTATGAGGACTACAGCTGTCAATTCAGCTTTGGCCAGGCACCATTATCTCAAGACCAAGATGGCGTGTTTGCTATACCGTGTTTTCAGCAGTGTCCATCGAAGAAGAGACATACCAGCCAGCAGCAATGTCATGGCATTGAGGTTGAGCGGCCAGGCTTGAGTTGATCCGATGAAGTGTCACATGTTGTCTTAAGAAGTACAAGCTTGAATCTATTCCCAAGGAGAACATACACTTCATGAACACCATTGTACGCATAATTGGTTTGACGCACTGCCTCATCAACATGGTAGCAGCCATCTGAAAGGCAGCATGACATACCACGAAGAGCTGGAACTGCAGACTAAAGAAGTACCTAGTTTGCTGGGGTGCGTTTGCATGAACAACATGGCTTGTCCTTAATACAACACCAGTTCAGTAAGCCTGATTGTGGTAGGATGAATTGCCTGATTCGCCCTGAAGACAGTGGCTAGCATTACATTGTCATATTGCCGCCCAGAAATTGTGCTATGCATGTGCCAAAAGCCTGCGTGACGCAGCTGTAGACGAATTTGCCTGGGACAAACGTGCCTGGGCCTCCGTCTGATCTTATAAATAATTGAGTTTGGCACATGCATAAATAAAAAGAGCAGCACAGCCAACAGAATGTGTCTGATGCTAAAAGCAGCTACACAGGCGTTATGAACATCGTGCACTGCTGCTTGCAGGCACTTAATGTAAAGGTTGGTCACCAAGTCAGCTATCAGAAAAAAGGAATCTTGGTTGCATGATCACCCTACACAAAACTCTGCTTGAAGAGCACACAGCACATACTTCTGGCAGGCAGCTTGCTTTGCAGGCATTGCCGAAAGGCTGCAGATAGTTGCTTCACTATGGCATACATATATGACTGTGCTACAAAAGAGTTTCAATGGAATGTCATAGCTCTTGCACATCAGTCAATTGCCTTCTGAGTCCTTGTCCTGGCCTGAACACTGGCTTGCATACTTTAGGTCTCTGTTGGCACGTCAGGAAGCTGCTTGAACAGCAATGTGGTCTTGTTGCCTCGACTGCTCAGTGTCTTCTTCATTGCACGCTCTGGTGCATTGCCACTCTGAGAGTCTGTTTTCTGCAGTCCCCAACAAAAAAGTTTGAAATCATATGAACAACGCAAAGGCAAAGAGTGATTCTGCCGCTTTGATTGGGGTCCTTGTTCAGCTTTTTGACAAGGCACATGCGCAATGCACATTGCAGCTCAGCTTCAACTTAGGCAGGGTGACAGAACTGAAAGGCGCTCACGGATGACAAGAGCAGCTGCAAAGTATACTCACCCTCAACACTCGCTGAGCTGGATGAATGAAGTCACTTGAGCTTGCGCTGGACCCTGTGCTGTCCTCTTGAACTTTGCCGTACGTGTAAGTTGGATTCAGTGAAGCTGCAAAAAGATAAATGCGCTTGGAGCCTTGCAAGCAAAAAGACAGCAACAGCGCCATACTGCTCACAAGAAGCTTCCTGCCTATACCTTGGAAGCGCTTCATTGCCATCACGAAATGTCCAATGACCTTGAAGCTGGGCTTGTCACCGGCTGCCTGTCGCGGCTCTGGTTGTGTAGGACTCTCCTCCTGTTGCTTTGAGGCGGAAGTGACCAATTTCTTGCTAGAGCCTGCTTCAAGATCTATGTCGTGTTCCTGGAGACGCTTCAGCTTGCCCTGCAGAGACGCATCAACCTCTCAATATTGCCACACCGCGTGCATACAACAAGCTCGAACCCGAGTACAACATCTTCTGCGGTTTGTTCAAAGCTAATATGACCTGAGGACTACTTGTGGTCTTGATTGCATCTTTGCTCATGGCTGCAAGTGTGGGCTTCTACACATACAGCGCCGGACCAATTTGCTTTGAGTGTTGCCGAATTGAATGCTGAGAAGCTGAGCGAGTTGCACGGGGACACACGGCTTCATCCCATCAATCAGACACACAAAGTTGACAAGACGAACAGCAGCTGTGCTTTTGCCTTCTTGCTCTCTCTGCCGCACAGCGTCACGGCAATGCTCAGCAGGGCCAGCAGCTACCTTTTGCGCCGCTCGCCAACCCCGGGGCCTGCGGACAGCGGCTCCGGAGGCACCATGCCTTTCCAGGGCACGCGTGGGGCTAAACG
>JAABUP010003477.1_pt1 | contig 27734 bp, 40 predicted proteins | sample 5559201 | NCBI WGS metagenome assembly JAABUP01 (sample SAMN10711887, study PRJNA513373) | rock metagenome | isolation source: Antarctica rocks | place: Antarctica | reverse complement strand
GGTTGACACCAAAGACGTGTGAGCAAGGCTGTGGCGTCAACCTGCAGCACGACTAACCTCTTGCTCCGGTGATCTGTGAAGTGCCCCCCCTAGTGACTTGAAAGCTTCCAATGCATACACGAGCAATGATACCCCTTCAAAGCAGTGCCTGTCAAGCAGTGCCTCTGGGTGGCTGTTGAGTGAAGACATCAAGACAGCTCTCCAGAGCACAGCAAGCAGACTCAGCCTTAGTAATGCAGAGCGACGGGAAAGAACTAAAGAGAGGGTGCCCACCTGAGGGCGTAACATTGCTTCAGTAGAGTGCACACCTCCTCTGTCTCCTCGTTGATTGCCGGCTCTGGAGTGATCACACGGCAGTACTGATCATGCATGGCAGCATCCTCAATGATCTGCATGCCACTGTTAGCTTAAGATGCGGGCCCAGGCTGTTGTGAGGCAGTCTCTGCAGGTGGTGCACACAAGGCAACAGTGCACGCATCATACTGTCAGGGCATGGTATTATACAGGTGTTGCCAGACAAAATGAGTGCATGGGTGATCATGGGTTGCCGCGGTACCTTGCCAGTGTTCATGAGGTCCACAGCAGTGCTGAGGGTGTGGGCGGGTGGGGGAGCTGGAGGGGGCGCCTGGTGAGCATATGCTGGAATGGGGTGTGGTCCATAACCGGTGCTGACTGGGACGTATGGAGGAGGTGTTGCTACCGCTGGACCATTTGTCTGCAAGCAAACATGGTTCTTTTGTGTTCTGTTGAATCGGAGCATTCCAACAATGCCCTCAAGATTGTGAGGCATGATGCATGATCACTGCGGAACTGCATGGCACAGTCAACAAGACATCCGAACGAAACCAGCCATGAGCTGTACGGCTTAGTAGCAATTTCAGCAGGCATGTGTTGACAGCCATTGCTGCACTACTGAGCAGTACCTGCTTGAAATGGTCATTTGCATACTCCCTTGCGCCATGATTGCTGCGGTCTGGGGACCCTTTGTAGGCATGAGCAGGCTTGCTTGGATGAGCGCTTTCCTCCTGTGTTCAATGACATTTGTTGCATGTCTTGCAGGTTGATTTGCATGAGATCTACAACTCACCAAACTCAGGTGCTGATGAACATTGTGAGGAGGCCTTTTTAGACATGCATACCCCATAGCGTCCAGCTTTGACAATTCCCAAGGGGTCAGAGCGGTGTGTTGAGCCCCATTCATCCTCGGTGACCTCGCCACGCACAGCAGCTGCTCGCCTTGGGGACACAGTAGGGTCAGCCACGTCCAGGGATACCTGTGTTGTGCAGAGAGTACGAGCAATAAAACTGTGAAGCAATACAAGCTGGTAGCCTATGAGGCAGCAATAGAACTTACAGCAGAATCTAGCTTGTGCTGGTGTCTCTGCCCATTCTTGTGTGCACTACCTCTGCTCTGAGGAGACCCTGGCACAGTATCCTGCTCGTAGACATCCCCGCGGCGGGCTCTGACCCGGCGCGGGCTGTATGACCTGCAAGAAGAGACAAGGTCAGAAGGGACAACACTGTCTGGAGAGTGCTCTGACGTGGACTTGCACGTATCGCTCAAGAGCCATGTATGTCAGTCGGGTTCGCAACCACAGAACCCTTGACAAAACAGTCAAAGTTGAAGGAGAAAGTGTGCATGGCCGCAGGACTTAGGACGGGTTAGCCCTTACATGTGCATGGCAACACACCTCACAACTACGTGCAAGCTTGGGCCCACGATCAAACGGTGCGCGATCAAGCCAACACGCACAAAGCAGTAAAGTCGCCTTGGTTGTGAGTACGGCTACCTGGAAGCCTTGACCTTGGAACGAATCGGTTCCGAAATGGCACCTTGATTACGCAAGAAGACGTAAGCGACAGCTGCAGCCGTGAAGGTACCAAATAACAGGCCACCAGCAAAGGTCAGCCAGGTGGGCCCCACATCAAAGGAGATTTGCATGTGCCAAGTAAGATATTTTCAAAATGGACAACTGATCAAATGCACAGGCATCCTCACACCTACGTTGAAGCTGCTGTAGTTTCAACGCAATCGTGCGTGCGCTGAAGCCCGTTCTTGTCGCAGGATTCTTTGATCGCAAAAGACAAGCTTTGTCTCAATCGTCTTGTACTCCATGTGGTAGTTTCATGTGCTAAATAAAGTTTTCGGGACAGAGCTTGGGACTTGGCGATTATGCATGAGATCGTTTATAATCCTGGCCCTCAATGTACTGCCGCTGAGTTGACTCTGTCAACCTACTTGTGAGCTCTTCGCCTTGGTCCCTTGGCTTGCCTGTTCCTGTTCCTTTGGCTTCAGATCATGCCCTGCACGCGATCTGATTCTGTTGGCAGACGCTCCAAATCCTTTGATATTAGCAAAGGATAACGCACACTAGTCTCATGACGCTTGTAGCTCTAGATCAGTCAGTTCCATAAGGCTGCCTGTGATGGATACGGAGCTTTCCGGCACGCTATCCGGTTTGGATGTGAGCACACCTCCGGGCGTGAACGAGATTGGGCAACAGACTGGTCACTCGAACCTGTACGTCAAAAATTTGCCGGCAGATATAGACGAACCTGCACTTTGGCAACTGTTTTCGCGGTGTGGTACGATCGAAGCAGGTGCGCCTCAGAAGCACTGCAGATTGCAAGTCCTGCATGCACTTCCTGATGTTGATCGATTCACTTGCGTCGTTTGTCAAGAAGGGGAATCGCTTTGTGGCAAGCCTACCAGCAGGCCATGTATGGCACTTACCATTGCGGGTCCTCGCGCCCGTGGCTGATTGCGATGCAGAACTCGTTGCTGACGGTGGATAGCATCTCACATTGACGCACATAACAGCTGTTCTGCCAATTACCGTTGTGTTAGGCATTAGGTTTACGCGTGCTCGACCGGCACTGAGCAGTTTGCATCAGCTTATGCGTGTGTGTCGCCTGTAAGGTGTCTCGCAGAGCCACATCGGTTGTTCCCATGTCTCACGTCTGCCTAACCCTTTTTATTTGTCGCCTGCAGCAAGAGTTGTCAGATCGAAGGCTCAGACTAGCAAGGGGTATGGTTTTGTGAAGTATCAGCATGTCCAACAAGCCATGGACGCCATACAAGCATTCAATGGCTTCAACTGGAACAGCTATCAGCTAGAGGTCAAGTTTGCAGATCAAGATGCTGGACCTCCTCTGTCAGGTGCCTTTCCACATAGTTGTTGCTATCAAGTATAGTCAGCGATTGCAGTCATTTCCTGCTGAGCCTGACTGCTGTCAATGTGATACAGGCAGTGGAGCTACACCAAGTGACAACCTGTACGTCAGGGTAAGTCTGTCCGCCGTGTATCTCATAAATGCTGAGCAGCCACAACTGCTGTGACACAAATCAGGATGCTGTCAGTGTGATGCAGAATCTGCCAAACAACTGGGGTGACATGGAACTTGCCCAGTTGTTTGCACAGTATGGGTCTGTCCTGGAGTGTCGTGTGCTGCACAATGGTGACATGACAAGGGGTGCTGGGGCTCTCGTCAGAATGAGCACTTTGCAGCAAGCCTCTGCTGCAATTGAAGCCCTGAACAATGTCAGCAATGGCACAGGACTGCCTCTCCTTGTGAGGTACAACCATCCCCTGCATCATTGCCATCCTTACACTCCCAGCAAAGCTTCAGCTTGAATCAGTACAGGCAGCACCTGCTGCCTTGTTTTGTGCATTGCATTACCTGTAGTGTTCAGCGGTATTCCAGTATCATCGCCAGGTCAGATGAACATAATTGATTGTTTGTAGGTCACGGCAGGGACATGACTCGCAATTTGGGAAGCGAATCACATTTTTGCCCGCTGATGTGCATGTCGAACAGATGTTTTAAATTGCTTGCCAGCAGCACTCATATTGCTAACAAGTCTCATGTTGCACTGCATAAGATGCTGTGCGATAAAGTCAGGATGTGACACTATCAGTCCTTGCACTATCAGCAGCATTGTGCGGGAGCAAGCTTGACAAACTTCCCCAGTGAATGTGCAGGTTTGCTGACACACCAGAGGAGAAGGCAAGGAAGCTAGCCAAGAAAGCTTGTCTACCCCCTAGCAAATTTCCCTCCTTTGACCTCCTTCAGAGCATTGCTGGTCAGTACCAGCTGTCAATGGATGGCATGCACCCAGGCCTCCCTGCCGGCTTCACAGCATTCACTGCAGCAGGAACGCCAGATGCCAACGGTGCGCATTCTGCCACATTTATACGTCAATGTCATGCCAACCCTTGCGAAATGGGTCTGTTGCCTGCTTTCGGAAGATCTCTTGCCAGGCACCATGCTGACAGCTCAAGTGAGTATTGACTGTATTCTTCCAGGCTGCAGCATTCAGGGCATGTGACGACAGCATGTTGAGTATGCATATACACAGCAATCATCAATGCGCATCACTTGCTCTGTTACTGACAGGACGTCAAAATCATGTCAGCATAGCTGCCCGGCATCCTGATGGCTCAATCAGCGCACCCTTCCCTGAACAGCCAACGCAGTCGCCTTTCACAGACCATGCTCTGGGAGTCACTACCCCCTCCAGTCATGTGGGCCCCCCAGGGAACTTTGCCAACAGCGACTCCCCCTTTTCTCAATTCGGCCATGACCTCAACAACGTCTTGTCCAATTCACCTGCAGTGGCTGGGCTCAGGAGTATGACACCCCCCCCACCCATGAACAACCTGGGTCTGGGTCTTGACATGTCGCTTAGCCAGCACCTGCCTCCACAACCCATTTCTGCACACAATGGTGGCAATGCTGTTGATGGGTATTTGAACCCATGTGCCAGTCCACAGCTGCCATCCCTACACAGTACACCATGCAGTCTATACGTGAAGAATCTGCCGTTAGATGCTGATCGGCTGTTCCTGTATGAGAAGTTTGCGCCACATGGTGCTGTCCACAGTGTCAAGATTCTATCAGATGAGCAGTCTGGAAAGTGTCGCGGGGTCGGCTTTGTAAATTACGGTGATGCCAACGGGGCTTTGAAGGCAATACATGCCATGCATGGCTCTAAGCTGGGAGATAAGCTTCTGCATGTAAGCTTGCAGACTCACAGAGGCCGTCCTGGATGAAGCTTTTTGATACACAACACAGCTGTGATGTCTACCACAATAAGAATACTGAGGCTCTCAGGCAATAGTGTCTATGAGAGTGTAACTGGCAGCACAAAATGCTCATGATCAAGTTTGATGGCCCTTTCCTGCAGAATATGGTATGATTGCCCGCCCTTTCTGCCTTAGTTCAGCGCTCATGACTTGTGCTAGAGCAGATAAGTGTATGTACTTTTATGGTTGCAAGGCATCAAAGATCATGGTTAGAACAGATGAGGGTGAATGACAGTCATGAGATGTGCAACAGACTGGAGCACTTTGTGTGCGATGAGCCCTGAAGCTTGAGAATCTGCATGCTGCACTTTTAGTGTATAGCTTGGTGCAATATGCAAATGGGCATACATGTTCTGTAGTCATGGCCCTACAGGAATCGAGGATGTCCATAGGTAATGGCACTCTGGCTTTTTCTGATTATGAAAATGTCGGTCTGAGAAGGTAATTAAAGCTCTTGCGTAGTAATGTTAACTTGGTAGAGGCACTCCGTCTTATCACCTTGTATGCAAGGCAGTGCAACATTGCTAATAAAGAAGGAACCATTTTTGTCCTCTTGTGCACGGTCATTATTGCATAATTACAAAGTTGACAGTCATCTGTAATACAGCAACATCTATGTGGAGTCATCAAACACCTGCACAGCATGTACGACATGCCTTGGTGCAATAATGCCAACGTTATGCAGGAGTGATGTCTGTCTGTACAATACAAAACTGGAAACGCATTCAGTGTGAAAGGCATCAAGCTGACCTGTACATACTTTATACAATATGAAGCAAGACTGAAGGACATTGACCTGCCACATGCAGACTGCCTACTCAAATCAGGTTGCATCACGACAATGTTTGCTTGCTTAAAAGGTAACCTGAGCAATGACTCCACAAGGAGCCAATGCGGGGAGGATGTCAGGGCATGCTCCAAGACAGCCAGCATCTTGCCAAACATCGGTGGGCGCTGTGAGCTGTACAATGTCCTGCAGCTGCGCCAAGGAAACAAGCTTTTGACATGTTCTGGCAATGATGACTGGTATTGTGACAGACAGCTTGCATTACATGGGCCCTTACAATGTGCATGGGTATGCAGCCAAGATTGGACTGTAACAGGGGGGCAGGTAGCTTCAGACATGGAGACCTCTTCATGTCGTCCCACGTCTTCAAACTGTCTGCATGACTGCGCTTCCTATCAGGCAGCATGGCATTGCAGCTGGCCTGTTTGCCGTCAATTTCAGGTAGATTATTGTCTCTGCAGCACACTTACTTTATGTGAACCCCAGCAGCAGTCCCTGTCTCAAGGTGTGAACATCTGAGTGAATACTCACAAAACAGTCAAGCAAAGATGTAAATTGTTGAAGCCAGGTGTGCCATGTGTCCATTTAGCAGCTGCACAATGTTGTATGGGTGTCATCTTCACCCAGTAATAAAGCATACAATGGCAATGTCAGCCTGTCCAGAAGCAATCCGCCAGTGGATAAGTGACTTGACGTACCTGTTCTCCATGCAACTGTGCATGGGTAAATCACAAGGGTCCACTTGCATTTGCTTACTAAGGCTGTTGTGGCAGAAGAGCAGCATTTTGGTAGACAGCCTGAATGCCTCAGGAAAGCCAACATGGTGACTGTCCTGGGGCGCAAAAAAGGGGCTGTCAGTTTGTAATCTTCTGTTTGCACAGACTGCTGCTGGATTGGGTGAGTTTGGGTTCACAGTGTGACCGCCTGATCACAGTAAGCAATTTGGCCTCACCTGCCATGTCAGCAGCGGAGGAGCTTGAATGCATACTTTCTGTGTAAAGTCTTTCTTTGCAAACACTGCCTGCAGCAGCTGGCACATCGTTGGCAACGCCTAAGACTCCACTATGGTAATTCACCAGCAGCCATAGCACACCTGGCATTTTCCAATATTCATACGTCTGCCTGTTACCAGTTAACGGAAAATCCAGCAGTGATTGTGATATGTCAGGTACCTGGGCCAATGAAGCATGAGTCCAGCTGCTACAGTGTCTGTTGAGAGTGCATCAGTTTTTTCTGGAAGCAACTGCTTACAGTCTATCCTCTCCTGGGTTTAATGTAGAGTAAGCAACCTGCAACAACACCTACTGAACTTGCAGCAATTCATTCACGTATCTTTTTTGAAAGTTATCCTGGCACACCCATGGTCGGGGCCGCAGAAAGCTTCGGCTAGCATATGCTGTCTACGCAACCTGGACAGTTCACCTCATGGCCGTCAAAGTCCATCCAGACAGCCCTGACTTGCCCGTCAAACAAGTTGTGAAACCTGATCTTCGCTGTGTATTTGGACTTCAAAGATGCAAGCCGTACACGCAGAGAGTGCTGAAATGGGTCACTTTTTGGCAGAAGCACCGTGATGAGCTCTGTCTCGCTGTCCTCTCGGCGCCGATACTGATGCTGCTCCTTACAGTCTTTCAGCTGCAGCATGGCAGGCTGTCTCCCAGGTCAGTCACGAAGATCTCGACATTTCGTGCTTAAACAGGCTGCTGCTACGACGCCAAACGTCTGGCCAAATGTGCAAGCAATGCCAACAGGCCATTGCTCTGCTCGCTTTGTCTGCTATAATGCCTTTGAAGGTTTGAACGCAGCAGGGATACGGCAACTTGTTTACTAATTGACCGAGGAATTAGTAAATCTGCAATGAGTAATATTACTGCATGATTACTCCAACCTGGAGTTGGCTTTTGATCTATGCATTCCAGCGGCGATTCAGTTGCGGTCCCTGAGTCCTGAGCATTCTCGCATAGAGAGTAATTGCCCAACTGCCCAGAGAACATGCTTCTGCAGCTCACGCGATCAGGATGCCATTTTCGTGGCGTAAGCTGGTGCTGCCCAGCGTCTTACTCAAGTTAGTAGGCAGGTCTCCTCACGCCAACGTTGTTTCTGGTGGACCGACTGACTTTGATGAGTCGGAAGCCCGCGGCCGCCTCTCCTGGGACGGAGAAGACATACCGCTGGGTGAAAGTACACACCAAGATCGCATATCACCCGCTTATGAGTCGGTAAACACTTCCGCAAACCACCATGACCAGCTGCAAGAAAGCAGCGTTTATGGTATCGAGATGTCGGCCCCGGCGCCGTTGTTGTCAGAATCAATTCCGGCAGTCAAGAGGGCAGACCCAGTGCAACCGTCTGCCTCACAAGCAACTGATAGACTCCCAAGTCGAGGCCACCACAGAAGAACTTCATCAGCTACATCTGACATCAGCCTCTCCTCCATTGTCAGCACAACAGGTGCATACACTGGCTTCACACAGGCCGGGCAGTATGACCTGGCGCTTGACGTGATCCTCCGTGGAGAGTTTATTTCAGAGCAGCAGTCCAAGGTATGACTTTGCGCCTGTGCTAACCTGGCGCTTTTGCATGGCAGCATCAATAGACTGTAAATGATGTGCAGGCTGTCATAGTCTGCATCCGACTTGCCACATATATTGGCGTCACGATTTTGGTAGTTGCCCTGGCTTATAAGGTTGCCAAGGTAAATGATCATTGTGCTTGGCATGCTGCCAAGCAAGTCCCCAGCAGTGCTGATGTCTGCTGTGCATGAGAGTGTCCCAGCAGACGGCCGAACTCTGTGTTTGTGCTGCAGACAGACCTTTGGTTTACATCAAACATTGCTGTTCAGGTAGGCACTGTTGTGCAGCGCTGCCCTGAAGGCTTGCTTGCTTGTGCAGCATGCTCAATACACACTCCATGTCACCCTTGGGACTGACAACCTGGTGTTTGTGATAGGCTTGGAACGTCAGTCTGGGAGCACTCTGCTTTGCAGCACTTTCAGTTTGCTGTATCATATTAGCAAGTCGTGTCCTCAACAGTTATCGTCAGCGCAAGCACTGGTGAGTTTACTGCGCTCAACAGCTCTTGTATGTCACATTGGTATTTCTTGTCATGCATGCTGTGGCCAAAGAATGTGTAAAAGTAGCTTGACGCCCTTCAGGTCCAGACGGCGGAAAGTCACTGTAGCATTGAACGGAGCAGAGCTCTGTGTTCAGGTAATGAAAGGTTGCATGCAACAAGGTGATTGAGCTTCCTGTGAATCCAGAGCACACTACAGCACAGCTCGTGATACACAGACTTAGTATGATGTTGCCATTTTGTACACTATGTCTGGTCTGTTCATTAGTCAAACCTCATGCTGTGCAGTTAGTCAATGTGGGTGTGTGGGTGGCGCCCAATGCTATTTTGTTACGGCATAATTGTCAATGGTTTGAGCCATTTGTGATCTGGACAGCCTTTACAAGCTGGACTTGCTGGAACACGATTTTCTTGATCATGCTCATAGAAGCTCACAACTGTGCTCCGTGGGACAAGGGCAGAGCAGTTGCTAGAGGAGGTCAGTCTGCCCTCGTTTCACTTGTTACATGCAGCCACCAAATGGGATCAACCAGCTGTCAGACCCACATGCAATGTTGGTTGACGTCGAAATTACATTTGCCAAGTTTTTGTGGGCTCAAAATTGCATCAATAGCTACAACATGAAAAACAACAGAACACAAACAGTTATAACTGGTTGTCCCCTAGCTTGTTGCTGCCTTTGTACGGCGGTGAGTCATGTGATGTCAGTAGTGCTGACCAGGCAGAGTCTTGGTCAGCGTTGCGTCCTGCTGTGCATGAGAAATCCTGTTTCCTGCATCAGTGCACTCTGGCACTTAAGCCTCACATGTTGCTGTTGCCTAGCTAGCTGCCTGAAGCCATTGTGCAATGCAGGCAAGCGGAATCGTGACGCTATCGTCATGGACGCACCCATCTGGTATCATACCCCCAAGCTCATTCTGTGGTGTGTTTTCGAAGCTTTGGATCTCTTTCTGGCCATATGGATCACACGTGAGTGGTCTGCTGGTGTAAAGTCTTCGCCCTTTTTTCTGCCTTTCATGCTACCCCCTGACCTATAAAGTGCTGCCCAGTGGCTGTGTGTGTCACCTGCACTGGTTTTCCACAGCTTTAGTCTGTTATTGAAGATGTTCATGCTCTTCTGCTCACTGAAACCGTCTCATTGTGAGACCGCTGTTCATGCACCTACAAATTCCTGCTGCTCTTCTATGGAATATTACTCTGGACTGTGCTGTCCTTGGAGTTGTTGTTGAGGCGTGTGCTCCAGTACAGCTACACAGTGCAGAAGAGTGTCTGGTGCCATGAAAGTACCGCTATTGCTTGCAGTATCAACCGCAGTGATCACAGAGTTGACAGTTGGCTAGCACACAGTTATACAGAAGCCAGTCCCCAGTCTTACCATTGTGCTGCAAAGCTTTGACACCTATGTAATGGAAGCTGCAAATCATACCTTGCATCTTTCAGTTTCTGATCCAATTGATTGCCGTGCAGATGATCAAGTGGGTCCTGTGCAGCGCAAAGCCATAATATCGACGCCCAACTGCGCAGTGCGTGCCCAGAACTGCAGGCTAAAGACCGTGACATTGGTCCTGGTCATCCTCATCTGTGCCCTGCTGATACTATACATTGTGCTGTGGTTCTGGTATATGTGGAGGGCGTACAGAGATCTCCAGAAGCACCAGTACATGCACTACAAGATGGGGAATCTGAATGTCCGCATGCAGGTCCGCCTACTACCCAACCAGTCCTACCTGTTCGTTGAAAGCTGAAACAGCACTGAGTGGATTTGCTGCTTTGACTGCTCCTTGTGATGCTATCGGCACCTCTTGTGTACAAGCTGTGGCTCTGTCCTGTACAGATCCAAATCTTGACAGCAAGTGCACACACTAGCCTTGTCATTTTTGGCATCAATACATCAACCAATATCAAGCACCCACCAGTGCTGACAGCTTTTTGAGAGGGTGATGAGCATCTTGCATCCAGTGTTGATTGCAGCATCTCAGTGTAACTATTTCAGCATCTTTGCATTGCAGCATCTTATGCATCTTATGCTGCAGCGTTCTTGCTCTGCAGCTTCTTGACGGTTGCAATGCCAGGCAGTGCTCATCACTGTCATCATCAGCATCAAACTATGATGCTAGAGCTGCAGGGCCTGTCTAGGCATTTACAGACCACTCCACTGTCCCCCAGCAGCGGCGTCTCTTGAGCAGGCTAGGTGTGATGCTGTGCAGGCGCACAGGCGGCTCATTGCTGCAGCCTTGTTCCTGGTCAGCTTCGTGGTGCTCCAGTTTGTGAAGATCAACAGCTGCTCCAGCTACATGGAGTCCTGGCTGGGCTTTGCGCCTGTGTATGTGGTCGAGACTGCTGTGGCTGTGGGCGGCGCATACTTCTTCATGCCCAAGAACCCAGACCTGCAGGACCCCATCCTGCGGGTAAGCGAGTGACCTGTTTCAGCCTCAGCTGTGGTGAACGCTTATTCTGAGTGTCATCACAGATTGCTTTGGTCTTCTGACATGCACACAATCTGTGGTGGTGGCTGAGACTATGATGTGGTTCCCCTAACGAAACAGATCATGTGGTTGGAGCAGGATGCTTTGATATACCTGCTCAAGCGCCCAAAGGATACTGAATGGTCGGCTTGTCTGACATTCACAAGTTGAAGTTGAACCACTACATCTTGGGATGCCCTCAGAACAAGCCTGTCTGGAGGGAGCTGACTTGAGTCCCACATACCTGATGCCTATTGGCTGACCCTGTGTTTCAAATCTTTATTATGATTACAATTGTCAATGTTGCCTCTGTCATTGTTATTGTCATTCTCATAATCGTTATTGTTGTTACTATTATTAGTGTTTATCATTACTATTATTGTTGTCATTAATCTTGTTGTTCTGATTGTTGTCAATGTTCATGATAACTGACCGGCATACACAGGTGTGGCTGCAAGAGTTTGGGTGGACAGAGGAGGAGACGGCTGCAAAGATAGGCAAGCGAGGCGGCGTCTGCGGTCCTGTGCATGATGCCCTCAAGAATGAGCCTATGTTCTGCTTTGGCACAGCTGTCAAGCTGTTCTACTGGTCTCATCTGGTGTATGACATGAATGAGGAGGGCAGCAGACGCTTCAGCATTGAGACGGCGCTTGGCTTGTTTGGGCTGGACAAGTATGAGCTGATGTGGGAGAAAGCAGAGGACACCAAGGTATTGGACTTAAGTCGCGTCACACTTTGGACTATGAGCGGCTGTAGTATCTATGCATTATGTGTAGTGCACTTACTTTGCAGACTGTTATATAGCATCCACCCTCCTGTCCAGCATGCTCACCTCTGTTGTAAGCCTATGCATAACGTTTGTGATCGTCAAGTGTGTTCATGCATTTGCTTCAGGTGTTGTTGGCCTGGAACACCAATACAGTGCTAGTGAGCTTCCGGGGTACTGCCAGCCTTGCTAATGCCCTTGCAGACATCCAGGTAGGCTTTGCTGCATCCTCCCTTCTCTCATACACCCATTCATGCATTGCAGCTGTGCAAAGCACTGTGTGAATATTGATGATTGTTGTGCGGGATTTCGCTACAACATACAATACAGACCAAGACTCAAGGCCTGATTTGGAGCCATCTAGCTGGCTCGGCTGTTCCACTTCACCAGGTTCTCTGCCCATGCTGTTGATGGTGTACGCACATTCCCTGGCTTCTCCTGCTCACTCACTCACTCAATTACTCACTCACCCACTCACTCACTCACTCACTCACTCACTCACTCACTCACTCACTCACTCACTCACTCACTCACCCACTCACTCACTCACTCACTCACTCACTCACTCACCCACCCACCCACCCACCCACCCACTCACTCACTCACTCACTCACTCACTCACTCACTCACTCACTCACTCACTCACTCACTCACTCACTCACTCAGGTGTGGATGAGCCATTACCCAGACAGGAGGCAGTGCAGCAAGGGGGAGGGCCCAGACTTGCTGGCTGGCCCTGCAGCAGCCTTCAGCTGGCTACCGGGAGGCAAGCCTGCTGTACACAGAGGCTTCCTCAACAGCTGGCGAGCCAATGGCTTGAACCAGCGGGTGAAGCAGCGCGTCTGGGACATCTTGTACAGCAAGGATGTGGACCGCAGCAATGTCAAGGTGCTCTGTACAGGTCAGACTTGTGGACTTGCTGTGCCTGATTGCTGTGCTGTCGCATCATCACACATTTTCTAGGTTGTATATCAGCAGGTGGGGCACAGTCTGCTTGGGCTGTCTGGGGCGCCTCCTGCAGTTTTGTTGCTGTTGCTTGTATGCTTATACCTTACGGTCTGGTGACATGCTGAATCTCCGCACCACTAAACATTTGCCTCAGGCACTGCTGGTATCATCGCCTAGCTCATGACTGGTTGCAGGGTGTGTCTGCCTGTCAAGACACGAGAAGCCTCTCAGCCTGTTGCTGCTCATGATGGCATTCATCATTGCCACATTGCTGCTCTTACCATGCTGTTGTCAAGATTATTTGCTGCAGGGCATGCATTGGCTGGTCTAGCTGCCTTGCGCCTCCAATGGGACTGCACTACTGGTGGTCTGTCCCAGTAACTGATCAAATTGTTGTTGCTGTATGATTATTATGATTGTTATCATTGACATTATTATCAGGATTGGTATTTGCTGTAGGCCATTCCTTGGGTGGAGCTTTGGCCAGTCTAGCTGCCTTTGACATTCGAAGGCACTGCCCCTGCCTGAAGCCCATGGATGTGTCTTGCTATACCTTTGGAGCCCCCCGCGTCGGCAACCATGCCTTTGCCAGACAATATGATGCCACAGTGCCTGACACATGGAACATCATCAACAACCAGGTGCATCTCTTGAACCACGCTGCATTACCCAGCAATTGCAATGAGTGTGCTGACATGTTCTGCTAGTACCTTGGAGCATGTGACCCTTACTGTGGTGATTTGTTTGTGCCCACGTGCAGACAAGTTGGACATCTCTTGCATGCCTGTGATCTGCTTGCCACTCACATCACATGTTTTTGGGAGGCTTGGCAGGCTGAAGGGTTCCTTGTTTATGAGTGCAAAGTACTTGACAAGCTGCTTCCTGTTGTACAGGATGTCATTGCAAGGGCCGGCAGATTTTGGGGGCTGTATAAGAGGGCAGGGCAGCGTGTGATGATCAACCCCAGTGGGGACCTCATCGTGCGCCCCACCTTCATTGAAGCCGCTGCTCAAGTGATGAGACCCTGGGGTGCGCTTTGGGCTAGCTCATCCTTACACACTAGCCTCACCTCATGAGCATGCTAGTCATTGCTTGGCCTTGATGACTGCAAAACTCCCACCTTGTTGGCAATCCCTTGCTCATGCCAAACTCTAGATGCCCTGTGACAAAGTCCCTGTTGGTCTCCAAACAGGATCTCTAGGGCTCATTGCTTGTTTGCTTGGTTGCTTGGTGGAACAGGTGTGAGCTGAACATCTGCAGGCGGCATTCTTGGAGGCAGTGTGCCAGATCACCTGCTGGTCAACTACCGCAAGTCCCTGGTTGCTATCTGTCTGGCTCAATTCAATTCTACAAAAGGCTTTGAGGGAGGCGGAAAGGTACAAGCTTTTACAATTTTTTGCAGGGTGTGTTTGTAAACCATTAGCAACTCGTCTTACAATGGGCTTTCAGCATTGAGCATAGCTTTCTCAGCACGGCGTGTTGCATTAACGCGTGCCGCTCAGGTGTACTTTGTCATGGTTGCAAGGCTGTGGACCCTACAAAGTGTTGTCTAAGTTTTGCCTGACTGGTTTGTCGCATGGCAGCATGCATACGCATTCAACTGGCTTTGCACAGTATGTTGGGGTGACACAAGGCTTCCTGCTTGTCATTGCACATAAGCAGTATGCAATCTGTAGTTGGCACTGTTCAGGCATCATGTGACAGCGTCCAAAAGACAAATGTGGCATCCTCATGAAACCAAAAAGGTGGCAAGTGATGTGCAGGGAGTGCTGCAGCTGCTAGAGAAAGCAGAGATCAGGGATGTGCTGGCTACAGCAGGTGTGCAATTTGAGCAGCTGAGGCGCATGGGCCCCTTTGGCGGAGTTGTGCTACAGCTGCAAGGCATCATGCAGAAGGGCTTCAAGGTCAGCCCTTACCGTCTACACTACTCACAATACAGCACTATACACTACATACAATGCAGCAGTCTACTAGGCAAAACGCAGCACAGAAACAACACCTTTGACATAGCTGGGATGAGTTTGGTTGGGAATGCAGCACAGGTGTCCAGGGATATATGTTGGCAAGTGTTTCTTCCTCAAACATGACTCAAAGTATTGCTCAAGCAGGCACAGTGATAGCTGCATTGTTGGCATACAGATGCTGCTGACATAAGCTCAAGAGGTTGATTTTTTGCGTTGCTCAGACTTGATGAGGAAATCTTGGCATAGGGGGTCACAGGCTTTGCCAACAGGTGAGCAGGATCACATAAACATCAAGTCAGATAAGCTATGGAACAATCACACTCAGAAAAAGTCATGTACGCTTCATGTGAATGTGCATGTCATGCAGACCGTGGACCCCGATGCTGACACAGCAGTGGTGTGCACGGATGGGGTTTGCCGTCTGGTACCAGTAGCAAGCCTCAAGCGTGGCAGCACGCCAACTGTGCAAGCCCGTAGTCACTCCATGCCCAATGGCCGTCCTTCAGGCTCACAGTCAGGCAGCTCTGCTCGGCAGCGCACACAGTCAGCCAGGCGCTTTGACATTGAGTCTGCCGACAGTGATGATGCTGGTGAGACAAATGTACATGCTGTTGGTCTGCTTTGCAGCATGTGTGGGCATGTATCTGCTCACTCGTGAAACTCCTTTCTGGTGTTGCAAGTAGCACTATTGCATGCATGAGCACATCTAAAGCATGTTGAGTGAGCGAGTACTGCATGCATGAGCACTTCTATTTGAAGCAAGTGAACAACATGCCACAGGCCAATTGTGTCCATGCAGGGATTGATGTCGAGGTCGGCAGACTGAGCAATCATGAGGGTGAGAATGGCTTGCTGCGCAGTCAGGCACAGGTCATGTCCAGATCCAGTTTTCGAAAAGCATCAGGCTTGCAGACATCATCAGATGTGGAAAGCACCTCCGGGGAACAAAGGACATCACCTGCGCAAAGAGGAAACAGCCTGCAGAGTCCGGCAGATCTCCCATGCACAGAGATCATCCAGCCTGCAGAGGTCAGCAGAGTGCAAAGAGGATCTCATGTGCACAGATCACTCAGTTTGCAACAGCCAGCAGAGTTGCCAAGCGCAGCAAATGCGCAAACATCATCCTCTGTGCAAAGGCCATCTAATGTGCAAGGGGCAGCACATGCGTACAGATCAGCCAGTCTGCACAGGGCGCCATCTGTACAGAGATCTTCCGGCCTGCAGCCACCGTCAAATGTGCAAAGTGCTTACAGTATGCAAAGGCCCATGGGTCAGCATGTACATGGTATGCGGGTTGAGCAAAGCTCATCTGGTCTGCAGAGACTGTCCTCTTTTCAAAGCTCACCCTCATCTGAAGGATCTCCTCAATCTCTGTGGAGCTATCTTGATCTCATGAAGAAGAGGGGCAGGCTGGGCAGTTTGAATCTACATGACATTGAGCTTGCTCACCCACCTGGTCTGTAACATATCTAGTTTTGCAGGATGCCAAAGTTGCACATCCTTCTGGTCCATAGTGATTGTCAGTGATATGTTTGCTGTAGTTGTTGTTGGTGCAGCATTTGTATGATTACATCAATCGTGATGGCTTTGACAATCATTTTTGGTGAACCCTTGAAATGTACTGTGTACTTTGACAACTTTCACTTACCCACATTTTATTGCTGAAACATGGCTTGATGTTGACGGGCATCATTCTGCTAGTGTTGGCAACTGCACTCAAGGCAGCCCCATGTGTTTTGCACTGTTTCGCTCTGCAATGATCATTGCCAGCTCTCAATGCCCATTCCAGGGTGTCGTTGTCTGGTGTCAGGCAATGACAATGTGTGTTGAGTGTTTGATGAAATGCAGATTGACCATCTTTGCAGTTCTCTGTACTTCTTGGTGCTGTATCCACTTGATATGCTTTGCCATAAGGGCTACGTCTGCAGGAACTAAGTCAGCTGGCAGATCTCACCGCTGAAACGTGTGCAATAAATTAGCAATGCTGAGGCTTAAGAGCAGGAGGCAGCTCATGGAATTCCACAACAGAGGATCACGTTGCTTGCAGTCTGTGCTATTATTTGCCGGGGCCGAAGTGATCCCTAACAAATGGAACCCTTTGTGCTTTCAAATCACAGTGTTGTGACGGTGACGAAGTCTGAACTGCTTATTACTATTGCGCAGGCTGCATCGCCCATGTGCCGCATGCGTACGCTGCCTGAAAACTTTTGTTGCCCGGTGAACTAGCATCACGACTTGCGATGGCTTTTTTATGGCAGGCCAAGACTAGCAACAACGTCTTTCTGCCAGCATCCGCAACCTTTGCCGTCTTTCTCACTCTGCTGACCATCTTTGTCATCGTCCGGTACGGCAGAAGCACGCTGCCAGGCAAGCGTACATACACCGCGAAACGCAACGGACGAGAACCACGAAGATCCACAAGGTTAGCATGGAACAGCTGACATCGCAAAGTTTGACCACGAGCTCAGCGGAAAAACATGATGAGATATGAGCTGCAGGGAGCGCAAAGAGGTTTCCAGATGGAGCCCTGAGCGAAAGGGAATGCACGACTCACCTTCAGCTCATAAGGTGAGTGGACTTTGAGAAATGCATACATTGTAGATAGCACTGCTTTGGCATGGACTGTGTCACACCTTGTCTGCAGAAGACACCAAGGACGCCAGCTAGCGCAGCTGTTCAAAAGGTCATGGCCAACACAGAGGGAGTCCTTGCATCTCCTATCTCTGCTGTGAAGAAGACTCGTCTTGCAAAGTCCTTGGGTGCTACTGCAACTTCACCCAGTCCTCCCAAGCTGCGGTCCCGACATACACCTGCTCAAGCGTCATGACTGAGCCCCTAGATAGCTGTCGTTCTGACAAAAAGTTTCTGACTCCTGACATTTGCTGACCTGACTGACACGTTGATCCCAGCTTGCCCCAGCTTGCCAACTTTATTGACATTGCCTTTCATCTTTGTTTGCCCTGATCAGTTATGACATCTGTGCACTAGAAATTTAAATGCCTGTGTACTCATCTGATGCAACTTGATTGAGCACGTCTCAGTGACACATTACATTGCCAGGCTGACTCATCATTGTGTGTATAAGCACAGCTTCACGAAAAGTCACCCCTATTGCAACATCTGATCCTGCTGTGACAGATCCTGGTAAACTGAACCCTCATCATCCTTACCCCTTCATTGTTTGATCAAGCAAGTCGTCAAGCATCCTCAGCCTTGGACACCTGAGCTCAGCTGTTGCTTGCAAGGTGCAGCAATGTAATGAACAGTTTCAACACGTGATCAACACAACTATAGACCTACACAACACTACCCATCAGCCATTTTGGTCCTTTGTTTTCTACGCATCCTGAACACATCATGTGCAGGAGGAGCATTTCGAGCTGTTGGGGAGGAAGCAAAGCCATTTGCCTGATGCGCCTCGTTAGATGGCCCAAACCCATTATCAGGCTGCTTGCGCTTCAGCCCATTGTCTGGTGCTTGCATGTGTTGCTGTGCATTTGGGTCAAATGCATCTGGCTGCATGCTCGGACCAGCCTGCAAAACAAGAGAAAATTATCACAATGCGCATTGCATCTCAGCTTGCTGACTGGCACAAGCCACAACAACCACGATATACATACAGACCAGAACGTTTCACTGTGCAGGTCCTCACAGGCCATGACAAGGGTCACTGATCACAGTAGCATCATGAATCTTGCAGCGTTCAAGCAGCAACTGCTGCGCACAGGTTGCTGGACCAGGAATAATTGACTACCAGCTTGCATGCACATGGCAGCAAATTTGCTAGCGCCCCACATGATATTATACAGCTGTGCAGCAGGGATAGTGCTATACTGCACAGGCAAGCTAGCTCACCTGATGATGTGGGGGTCCTTGATGTTGTTGTGCATGAGGGGGCAAGTTCTGTCCCCATCCAACAGGGCTCGGCCCAGCAAGCCCTGCCATGCCATCTGGCCCCATGCGTCCATCCCCAGACAGATCAGCTGTCATCAGAATGTCTATCACCTGAGCATACATACACATTTGAAGTGCATGTAACTATGCAATATCACATGAAGTGACTACACATGTGACTGTACCACTGCAGTCAGGTATGAGGGAGCAAGAAAGGTTGAGAATGCAACAGCAAGTAAGTGGATGATGCTTAATTGTGATCTCGGCTCTTCACATGAATAAGCCACTAAAGTATGGCCACAACAAATGACCAAAATGCTGCTTACAGGGTGCTGTTGATGCGACAATAACGTCATCAGCGAATGGTATGGCACCTTGCAACAAGGGATACACAATTGATGAAGCTCGAAGGCCAGTATAGACCAATGAGTGGTGATTATGAAAAGCCTCACCAAGACACACGGGATACATGACTGTGAGGTATACGGCCAGTGAGGTAGATAGCCGTGAGGGACGTACCTGGTCAACATTGGGATGGCCACCCTCCAGAGCCCTGGCAGGCGGCAGCTTGTTGATGAAATTGCCCAGCTCAACTGGGAACTGTGTCAAGGGCTGTGGGGGCCCTCGAGCCACTGGGGCTGCAGTGGGGGGCTGTAGCAGGGGCCCAGGGCCGGGGCCATTGTGGTGTGGCCCTGGGGCAAGGGGCAAGGGCCCTGGCGCTGGCCCTGGAGCGCCATGTAATGGGCTGGGGTGCTGTGCTTGGGCGGGACTCCTGCATTGCACATGTCCATGTTCATGCATTTGCCTGGTGCTGATATGTAAGCTCAACATCACAGGCTGTGGCAAGGTGCTTAGGGCACGCCATGCTGCAGATCAATCACCCTGGTAAAACCCCTTTCACAACGGCTCAGCTCACAGACATGGCAGCAAAGCCACAGTCTGAGCTGTAACAGCATTCCACTGCCCAGAAGCTCACAGCAGTAGTCACAGGCAAACGTCTGTTGCCGTCTCAAGCAAAACAGAAAGGGGGCATTCAGATTCTTACCATGTGTCCAGCATTGGAGAGGCACCAGACTGGGGCAGTTGCCCATTGTTTGGGCCTTGATTGGGGCCTCCAGCCTGAGGGGGTCTTGTTGCAACAGGCTCAGGGATGGGTGACAAAAGGCCCAGTACACGCTTGAAGTGGTCCCTTTCAGCAGGCTCGACTGGCCACAGGTCCCCTTCGCGGTGCTTGATCAGAAGGCAATGTAGATGGTCTGAGCGCGAGAACGATGACATGGCCTCTCGCCGCCTCTGCTCTACCTTTGCAACTGCTTCTGGCGAGCCGTGCTGCACAGATTGGACTGCTCGTAAATGCGGCAGTTGAATCAGCTCAGAATAAACAGCCATGCACGCGTTAAAATTGCAGCTCTGGGGCAACAAACATACTGGTCTCAATCAATGCTGTAATCCATGCAACACACAAACAGCGACAAGATAGGAAAGTCATGATCTCAAGGGTACAATGGAGATCAGCGTTGGCAGAACGCAAGTCTTCTGTCTGTGGCCAGGCTTCCCTCACAATGCAAACCAGGAGCAAATCAGAGGATCAGCACAGTTTTGCTACTGCTAACGCTTGCGTTGCAACTGAGGTGCTCTGGTTTGGGAGTGGCAGCATCCTCAAGCAATCAATCAATGACAATGTCAGAGCCAGAATTGGTTTAGTTTCAACATGGCGTGTGAGTCGTTTGCCAGCTTCCCACTCAAGACATGCTGCACAGCAGGACCACCAAATGGTTCAACACTGTCAAAAGCTTCCAAGCCAGCCGTGAAGTGTGTGAGTGCCAACATACAACTGACCTGTGACTCAAAGCGTAGGTAGCCGTCCCAGAGAGGTTGTGAGTGCTCTACAGGGGTGACAGTGAGGGCCCTTTCAAAGGTGGCTCGGGAGTTGGCAGTGTCCCCTAAGCCCAACTGGAAGTGGATGTAGGCCAGCACAAAGCCTGGCTCTGCCATAAAGCGCTTCGCCCCTAGCTCCCAGATGTTCTTGGGCACCTTGACATTGCTGTTATCGTGGTGCCACTCCATCATTGCTGAGGCCTCAAACACCTGCAGCGTCTCCTCATGCATCACTCACCATGAGACTGACTGCCAGGGCGCTGACGTGGTCTTGCCGCATGTCGTTGGGCGCCTGTTGTTGTACAGCCACGTTGTTGCAGGCGCCACATGCTATTAAAGCACACAAACAACCAGCCAAGAGCAGTTGAGATTCTGCCCTGATGCTCTCGGACAACCTGCCAATGCTGTTGTCATGCTGCATCTCTGTGAGACACACGGACTACACAGTGTATGCAACTGTGACTCATGCTTCGTACACAGGCAGGCTGCATAGAGCCGTGGTTAGCCAAGAGATTGCAGTAACAAACGCACGACAAAAGAGGGCCAAAGCTCATGATAGCCACAATTTGATTGCTGAAGATGTTGTTGCAGCTGGCATGTCACCCTCAACAGCTTGCTTGAGGCTGCACTATTAGCAGCTCCAGCTCAATGTCGGGCGCTCAGTCAGGGCAAACACAACGGAGGGCAGAGACAAACCTGCCAGCCTATGTCAGGAACTTTGCTGGCCTTGAGGAAGGTCTGCCGTGCATCCTTCAGAGACTGCGCCCGGCGTACAAAGCGCAGGCACTGCACCCATGCACATGTTGTGGACTCTGCCAACATCTGCACCAACCAAGTAATTCATCACATCACAACTACAACTGCAGATGCTGAATGTAATGTTACTTGTTGCTGCAGTGATGCCTGACTCCTGCAGATTGCAACTAAAGATGCTCCTTGCTGAACTCAAGCACCACTGCGGCAACAACACACGCTCGGTTTTCCAATGCTTGTGACCTGTAAACATGCAGGAAGCGTGTTTTGCCATGTACATTGCCCATGTAGCAGCCATGATCGGTTCACGTGGATGCACATCCCCTGCGGGATGCACATCTCAACAAAGCAGCACTTAGCTTAGTCTTCTGTGCCACAAGGCGCAAACAAAAATACATGACAAGATGCAAAAGTGAGCACAGATAGCCATGTTTTGCTTGAGGCACATGTGAGAAGCAGAGAAAGCGTTCACAGCCAGGGACTTTGTGATCTCCTACAGCCTGGAAGTCATGATCATGCAGCAGACAGGAGAAAGCAGGCGTGCAATGGCACCTGAGGGGGAGGGGTGGCAGGAGGTTCATCTGGCACAAGACTGGGCAGTAGCTCCTGGTACACTTGGCGAGCAGCATCTATGTCACCCCCAGCTTCTTGAAGGTCTGCCGCTGCAAAGTGCAGCAACAGGCAAGTGGGCAGGACCTGCAGCAGTGATCAATGCCAGGGATGCATACACTGTGTAGCTGTCAATCAGATTTACACAGCTCTGCTCTCAGCAGCAGCAGCAGCAGCAGCAACAGCAGCAGCAACAGCAGCAGCAACAGCAGCAGCAACAGCAGCAGCAGCCAGCGCAGCAATCAAGGCAAAACAGGGGCAAGCTGATGAGACAGTGTTGATGCTGTCAGGGCGGCATCCCTTTGCTCAGAAGCAACGGGGCACAGGCAAGGCTGCAGTCACATGGCAAGATGCGACAGGCAATGAGCAGAGATGAGCATGATCTATGTGGGCAGACGGCGTATTTTGAGCTGCTGCAAACCTCAGGACAAGGTATGTTCTTTGGGTTGTTTGAGTTTGATATTTGAGTTGAACCCACAAATACAACATGCACAGGCCCCTGGGTGGGCCCCTGGTTGCCCCTCGACCCCAAATGTCTCAAATAGCACCTTTCACAGGTACAAGATGTGCAGTGACTGCTACTATAGCAATACCTGGCGAGCTTCCTTCAGTGTCTGTAAAGCTAAGTGAGGACTGCTGGTTTCCCCTTGCATGTGCCAGTCTGCATGCTCCAGCCACACCTGAACGCAGCACGCCCTGTTTCCTGACCTAGTACCTGCCTGAGGATCTTTGGCAGCACTTGCAAGATGACACAATCACACCATAGTCCTCAGAACTCGGTGCTATCGAGTCTTGTTCCCCCAAAGCCGGTCGCCATCAGGTCCTGCTACCATTTGCGTGACACTAGGCTAGCTAGATAGTAACATGAGATTGCAAAATGGAGACATGTCACAAGTTTGCATGGCTCAAGTTGTGCTGTCCAATCATGCTATAGCTTTGCACTGACAGTGGACTGGAGCTGGACTGCACTTCGATGCAAGAAGGTATATTTGTGGTCGCAATTGCTTTCTACAGCCGCAAGCGGCAGAGCTGGCAGCAGCACTTACTATTTGCAACAGCATGCAGGGCTTGTACACAAAGTGCAGGGAGTTGCTGTTGCCTACATAACAACTGGGACTGAAAAGCCAAGCACCAGACAGGTTCAAGCAGAATGAGCAGGAAGTACATCTGGGTAGAGACGCAAAGACATAAGGGCTTGGTCATAAGCAAGGTTGACCCTGAGAGTCAAATCTGGGCCAGCCAGCTTCTGAGGGTTGCTGCATTCCCATGCCAAGTATGCTTTCCAAGCCGCCACCTGTTGCTGCTGCTCAAACCCTCCGGCACCTGTCATGGCAAACGCTTTCGATGATGAGCATTGTTCACTTTGGACTTATGCTGTTTGCTTTGGGATTTTGAAATGCTAGCGACAAGTCCATGTGTAAGAGGACATCACTGCCAGCTGTGTACAACAGATTGTGCTGATGCTGTCACACATGCAGATGTGTAATCATTCACAGAGTTTTGCGTTCCTGTGCGTACTGCAGCAACCACCAAAAGGTACCACATGGGATGAGGCGCTCAGTCCTACAAGGTCACACAACTGTTTGTCTGCCAGGCACGTTTCATGGCTAGTCCTGACCTCAAAAATTGCAATGCAATCATACAGACAAATAAAGCAAAGCAGCACAGGTCCTGTTGCATCAGCGAGTGCACACAGCGTACAAATGCTTACCTGGCGTGAAGGCCAATGCTGCAGGGTTGAGAGCTTCTTGCAGGCGGGTGCGCGGGCCTAGAGCTGTGCGGGCAGCTTGGTAGCGGGGTCGCTGCTGCTCCAAGACTCGGCGTGACAGGGCACGGCTGATGCCTTGCTGCTCAAAGACCTCATAGGCCCGCCACACCTGGTCTAGCCCTGTGCAGGGAATCTGTACAGCCCTCTGATAAGCCTGTCTGTAGCAAAGACACAGAGTATGACTGGCAGGTCATATGCATCGGCAGCTTGATGAACATTTATCAGTGCATGGAGCCTGTAAAGCCCCTCTGACAAGCCTGTCTGTACAAGTGACAAACAACATGACTGCCAGGTCGTACACACTGGTGGCTTGATAGACAAGTATCAGTGCATGGAGTCTGTAGAGCCTTCTGATAAGCCTGTCTGCATCAATGACAAGAAGCATGACTGGCAGAGTGTGCACACTGGCAGCTTGATAGACTGTCAAGCCATGCGGACAATCAGCAGTGCACTTGGTTGGGCACCTGAACATGGTTTTTTATGTGCTTTATCCAACAGGGTGGATTGCATTGGAAGCTGTGCAGCTGTTGCAGCATCGCATGTGCAGCTTTGGAGATGTCAAGCGGCTGTGGCATAGCAGGCTTTCAACACTTGCATACATAAACATGCTTGTGCAGGCAAGAGTCCACACATTATCAGACGGCTTGTCAGTGCATTTGTCATTGGCCTTGAGTTGCAGGACATGATTAGTCACAGCAAGCCTGATGCAGTAGGAATTGGACCTGAGAGTCATGATGCGCTGGGAATCCTCCTGGCCTGGAGCTGCCCCAGAAGCCCACAGGGCTCTGTAGGCTGGGGTGTTGGGGCGTGGCAGCTGCATGTAGTTGATGTACTCATGCCAAAGGCCTGCTGAATGCAGATCAAGCCCAATGCGATCCAACGCATACTCATAGGCCTTCCTGGTCTCCAGCATGCCTGCTTCACCCTTGGTCTGGTTGACCTGGAGGTTTGTCAAACATTGTGAGGGAGGTCACCCCATGCATGTCTGTCGAGGCCAATTCAAGTCAGCTTAGAGGACTGTACTGATGCAGATCTTGCAAGGTAATTATGCATGTACATCAACTCATACATGCATGTGCAACTGTGCACACTGATATGCGTGTGCTTCTGTGACAGTAAGAGAGCAGCTCAGTAAGTGTGCACAGCGGGCTGTTTAGAGCCTGCAGGTACTAAGCCACTGTCATGAGTATACTCACATCCCCACATGTGACGCAACGTGCATCTACAATATCACTGCTTGTTATACAGACAGAATGCTGACCCGTTTTATGAAAGCAAGATATGTGCTCCACAGCTCCACGCTAGGACAGTTGAGCAGACTGCGGCTGAAGATGCTACGCACTTCTGGAGAATTGACTGCCATGGCCAGCTCAGCATATGCCTTCCAATGCAGTGCCTGTATGCATTTGCATGACAATCATGATGATGACTGTGTGCCAAATACAATAGTGCCGATATCAGCAGTGCACAAGCAAAACAAGCTCAAAGGCAAGATACAATATTGCATGAGCGCAACCTTATAATGAGCTCCTGTGCATGCCAGTGCAGGTGGGATTCTTTTGGTGTCACTGTTGCAATGGCAAGGGCACTTACATCACCATGAAACACTGGTCAAGCATGCTGTACAGCACAGGCATGGCAGCTGCCTGAGGGCAATCACAGCCACACTACAGTGAACAGGAAGGAGCGTTGCTTACAGCACTGGGAAACTTGGACAAGAACTCCTCGAACAGAGGGCGCTGCTCTGACAACAACTCAGGTTGATTTGTATGAGCGAGCAGCTCTTGAGCAATGCTTTGCCAAGCTGCAGGTTCTTCAGCTTCTGGCACAGCATGGGAGCGAACAGCAGACAGCTACATGAAGCAGTAAACAGTTGATGCTGACGCACTCAAGTCATGCTGCATAATTGATGTGCTGGAAGTGGAAATTCGCCTGCAGCTATTCCAGCAATAACAAGATCACAAATGCAATACCTGGTCTGCAACCCGTTGCACCCAGCCCCGATGTGCCATGCAGAAAAGTGGTTCGTCGAGAGAGCTTGTGCAAGTTGATGCAGTGCGAGCGGTACTTGGTACGAGGCTGACTCACAGTTCAGTTACTTGTGTATAAGGACATATCGTTACAAGGCTCATTGGGCCAGACAATTTTGAAAAACACAAGCAACAAAAACACTTTGCCACATGCAATTCGCGATAGCGTCTATGGCCTGACTCAGCTGCACACGACCGCCCTGCTTGACGCGCGATCTACTGCTGCCGGCTGCCGACTGTTGACTAACAGGGCTTCAAACCTCAAAAAGCTGGTCGGGACTGCCAAAATCGCGGACGAGTATAATGACTTGCTACTTCACAGTGTGAATGTGGAAAGCGCATGCATGCGACAAAGCAATGCTAACAGCGGTCTTGCTCAAATTTGCTGCATTCGTCTTCTTACTCTAGAAGCTCTGACCTAACGACTCCATCCCGAGGCTGCGGCACGAGGTCAGATCTCTGGTCATATTTGTCCAACCACGCGAAGTAATGATACAAAGGCACATTGGATATTTGCAATTGTGAGGCAATATTTGCAGACAGTCGAGGGCGCTGTGAGAGGCGAAGGCATGGAAAATACAGCTGCTGACTAGTCCTTGCTGTGCTGTTGGTGCGCTTTCCAGGCAACGAGCATTATGAGCAAGACCGCAGTTTTTCCTGCGAAACCAGCATGGACGCTAGGCTCCAGACCGTGCAAGCGCTTCTCAGGTTCTGCTGCACATTCTCAAGCCTTAGTGCTTTTGTAGCACCTCGCGGGTTCCGGGGTCAAAGCCACTGACCCAAGCTGTACGAAAACTGTATGTCGCACAGGCGAGGTGCCGCCGGGACCGGGTGAGTATGCCCTTGCCAGTCATTATGACGTCTGCTCAACAGCAACGGTGGAACCTTCATTCTCAATACCAGGCGGTAGAGGTCTGGGCTCAAGTAGGACATCTATCACTTGATTCGGTGGTGACTCAGTAGACCTGTGTGCATCTGCCCCTCGGCTCGCACAAGCTGAGTCCTCATGCTGCAAAGTCATTCATGATCCTCCAGGAGAACGCACACCAGGGCCAGCTGACTACAAGTCAGACAGCAAGCGTATCCTTCCAGGCAAACCAGCATATACAATAGCTGGCAGACATAGTCAAGGTATGCACAAGAGCACCACACCTGGACCAGGCGCATATGCAGTGCGCAGCAACAGCAAAGTGTTAGGCAGCCATCCAAATGCCCCAGGTTACTCTATGCCCTCCAGCAGCCGAGGCTCAGAACTTGGGCACAAATTTCCTGGACCTGGAGGTAGGGCAAGTATAGGTTGTGGTACCTGACAACTGGCTTCCTGTGTCAGCCGCATGCTTTCATGATAGGAGTATTGCATTTTGTGTCAATGCAATGCGCAATCATGTGATGTTGTAGGACTTGCCTCCACATCGCTGCAGCACCAAGAAGCAACTTTGAGAACAAGTGATGACATGTCAAGCAATGGCTACCTGCAGTCACAGTACAAGCAACCAGGGCTCCATGTATGGCATATGTAAAGTCACATACTGCTGAAGATTGCATGCAGAGTACATGACAGGGATGCTTGAGGTGGGACCAAGGTGCAGCATGAAATTCAGGCATGAAGCAGGCAGACTGACTGGGGATGCAGTAGCATCACCGGGGCCAGGCCAGTACTCCCTCACCTCGTGTGACAGGCCCCGGTCTGCTGCATTCAGCTTTGGCTGCAGC
>JAABUP010003475.1_pt1 | contig 27738 bp, 25 predicted proteins | sample 5559201 | NCBI WGS metagenome assembly JAABUP01 (sample SAMN10711887, study PRJNA513373) | rock metagenome | isolation source: Antarctica rocks | place: Antarctica | reverse complement strand
TTGACTTTGCAGATGAGAGATCCACGAGAAGAAGAACGGGAGAGGGATATTGCTGAGGAGAATGAAGTGCAGTCTAAGGAAATGGACGATGCGGAGAATGCGGCTCCAGCTAAGCGTCGTAAGGGCTCCGACGGTCAACTCGTGAGCGCTCAGAATCTCGGCAGTCAATAGGTCAGCGAAGGAACATGAGGTTAGACGCATGAGGTTTGGCAAGGCATGGCAGAGGTTCACGAGTGTGAGCAAAGATCAAAGGATCAGCAAGACTTGGTAATCGCTCTTCGAGACAGATACACGGCGCGAATAAGAATACGGAAGAACGGGGCGTTTGGTGAGAAAGTCGAAATATCTGGAGCAGAAGCACCGCAGCTCGTGACCTTGCAAGTCAGATAGGTATCTGGTCTGCCTCTTAGACATAGATAGCTGAGAATTAAACCGCTTACCCACCAGCCTTGGATTGCCTTGCCTAATCATGTGATTTAGTAATCGGTCGTGCTTGGTGACTAATGTCTGGACTTCTTTCCTGTTTCCCCACCACGCTGGGATCACAACAGATCGCTCTGCATAGGCCGTCCAGGACACGAATTGGAAGTCATCTTAGAGCGCCCCATCAGATCCATGCCGGCATCCACCATAGTCCGAGCTTCCCATACAACGCTTCGCGCTGCAGCTCAATGTTTGGAACTTCCCTTGCTCTGTTGTCAAAGCTCCACGAGACGTACGGTCCTCCGCAAGATCAGATAAGAAGCAAACGTAGTAGCAGCCTCACCGAAGGGCAAGTTTATCCAAGAGATGACACGTTGCGGCAACCACGATGCGTCTGTGGAAAACCCCTGCAGGCAGTGGCAGCGAAACATACAAAGCACTTCATAGAACTCCCAGACCTGATGGATGAGTCGGGCATGACCAAAACCCTTACATACCGTTCTGAGCGATTCACGATGAGATAGGGCTTCCTCACATCCACCGTATATTGCAACTTAGGAGCGAGGGTATTCATAACTGATTGAGCAGACTGTAGAAGGTTTGCATTCACCAATGAAAGAGCCAGCGAAGTATAACTAAACCATCTCACGTCCAATCTACCTTGTACATGTCCAAGAGTATGTCGTGGCAGAAGAGCCCCAAGCGCCCGGAGCCACATGTTCCCTATTCTGAACGCAACATATCCGAGAGTATCTATCTATCCAAGAGCTGCGTAGCACCCTATTCTTTTCATTCCAGTTCCACCCCAGGCGGTTGGCGTTAAGAGTGTCCGTGTTGCCCTTACACCATCCCCACACCTCACCACGCTCCCTCTCTTCTGCTGAGCGGCCTTCATCAGTTTTTTCTTCCTTCACCTTTCCCGTCCCTAAGTCCAAACTTCTGTTTCCAACCCTTACCCAAAATCAACGAAATGCGCTTTGCATACACCTACCCACCCGAACGAGCGCCTCTCCCAACACTCCACGCTCACAATACGCTGGTTAACACTTGTCAGCTATTCTATAACCACTAGAGCCACATTACAAGCCGTCCTCAAAATACTCGTCAAGCTCCACCAACAACAACAACCCTATCCTCCACTCCACTAAAGCGCCATCCACAACCTCCCCGAACCTCGCCACCCTCAAACTCCCCAAAAAAACCACTCTCCCAGCTCACAATATCCAAACCCTCTGTAGCGATGACGCAAAAACACCCCTACCCCAAATCTTCCCAACCCACTACTCACTTGATACAGTGAGACCACACCCTAGCTACACTGGCTGCCCAGCCCCTAGTTTATACCGTACCCGCAAAACGCACGCGTATCTCCACCTCCACCTCCACCTTCACTTCCCCCGCGATAGATAGGACGAAAGAAAGAATGAATGAAAGCCTGGTCCGGAGATGTCGGAGAGGTATCTGGGTGTTTTTGCAGGTCAGGGTAGGGGTATGAGTACTTCGTACAGACGACGGTACCGATAGGCCGAGGGCCGTCTATCATGGTTATGTCCGTTACGGACGCGCGGCTGTTCTGTTGGTGGGCAGCAGGGTTAGTGTGGTATGGGGGTGGATGGTGGAGCGGGCTGCTGGTAGTCTGGGGGGGGGGTAAGGTAAGGCGAGGTAAGGTAAGGCGAGGTAAGGTAAGGTATCAACCCCATCTCCAATGTATCCGCATTCACGTCCGCATCGACGTTCAAACGGCTGTTGGTGTCTGAACACATTATAGTGGTACTTGCACGGCGGGAGTTTTGATGGGGCAGGAGGTGAGATGGTAGACAGAGCGGAGTCGCTATCTATATCTATATTTCAAGATATGGCCACCGGCAAGGTGGTTAGTTGCGGGTAGGGGTACGGTGCAGGTTGGCGATGGGTATCAGCGCAGAGAGCGGTGAGTGATGAGGGATGCCGGGCAGAGGTGGATGGCTTGGATGGAGTGGTTGGATGTTTGTAGGCGGCGATGGGTTCTGTTGAGGGTGGAGGTAGGCATGAAGATTGATGGGGGTAGTGAGTGGTTAGGTAACGTTAAGCGGGTGCACTCTTGGGAGTCGTCATGTCGTGGACGATGGACGCTCTTAAGATATCGAGAGACAAGTCTGCTACACCATATATACAGCATCAACTAATACCAAAATTGCAAATTACCTAGCCAAAGATCTCGGTCCACCGAACATACCCATACCTACAGATAGCTCCTCTGACTCTGCTTCTCCGTCCCTTGAAACTTATCCCACTCCCCGGGCTTAAACATCCCAACCCTCTTCCCAATCGCCCTCCTCAAAATCCAATCCTTACTACAAATCTCCTCCTCCACCTCCCCCTCCCCCAACACCGGGACAACATCACTCCCCTCCAACCTCCTCAGCAACACCTCATCCTCCGGCCTCGCAAAATACACAAGACTAAACCTCGTCCTCTCCGCCTGCGCACCCGGCGGCGACACCACCCGATGAATATTCGACCTCAGCAGCCCATTCGTGAACTTCACCATCGCATCGCCCAGATTGACGATCGCGTGGCCAGGCAGAGGTCGCACGTAGCACCATTCCGCATCCTTGCCCGGCGGGAGGATCTGCAGGCCGCCGAGCCGGTTGAAGAGGATCGTGATGCTGCCGAAGTCGGTGTGTTCGCCTAGTGCGGTGCGGTGGTCGTTGGGCGGTTGGGGTGGGGCTTTGACGAAGCGCACTTGGTCGCCGGAATGGGCGGTCAGGCGGTGGAGGGAGGAGAGTGCGGATGGCGGGAGGTGGAGGTGGGTGGTGAGTTCGTCGAGGAGGAAAGTGACGATGTGGTGGGCGGATAGGATGTAGGATTCTAGGAGGGGGCGATTGGTCGTGATGACTTCCGGTGCGGGCCACGGAGAGGAGACGGAGAGGATGTCGTCTTTGGAGACCTGGTGAGGGGTTAAAGATGGTTTGGAGGATGCGGAAGAGGGTACTAACGTTGTAGAATTCGTTGCGGTCGAGAGTACCAGCTTTGTCAATGACTCCGGTGCCATAGCCTTTATAACTGCCTTTCATCAATGTTTGCCATGGTTTCCATTGAGAATTGTCCCTACCCGAAGTATGACTTCTTCTCACTAAAGTCATAGCTTGTCTTCTCTTCCAGACTTAGGTCGAAGAATTTCTCCCCAACACCAAAAAGCTTGTCTGCATCCTCAAGGATCGAGTCTCCCTCCGGGATACCGCGAACGTCTAGATAGAAAAAGCCAACGTCTTTACATGCCGAGAAGAATCGTTCCGACTCAGCCCGGTCTTTGTTCAGCAGCTTCTGAAGGGAAAGACGGAGAAGAGGTGCGGTAGGGACGTCATCAGGGAATGGTGGGATGCCCGAGAACGTATCTGCATTCATGATAATTACAGTGTTGATGCCGAACTCGGAACTGTGATAATGCTGAAGCCATGTTGGAAGCTGGGAATTTGGCCTTTATGGATTCAAGGGTGTGGGGAAGCTTGGCCGCGGCTAGACGGGATGTCACGAAGATCTGGGGAAAGGTTGCTTGCACAGTTGTAGACTAGTTGACATTCCGCACGAGGAATGTATTTGGACATTAAATCAACAAACAACTTTCCATTGATAACCGTTCTGATCCCTGATGACTACAGTTTCCACCTCTCTCCGTCCACCCTTCCATTGCGTCGAGACTGAGAGACAATATCCAGTCACAAACATTGAACAGGTATTCGCCCTCGGCATCTTCACACCATCACTTGCAAGATTGTTGGTGACTGAGACCAAGCACGAGGAAGAATGTCCAATAGAAGTCAATCGCTCAATGGAAATATGAATGAACCTGAACTGGTTGTGGCTGCGGACATCAAGAGCCACGGAAATGTCCAACCAAGGCAAAGGAGATTTGAAGACATTGGGACAAAGACAAACAGATGCTCCACTCAAGATGCTCCGCCAACATGCAGACAGTTTCAGATGATCGTAACAGGCTTGAATAAGTCGAGTCAGCAGGTTGCTTAGCCCTCGTACGCTTGTGAGCTTACCATTCGGAAGCCATCTAGAGTCTAGACCCATGGATGACCTTATAATCAACTGCCAATTCACGGCCTCCATCGTTGATTACCAAGACACGAACACTACCTCTACCGTTGGCGAAGGAGTCGTTAAGCCTGGACCACAAACCACTTTGGTCAATGACTGGAAGACCCTGCTTGACATCGCCGGTCTCGGTCATTGCAACAACGCGACCGTCGTCACGAATGTCGAGGACACGATACTGCTTGAAAACAGGACCGAGCATGCTCTGGACGATGACAGAAGGCGAAGGGTTCGACACGAAGCTAGACTCCTCATGGAGCTGCTTGGTGAAGAGATCGACTCCAAGGTAGCGATGTTGACCAGTCTGAGCAGAAGTGGTGATACGAATGACCTGGCAAGGACGGCCTTGAATGATCAACAGATCGCCAATGCGGATATGGTGGCAGGGAATGGTAATGGTGTTGGGCCCTCCGCCACGCTCAACGAAGCGGACGCTCTCACGCACGCCCTCACGCATGCGAGATGGACCACGGTCTTCTTCATCAATGACAACCTCCTCACGCTCGTGACGGTTATGGTGAGGATGGAAGGGATGAAGGACGCGATCGGCGGCTCTCTCAAGTCCGTGACGAATGGAGTGGTAGTGACCTTCGTCGTCGTAGTAACCCATCTTGGATCGTTGGCGGTTTGGTGGATCGACGGTGGTTTCGGCTTCGAATCTGACTTCTCGAGGTCCGGAGGTACGACGTTCGTATTCGAGATCGTAGGTTGGCTGGGTACGTCTACGATAGTCGCGTTCGGTGATATCGATCTCTGTCTCGTACGGTTTGTCTTGATGGCGAGGAGGAACTTCGACCTCGACCTTGGTTTCGGAGAAGCGTTGGTGAGGCTCTTGATAGCTGGATTGCAACGAGAGATGTCAGTTGTGATATGAAAAAGAGGTGGATAAACGTTACTGGGTCAACAGGAATAGTGCGAAACTAGGATGGGAAAAGGCTTATGCAGATGTGCTGTTCAAGACACGCGCTAAGGGAAGTGCAAGTGGGCTGCTGGCTTACCGCTCTCTGGAAAGTTCTACTTCTGGGAAGCGTTCTGGACGGTAACGATCTTCTTCTTCGTAGACTGTAAAGGCCTCTTTGCGGCGCGGTCGGCGGTCGAGGTCCTCTTCGTGAACAGTGATCTCTTCTTTTTCGTATCGAGTACGATCTTTGGGGTTGGGAAGAGAAGCTGAGAAGGAAGAGTAGCGAGTTTCGTGACCTTCCCGTCCGACGCGCGAAGTACGAGGAGGAAGGTTGGCTTCTCCTTCTACTCTGACCTGAGTAGTCTCTGTGGCAGCGTCGCTCCGGTACGACGACGGGAAGACACTGAAGGGGATCGGGACTTTGGCGTCAAAGTCCAGATTGACTGGCTCGAGGGAGTCCTTTCTCGAATGCCTTTCGAACCGTTATGGTAACAATTCGAAAGGAAGACAAGAAGAGACTCTTGCTTCTGGGGGTGGGAAGGGGGAAAGAAAGGTGAGGGAAGAAGGTGAAGTTGACGAGCTGGCAGCAACACGTTGCTATCTCTCAGTCTTCCGGTTGAATTGAGCTATGACGACAAGATCTTATCTTTGATGTCTTGAAATTATGCGAGATGATGGAGTTGTCTTTGCAGGCGAGGAATGGAAGAAGAGAAGGTGAGGGATGAGTGACGGATCAATAAAGTGAAGTGGCCGGGGGAGGTGTGGAAATTCGTGTGGTTTACAGAAGCTAGTCGAAAGATAGCGTCGTCTTAGCGCGATTCGTTCAGCTGTGCAGGCCAACCTCCTCAGCCATCAGCCACTACGGAAATGATAGATTTGAACCGGTAGGGTAATGTGGAAGCTCCAAGATAGATTATGAATCGAATTGACCCGCTCCCCAATCGACGTGTTAGATGGCGGATAGATGCCTGCATTCTTCCTTCACATCGTGGTCAAAGACTCCACCAGATTTCGTGTTGTTTGCTTATTGGCTTTCTCTCAATCAACGGTCCTACAAAACTTCATCAGGGCTACACCACTTAAACAGGGATCTCAGCTGGCAGGAAGCCGCGCGGTGATCTTCTAGAGGATGGTGCATGAAGCAACCATGCAATCGGACTCGTTGCACTCTGTCAGGCTTCCATTGGTGGTCAATTGCCTTGGAGACGGCCCAATTCGTGATCCGATTACATAAGCTGTGCGAGGACTTCTCGATGATACATAGTTTCTACAGTAGTATATCAACACTGCTATACAAACTAAGAGAGTAGCTAGATGATGTTGAATGAGCACATGATAGAACAACATCCACATGTAGTCAGACTGCCGATAGGTGCTAATAGTCCGACTTCTGCGATCTTTATTATTATCGGGCACCCATGGTCGTACAAGTCAGGCCGTGCTTAAAGATCTGCAGTTGAGATCATCTCAACATTGCTACTTAGAAGATTCCAAGAAGCCTCTAATTCCACAACCTTCAATAGTGTGAACTTCCGCGAGTCCGAGCCGTTGTCTTCAACAGCAAGGGACATATAGACTTCATTCGAAGATACTGCATGATCTAAAATGATTGGACCTCACAAGGTATTGACTGCATACAGAGCAATTGGGATCATCCAAAGCAGAGGAGCCCAGCATCGCAGATCCGGAGAATAAGCAGCCTGCCCAAGAGCCCAATATTTATATCATCTGCCGAAGTTGAGGTTCATCAGATAACCCATAAACTCCTTGAGCTTCCCTCTAAGAAATGTCAAGATTCAGGGTCGAGCCTTGTTGTCGGGGCGTTCGTCAACAAACCAGTGGCAAGCCGGCAACTCTAATGCATGGTGATGTACTTCCTCGTCAGTGACTGGCAGAATTCTCGTATCAGCCGCATTCCTCAAATACCTGGACCGTCAACACCTTCATCAACTGTACACAAGTGATCTCCGCCGTCGTGCAGTTTTCTCGTAGCATGAGTGTTTGACCACTTTGCTACTGTGCCGCATAATCGCTTGCGCCTCGATGCTGCGTTTCATTGTCGTTCTGCTTCCACTCGATGTCACATCCTTTACGCTGATCGATTCGTCTCCTCTAATTCACTAGCATTGCAGACCTTACTGTCAGCATTTGCTGAACTTTCTTGGTCCGATTGAGAGCAGCTTCCAATCTAGCACCGTGATCTTGAGGCTCTGCCAAAGCACTGCGGGGTGTGGTTCAGTTAGGCAGCTCTTGTGCGGCGAAACCAACTTTTACGCCTTATACGAAGCCTTATGCAGCGCAGAAGGCTCTAGACGAGACGCTTGATAAGCAAACTGTAAGAGCTGCTGGTACTCGTCATTGTCCACCTGTCCAGTCATCTAAGCTGATAAGTCTTCTGTCGATTCAGCTTGCATGCCCCCACCGTCGCATCACAGCTTGTCACCTTACTTCTCCGAGGCATATCCAGAAAACAAATCCTCACTGAAATCTGGTACTTTCGCTAAAAGAAATTTCCCCGATCTGCGAATCCGTTCATCACTGCCATGGACCCGCGTTATGCGCGGCCGTCCTCTCCAGGCAGCCGCCGTCTGGCCAACCCAATGCGCTCATCAACTGGCACCGCGGTGTATCCCTCGGCATATGACGATTACTACCCACCGCCAAGGGCCAGTCGGGAGATCATCACATCGCCCCGATCTACTGGGGACCGGCTTGCTGCACCGCGAATCATGACGAAGAATTACAAAGATGACGGTCCACCAACAGCAAAGTTCAGAAACGACTACATGACTCGACCACGTCGCCCTACGCTTGAAACAGAGCCTGCGGGGATCAGGAAGCCTTTGAGCGTCATCCCGCCAAGCTCACCTAATCGAGTCAGGCCTGTCATCACAAGCACATTGGAGAGGACTTCAGGTCAACACGTAAAGTCGCAAAGGTCTAGTAACGACGAAGACTATTACGTTCTTCCTGCATCCAGCGGCTCTCAGCGTGATCATCGAAGAGGCTTCAGCGCCGATACTGAAGACCTCGCTCGGTTGACAACGGGTGATAGAGAAGTGAGGGATCGTATGTGGAGAGGAGGATACAGAAGTTCTGGGATGGGCGATGGGAGACAAGGATATCGTCTCAATGGACCGTTGGTTAGGCACCAGGATACCGATGGCTATGATGGCTATTCCTACACAGACCCTCGAGAGCAAATGTACAGGGATACTGCTCCAAGGCCAAGACCACGTCGTGACAGCTATGATGGTGGGAGGCGAGAACGACCACTCAGCATGACAGGTTTGGACGATTACCTACCAAGGATCCCCACCGCAAGTAGAGAAATAGGACCACCTCCGTCGACACGAGGATTTGACAAGATCGGGAGATCTGAGAGTCTCAGACAGGGCTCACGAGCAGCGGTAGAAGGCCTTCGTCCGCGAGACTACGCACCGCAGAGAAGCGAAGAAATGTATGACATACCGAAGCGGAAACCATCAACACGAAAGCCTGTGTCTTTACATCAAACAAATCATGATGATGGATATGAGTCCTATCGAGAAGACCACGATGACCCTCGAGAGCGCCATCGACATGTCTCTCGCTATGACGAAGACATCGACCGGAGGGATTTCGGAGCTCGTGCTGAAAGCAAGGCTTATCCAGTCTGGGATGATGATGACGACGATCGCAATGGAGTGAGGACCAAGCCACGGCGGGACCGTGACCATCGCCGTAAAGAGTATGGCGATGAGGAGCCATTCGATCGCGATCGACCTGATCGGGAGTCAAGGGAGAAGTCGAAACGTGATGGTGAAATGCTAGTCGCCGGTCTTGCCGGGGGTCTCTCTGGAGGTCTTGCTGCTGAAGAAGGCAAAGATCGGGATCGTCGTCGGAATGAAGGACGGGAAAAGGAGTCGCGTGAATCGCGTGAATCTAGCATAGCAAACGAGGAGACTCATGATCGTGACCGGCACAAGAAGAAACCAGTGGACAAGGGAGGCCAAGATGGTGACACGAGTGGAGAAGAGCGGCGGGAGCGACGTAGAAGGCGGCGGCGGGAAAGAGAAGCTTTAGAGAGGGAAAGAGAAGGACGCGACCCACGAGATGAGATTCTTCGAGAGCGAAGCCCTTATGAGCAAGATACTCGTGACAGAGATTCCAACGAGGAAGAGCAGAGGCGACGAAATCATCACCACCAACAAGACGACAGCAGGGAGAAATTGTCGCACGGTGAAAGATCCGAAGGCGAAGAGCCAGTCGAGCTGAAAGATGAACGACCGCGAACCGTTGGGGTGATGTCCCCTGCAAGGGAGAAGGATCCGGAACCACCTGTGAAAAGCATCCTCAGACCGCCCCGGGAGAAATTTCCGGAGGATCCGGCACCGGTGAGAGAGGGGGTCGCGCCGCTCAAGGATGCCGGGAAGAAGGGCATTCCACCCAATGCACGCTGGACTAAGATTGACCGCAAGCTAGTCAATCCTGAGGCTTTGGAGGAAGGTAACGAAAGATACGAAGAAAGGATTGACTACGTCATTGTGCTTCGGGTCTTGACGAAGGAAGAGATACAAAATTATGCCCTAAGGACTCAAGAGATTAGAGGCAAGCGGGAACAAAATTTGCATTGACGGAGTAGGCACTGATCTTCCGGCGATAGATGCTCGTTACCTTTTGGAGCGGCAAGAGGACCAAAGACTCCGACTTGGAGAGCCAGAGCGTGATCGGGAGTCTGAAGCTGTAGCCAGACCCATTGAGGACAGGACGAGAGACTTTGCTCAAGCTCTCGAGCCAGGTGAGCGGAGGCCAATGACCACAGCCACTGAGCCGTCAAAGCGAGCCGTAGGACAGGAGCCGGTCAATGGCAGGCTTAGGGAGGATCCGAACAACCCAGGCACCTACACCGGGTATAGTCGCAATCCGCCAGCACCTAGGCAGGCGAAGCAATAGTGTGTAATTCCGCCCGGTGGATTGTTATACCCACTAACCTTTTCTAGCTACACGTCTGGAGGCTTGAACAAATGACACAGTTGCCAGTGCAGACTTAGATGTGGATACTGTTGCGCGAGTAGAGAATACGTGCACTTGCAGCGCCAATTCGAGCATGGCATTTCGTCGTGGGTATTTCGACTACCTGTGAAAGGGGCGGCTAGCACTTGTTGAAGAATTAGAAGCATCCGCATATCTCCAGCGTTATCCACAAGCACCTCATCATTGCCGCAAAACTTGACCTGCACCGACGTCAAAGCTGCATACAGAGGTACAAAGTACAGTACAACTACAACAATATGCTTCAGCTCGCCCGAGAGATGTCGGACGTATTATTCGGTGTCTACCTTCACCACCGTACTCATACCAGTACTCCGACAGTGGGAAAGCATTTTACCCGCAGCTGTCAAAAAGCTAATCGCGCCAATCAATAACCAAGGCCGATGCGACGTTGAACGTACATGTAAGCAAGCAAGCCATCGAGAAAAGATGAAACACATCTCCTGCAATGCACCGCACAAAGTAAGTAAGTCTGTGTTGTGTTCCGATGTGGGCTTGTCACACCGCATCTGCAGCCCACGGTCAGCGGGCGCCAGTGAGCGCAACTTCCACTGCCTTGGTGTTGGGCGAGGTCACGAGATGAGGTAGGGTCGAGTACGAGTAGTGTGGAGCCGGGGTCGATCGTTGGGAATCGGTGGTGTTGTACTGTCTTGTATTGTAGGAAGGAAGGATCGTGGGATTTGCGTTGGTTGTTGGATAAGGGTTTCGTACATACACTGTATTTGTACAATGTGTCACTTGGTATCATGGACAAAAGCATGGGGAATCGTGTTCACAACCACTGCTAGAGTACTAAGGTACTACCTCTATCGTCTCTGCTTGTACCAGCCCTGCGTTTGCAGTAGTCTTGATAACTACCAAGTACTAATTGCAGGGAAACCCCAACCGAGTTCACACCCTCGAGGGTGCACGCTGCCGAAAACAAGGAAGAAGCGGGAAGCATGGCCCCCCCTCACCTGGCAAATGCAAATGCAAAATGCAATCAAGGTGTGCACACACCACCCGTCGGCTTTGCATGACTTTGTCCACGTCAGAGTGTGGGAGAGAGACGATGTCTCTTTGATTTCCGAACGGAAGATACTTCGACTCTATTTGTAAGCTGTTGTCGAAGCCGGTTTTGTTCCTTCCTCTCGTGAAGTTGCCGGTGGCGTTTGGGATCGGTTCGAGGCCATCGTCGCGGCGATTGGATCTGGAGATCCATGATGGAATCCCGATCGCGGCAGTTTGAAACATCACGCTTTGGCGGAACACGAGGTTTGAAGACACCGACACCGACATCGACATTTGCTTTGGCACTATCTAAACCACGCGATCGAAAAGGTTGGATGATCGTGTTGACAATAATAATCATTCCGTAATGAAGTGGTCCGCCTTTAACGGGCAGCAACGCTACTCTTTTCTTTTCTCTGTTACATCAGAGTATCAATCTCAGTGGCGACACCCATCAATGCAATGACTTTCGGCAGTGGTCGCTATCCGATGAAGCCGAGCATCTGCGGTTTACGCATCAATCATATCAGCCTGCCATCATCGATGGATGACACCAAGCCAAGAGTAGATAGCTCAAGCACCAAAACAGTCGGTTGCATCGCCTTAAAGCATGGACGCCACCTTCCATCGCTCTCCCATGAGCTTTTCAAAGTTGTTTCGGCTCATCTTTTCGGGGGCGGGTCAAGTGGAACGGCCTTGTGTGGCTGGAGACTAAGCTAAGGCAAAGGACCCGATTTGTACTTCTACTCAAACCCGCCAATAAACCAATTGAAGTTGCCCGTTACCTTACTTATCACAAGCTGCCACTGTACGTTACATCCGTAGATATAGCTTCCACTAACAGCCATCCTGCTGATTAATAAGAATCCTTGGTGTCTTATATTGCAACGCTCCCCCCAGTCCTTCCGTCCAAGATCCCTACCTGACCCTGCACATCCTAGCTACATCTCCTTCCTCAAGCCCTGGTTGAAGCCGTGGCGCAACATCGCCACATCAGTCAAGTCCAACTGGAAAGACGTTGCGGACACAAGCTTTCCACAGCGCCACAGACCCTCGAAGCAAAACACGTCGGTCAGTCTCCCCATCATAGCCAGCGATGTCATTGAGTCTCTGCAAAGGCTCGCATGATCTGATCGATACCGGTGTGCTGATAGTGACGTCGGCAAAAAGCAACCATTAAGCCGACTTCAAGGGCTAGCTGCGTCTTACCAATTACGAGTGGGTGGTAGTGCCAATGATCTGCACTTCAACCATCGAGCTCCAATTGGCGGTCAACTCTTGTCGTCCTAATCAAATCCTATCATCCACCACCTTCTTCACCGTAATATCCGCCGCGCGCATTGGATTCGTAACTTCGCACCCTTACTGCGGCCAGCCGAGCTTCAATCGGTCCGTTTCCAGCTCACGGCATTGCGTACTTGTACCCCACTGACAAAGTTCTTGGGGTCGTGCTTGCTGACTCGAGATTAGGGTTACGAGCATCATCTGCGTTTGCTACGCGTCGGTACCGAAGATTGAAAAGCTTGACAAAATTTACGCGAGTTTCTGACAGCCTCAATTCTCCATCTCCAAAAAGTCACCCCAATACTTTCAAGTCCCCTAGACCTTTGTCAACCCGATCAGCGGAAAGTGCGACTTGGGCCAATACTGTCACTGTCACTGTTGCACAATCGAAAGATTTCTTCGGCACTGTAAGTGTTACCCAGTGACGACTTTTTGTATCATTTGATGTTTGTAACCGGTCGACTCGTGAAGCTGACTTTTCCAGTGCGTCTGCACGAATTGACAAACTTCGAGTCAAGCCACAAGCAACCCTGCGACTACCTAGGGAGGCGCCAAACAGCCGCAACATCCTTAACCTTCCACCTGCATAAGCACGATTGCGCATCGCAGCGCGTTTCGAAGTTCCGGCTGTCCCCAGTGAGACTGGCTAGTTCTCAACAGCGGTTGATACACCTTTTCGAGAGTGGACTCACGATCTTGTCACGTTCGAGGTTTCGAGAGCTCTCTATCCCTTCGATCATAAATCTAGAGTGGCAACGGAAACGCTCTGATCTAGTAGAGAAGATCGAAAACAGTCTGAAGATAGAACAGACGGCTTGCCCGCAGCATCCGGGAAACTCTCTTCCACGCCTCTCAGGACTGCGAAGCAGCACCTTACTCCACGCGGAAGCTCGAGCTACAATCCGAGACTACTACTCTACTAGTCTTTGAAGGACTTGGAAGTCTCCGCAGTACCAAACACGATAAGACAGAGCTTACTTGGAATTGCGGTGTTGTTTGTGTGTGGAGGGTGGAGATCAGCAACATAAAGGACTGAGGTGGTGAGCTTTGAAGAGGAGTTTGGGTCTAAAGGAAGGTAAGATCGCTGATCCATGTCCAGCCTGTTGGGCGAACTCTAACGGCTGAGTGGACCAGACGATCACGACGTGCTCCCACGATTACATTACCATACCGCAACCGGAACCGGCAGCATAAGAGGCTGCTACGATTCGGGTTAGCGATCAAATATCACGGTAAGTCCAAGGATCTGACAGTCCTCTCATCTGCCGTTGCTGCCACATGAAGTGAATACCTTGCAATATTCCTCGAGTCGGGTTTGTGGAGCCCTTGCTCCAACCGAGATGGCTGGTAGCACCGACACGCGTGCAGGCATAATCCTGGTCGAACGCACAACGGCTCAACCAGCCATCCGCCCCGTAGCTCCGCGAGCCTGCGTCTTCCGTCCCAACTTTTGGTATCAAGATTGTTTGGCATCAGCCCTCTTGGTAGACAGATAGCGGGTGCGAGTGATTCGACGCATCTCTGTCAGAGGGTTCAGGCTTACGATGCTTTGCGAATTGCAATCTTCGGAATAGTCTCCAATGTCCTAACCTTCCAGCTTTTCTTTCTGTGCTTCAATTGTATCTCCAATAGCGAGTTCTAGTGAAGCCTCCCGCCGCTCTATTCTTGGCGGAGGCAATATCGGACGTCTGGAAGCTGATTCGCGAAGCTCGAACCACTCACAGGCAATTAATCACCACCATCACGCCATCGATTCACTTCGCCACAGCCCCCGAAACGCCGCGCTATTTTCATCAACATCATCATCACGACTTTACTGACATCAGGACTGTCGATCGATCTGTGTCAGTGTATCCAGAGATCGAAAGATCAGCTCGGATTCCACGCTCGATAACTGTGTGACAGTGTGCCCGACTTCCGGAACGGTAGGGTAGTCTTTCACTATTTGCGTCGAAAAGGAATACTCGCACATGTACTTTGGTGACAGACGCGCCAGATGTGGAAAGATCCGCGACGATATTAATAACATCCGGCAATCAAAACGTCAGCTGACAAATCGGCATCACAATCCCTGCTCTACTACATACTTGTACATCAACAGTCGCGCCTCTTGGGTAAGGGAATCCTGCCCTGAAATTCATGAGCTGAAGGTGCACCAAGCACGAGAGCGGAATCTACCGGTGGAGCAGCCCGGAAGAGGTAATGCTCCTCCGCCCGTGCATTATTAGATCCGATCAAGGCCTTCACTCTGCTGCAGCGCACGAAGTTCGAGAAGTTCCTGATTACCTTGTTATTTCATTAATCGCGCGATTCCTTAGGTCGTTTCGGATTTAGTACTTCAAGCTCCAAAGAGCTGTGTCCGGACTCGACTCCCCTGTATTCGTCCTCGTCCACGGACAACGCGCCATGCAAGCTAAACTCCAACCGACCACTATGGCTCATCCGGACTTGGCCCCTGGTCCTGGGGTCTATAAGGAAGAGCCGGCGCCGGTGGCTGGCGATCCTGTAAGTACCGCCTTCCCTACCAATTATTGTCCCGTTGCAGCCTGTGTATTGTTTGTGCTTTGCTTTGCTTTGCTTTGCTTTGCTTTGCTTTGCTTTGCTTTGCTTTGCTTTTTGTTCGAATCTCTTCTTGTGCATATTCTCCCGGTACGGTAACCCGCTATCGCGACGAAGCTACCCGCCGTAGTATCTGTGGTGCTTCTCGTTGCCGTTGCTTGTCGATAACCCAATTGGTGCCTAAAACCGATGCGGTTGTGGCTACATGGTATGCGCCCTTTACCGAGAGACTACAGTCCACTTCATGGCATTCCCGTAACCCTTCCCTTGCAACAAGGCGAGGATCTTCCCCAGTCCGTTTCCAACAAATCGTTCTTGGCGTCTTTCCTCACAAGTCATGCCCTCGCGCTTCGTCGGTGCATGTAAATGTTCCGACTGGCACCTACTTTATTACTGACGCTTACTCGTACACCTTGTCAATGTGGCCCGCATGCCCTGTCCACAACCCTCGTCGCGATCTTTCTTATCCTTTGACATCCTCTGCGAATCTCGCACCCTGTTCTCTCTCATTCTGTATCCTACCCGAGTCCATTGTCCGTCGAATCTGAGGAAGCATCGTCAGCTTCACATTCGGTCTTAGCTTATCTCTACCCTGGCGAGACCCCTCTTCTTCGCTGTATGACCTTGGATCTCTTTCAGTTGATCCACTAAACCCTGGCTTTTATACCCTGCCCCGTCCCGCTCGCCAAAGATCCCGTTCCAGGTACTTCATGTGCGACCTCGTCGTCCAGGGTGCCCTCCGCTCTTTCTTCCTTCTTGTGTAGCGATCTGAGAGCCTTCGCGTCGCGCATCTGTCGTCAATGGTTGTTATTGTTATCGTCACTCGTGAAGCTCCTGTCACTGACACCTGCTTGTCTGTCTTAACAGCATCATCCTCATCACGCTCAGCAGGGTCCGCCGCCTCAGCATCTCCAACATCCGCGTCCGTCAAGCATCGTTCAGCAACAACAACATCCTAACTCCCCGCACCAGCCACAGTCACAGTCGCATCATCCGGGCGCCTTTGCGTCACCGCACAATTCGAACCACGGACTGCCGTTGCAACATCAATCACCGTACGGGCAGCCAGGTCCCGGACCTACCGGGCAGCATCCTCAGGAGGTACCGTACTTTACGGCGCACCCAAGTCCATACAGCACGCCAAGTGCATCGGGGCAGTATACTTCGGCCGGTAAGCAGGTCACATTATCTGGTATCTACCGAGATCCTCCAAGGGCGATTCTCGCATATTGGCGCACTATATTTCGGAAGGATTCGTTGACTGACGGCAAACCGTAGACACACCCGATCTCATGGCAGCGGCACACATGCAACGGCCATATCCACCCATATATCATACACCGCAGTCGAACTCGCCAGCGTCAGTGGCATCTCCACAAAGCCATGATCAACATGGCCGAAGCCTCTATGGGCAGCCTCAACCGCAGCTACCCCAGACGATGTATGGCTACCCGCAGTATCCGCCAATGAATTCAGTTCACCCCACTTCGTACGCCCAACATCCTGGCACGCAGCAACATTCAGCTATAACGTCGCAACCCCTTCTTATGTCTCATCAGCAAGGCCAAGCCCAAATGCAACATTCTGCACCGCAAGCTCATCAACCCGGGATGACGAGTAGTCCGAGGACCAAGATTGAGCCAAACGTGCCACAAAGATTGCCGTCCGGCCCGATCAGCTCAGCCCACAACCCTCCACAGATACCTCCGGGAAGCGTCAACAACATGCATCCGGGTCAGCAAGGAGGTCCGGGAGTGAATCCAAATGCAGCGCCTGGTCCCATCCCTGCGACAACACCTCTAGTCGTGAGACAAGACAACAATGGCGTTCAGTGGATTGCCTTTGAATACTCGCGAGACCGAGTCAAGATGGAGTATACGATTCGATGCGATGTTGAGTCCGTCAACGTCGAGACATTAAGCTCCGAGTTCAAAACAGAGAATTGTGTCTATCCTCGAGCATGCTGCAGTAAGGACCAATACAGAGGGAACCGACTGGTATACGAAACGGAGTGCAACACCGTCGGTTGGGCTTTGGCGGAGTTGAATCCTTGTCTACGAGGCAAGAGGGGGTTAATCCAGCGGGCGGTGGATAGCTGGAGGAATAGTAACCAGGACCCACGGTTACGGAGTAGGAGAGTAAGGAGAATGGCAAAGATCAACAACAGGAAAGCAGTACAAGCGGCCCAGCATCCAACCCACATGGCTGGTCCTAGTGGTCCTGGTCCTGCAGGGATTCCCAGTTCAAGCGGCATGGCGGCATCCTCAGGCAGGCAACCGAGTAGCATGGTGATGGGAGGACCGCAATTACATCACCACCATGCTCATCCTGATGGAAATGCACCGGGTGGGCCCGACGATGTCAGCGGTATGTTTCACCAGATGTAAAGTGCGCTTCTCGAATTCTTGGCAGATGGAGATAGACATGGCGCACATGTATTGCCTTCTGTAGCAAAGCTTTTGTATATCGTACTTGCTTGATTGAGCCTTCCTCCCGCCAGATACTTGTAGGCAAATTTCCTTTGTTTTTCCTTACAGCTGATGGCGGTTACAATGATGGATCGACACATCGTCACAGCCAAGTTCCTAACGGCGAGGTAGGCACCTCACCGGACGGCGTGCGCCAAAGTCAAGTCTTCCACGGCTATCCGACTTACCCTACCAACCCAACCGTAGGTGGTGCTGCGATGCCCCCATCGCTCCATGACGGGATGGACCATCTTGGCGGGCCCGGAGCCTCGAATCCTACGGCCGTCACTGCTTCCGCGAAGAGCGAGGAAGAAGATCGCAACACGGCTCTTTTCGGTGATCTTCCAGAAGCCAAGCGACGCAAATTCATTCTTGTTGACGATCCTCATCGAGGCGCACGAGTACGCGTCCGTGTCATGCTTGACCAAGTCGAGATGAAAGAGATCCCAGACTCCTACCGCAAGACTAATTGCGTCTACCCGCGTTCTTATTTCCCGATGCAGATGCAATCACCTCCGACCTCCGCACGTGGAAGCAGATTCTTTGAAGACGATGATGCGGATGTTGAGGAGGGGCAGCCGACAAAGGGACGAACGATGGTTCCAGTACCTATGCTGGATGGTGCGGAGGGAGAGGTTGCCGTGCCAAAGATCACCAAGGCAAAGAGGGGCAAAGAAGTTACATTGAATGATCTGGGATATCGTATGAGCTGGAGTCAGAGTAGGGTGTTTGCGGGCAGGACGATGTTCTTGCAAAGAGCTTGTGAGTCTTCAAGATGCCTGCATGATTTGAGCTTGAAAATAATCGTCATGTAGTGGATGCCTACCGCAACAAGATGAGAAGTACCATGATGGCTGCGGGCCAGGAGGTTACGACTGTCGCTCCACACTTTGAGACTAGAGTCGGCAAGCGGAAGTGGGTCGAGAGAAGCCGAAGATCCAAGCGCGCAACAACTCCATAATCGAGTCCACTTCACCCTGTCCAATGACTGGTTCATCACGAGTCCTCCAGACCTTCATTCAACCGACCTTCTAAACCTCGACCCTGTTCCGACCCCATTCGCAAATTCCACGACTTCACTTAGCATAGGGTTTCCTTTTTGTACGCTTCTAACGGATACCCATACACGATGGCGGATTTCATTTTATGACACGGGCTTTCGGCTTCTACCTCGAGCAAAGCAAAATCGCAACGCAGCGCCGCGGAGCTTTCTTCTTCACACGTACACATTCATTCTACTCTTCTTCTATCGTCTCGAACACCTTTGTGAGGATCCTGTTCGTTTCTTACTCAGTACATACATTGGCTACGAGCCACGGCAAGGTTAAATTGACGGGCACGGGATATGTGATATAGAGCTAGGGAAAAGCGAGCAATCAATCTTTGAGCTGCTGCATATGTAAGGACGTAGCTTGATGAATTGACCATGTAGTCCACCGCCTTGCCTTTAGAGCATCTCATGAGAGTGAGAGACACGAAAAGACACTTTCTGAAGTGACGAAGCAGGAATGGTGAAGACATTGCCGTCTAAAGTGAGCTATCTTGCATTCATCTGGATTGATTGACAGGTGCTAAGTTAAACTGGATTTTGACCTACTGAAAACCGATGCCCTTAGCTAGACTCTCCTGTTCGTCTGTAAGCCGTAGCTTCTGTCCTGAGTCCTGAGTCCGATGATCTTCAAACTACAGTATCACCATGCATGTAACGGCCACCTAACCCTTGACACTACCCAAGTATATATATATATATATATTGTCCGTATCCCACTTTCCTACCCACAAGCATTCCTTGACGTCGATACAAGCTCGTATCAACACCATCACTTCCTTACTGTCTTGTCTTGAGAGGGAAGAGTCAGCCAGGCGTACTGATTTAAAATTAATGTACGAGTACGAGTTCCTCTAGCCTGAAGCACCATAGACCAACCACCAAACATTGGGGGTCAAACGGCTAGACTGCGTGTCGTTCCCACGTTGGTTCTCAGTGGGCGGAATCAGGTTCTCAAGGAGGTGTTTATCTCGGTTGTGGATTAGGTTAGGTTAGGGATGATACTTTGGGATATGTGTGCGGATACGGCTGCTGCTTTTTTGTGAGGAGGGAAGGTTGGATTGGCGGCCTTGTCCGCGTGAGGTTGAGAGCGCATCGCTCGCGCCCTGTGATAGGTAGGGGCGGTTGGTCTTTTGCGGATTGGCGCGCCGGCAGAGCCAACGTCCTTGGATCCCGTCCAGTCCAGTCCAGGAGGGAGGAGAAAAAACAGGCGTGGTCGCCTTGCCCTGGGCGCAGCATACTCGTACAATACAATATATTACATTACTTATCGCCTTGGACATGGCAGACACGCAGGGATCCCGCACAGCCTGGTATGCAGGGAGAGCCAGTGGTAATGGCGTTGAGGTTGCAGTGCCGTCGTGCTTCTGGGAGGGGTGTCATGGCGGCCTTGTGGGGCATGACGGAGAATATCTTTCGGGTTGGATGGGGAAGCTTGGATCTTAGGGCCCATCGGCTTGCTGCGGGGTAGTGGTCGTGGGGCTGGTGTTCGGTGCAGTCGGTGCGGTTTGTGGGGGGAGATATGACGGCCTCGTCGCGCACAAGGCTGACAAAGTATATCCTGTACTTTCCGAAGGCGATGTATGGTTCTTTGCAGGCATCGCATGAGCCAGTGGCCTCGTGGTCAAACACGGCTGCTGCGGTCCCTAGGGGGAGATATGACAGCCTGTGCGGCAAGCTGCCAGAAAATATCTTTTACTCTTGACAGTCGAGATGTCTGGACCTTGTTACGCTTACGGTCGTTGGTCTCAGGTATGTTACACTTCACCATTGTCTCCTGATATGTTGATGGTCTGAAGCTGACTACCCTTCTCGATCTTCAGTATGTGTTTCTATGACGAATTACGGTGTTCCTGTGACGACGGGAACTGGGGCGATTTTAGGACAGCATCGCGAAGAGTATTGGGACGGCCAATCTTGTGGCCGGAAGCTCGTCATGCAAATCAGTCCCATCAGTCATATGTGCAAGCATTGCGAGATTATCGAAATCAAGCAGACGCAGCGAGCAGCGGAGATCGACATGATATCCCGCGAAGAACGCGGGAGGAGTGACTCTCGAGCGTCCATGGATACTTCAACCGACTCGATCAGATTTCTTGACGAGCACATCCGTAAAGGCGAATCTGAAAGAGACGCACAGCAGCGGGTCGTGCGCATGGAATTGTGGGAAGGTCGAAGTATGGGCTCCATATCATCAGGAAAGCACGGACTTGATCTCCAGCAGATGTCGGTCGACTCTTCCATTGGTCCTCATAAGATCTTCTTGAACGTGTCCAAGGAAGTCACCGGACGGAGTGTGGAGAGCCCTGTATCCCAAGGATCAGATACATTTGAGGCCAAAGAGCAGGTCAGTTCTGTCTGGGCAGTTGTTGAGGCTCGGAATTGGCAGGCTGGGCAACCAGAGGAAGCTTTGATGATGAGCCACCTTCTTCCGGCAAGTCTGATTCTGATACGTCAACAAGCTCTTCTGATCCGAATCTTGATCGACGCTTTCTACAACCACAAAAGTACTTCTCTGAACTGCGGTCCATCGAGGCCGCAGTGGTCGAAAGGTCGGCACTATATCTTTTCTAGGGGCACGCCAAAGAATACTACCATAAATTGTCCCCGTTATTGCGGAACACAGACTTTCACATCCACATCGAGCATGTTCAGTCGTATTTTACTGGGTATGTTTCACTTGATGATGACGTTGAGATGATTCTCTCTGATGATCAGGAGAAGTGGGTACTGTTACTTGAGGGCCCGCCATATTTACTATTCCATCGGCTTGAATGTCGAAATCTTCCTGTTCGAGTCGAGCAAAACTTCAAATTCTTGCGGGCCGAAAATTTTATCGGTTCAGGGATCAGTTTACTAGTCTCCACCGTTACTTGGCCAGGAGTCGTGGAATTAGTCCAATTGAGCCTGGAGTAGGTGGCCAGTGTGACTGCCCATTTTGACAGCCTTGAGGCAACTTATCGACATATGCCGGAGAAAGGCGTTTGCTGAAGTCGGCGACCTTCTTCGGTTTCTCAAGTGTTGTGAGAGTTTGCTTTTTAACCCAGGACTGCGGTTCTGTGGTTTGGTTGTGAAATCTGATCTTTCTAGATCTAGATATTCTGCGGCAACGTGGAGAACAATCAGTCGTGGCTTGGATCTAGCAGTAACCTCCTACTGTGGTGCTCACATCTAGAGATCTGACGAGTCCTTTCTCGAACGCCACTTCGACTTCTTTGATGTGTGTTCAACATTCCTTCGTTCTCCTCCACAAGGACTCATATTGCAACGTCGGTCACTGAACTGTTTCGGCGGCTTTTTGCAAGGCAAAGACGTTTGGGTCTTTCATATTCAACCGCCTCCGTCCGAAAGCACTTCTCCTCAAGCCTGTATCTGTCCGCCACCATGGAAGCATTTGCCGATATATGGGACCCAGTTGGAAGACGACTCCAATCCAACAACCCAAGACAATCACACGATTCAATGCGGGTCTTGGCTTCATAGTGCCCTGGTCGAGATCATTAGATAACGAACCAGCCCCGCGACCAGATGAAATCAACTGTCATTGGACTGCGGATGAGGGTGATCTTCCTTCTGGCGGTGCACACCTCACAGATACCCCATACCAACGTTTCCTGATTGGCGGAGCTGCCCCTTGTATAACAACGAATAGCTGTTGTCCACTGTCAGCGGAGTCCAAGACATATCGCATGCGATCGACCGATTGTTTGAAGCCCGTTGGGACCTCTGAATCTTCCAAATATCGAGAATCTGAAGCAGTACAAATGCAGATCGGAGGCTTTGGTATTGGCACAGGCTATCTACGCCAGTACAAACGAAGATCTGGGGTCACTTGGAAGGCGCAGCTGGTTGAAGCTTGGAAAATGGAGCCCGATCGCCGAAGGCCTGAGGTGCTCGAAACTTGGAGTGGCCTCGAAGTCAGCGCATGCTCCGGTAACGCTCGGAGGAGGAGACTAATCAGAATACTCGGCTCTGATACCATGCGGAACTATCTCAGTAGTCGTCATTTCGAATGGCTGGATAAGAAGTGCGAGCACGCATACTTCGATGCGTTGAGTGGTGACAAACCCGAAGCATTTTTCGAGTTGTACAAGGGTATAAGGAATGGAGAAAAGACCTAGGCAGAGCGGTTTGCTGGTGCGTTGAGAAGCTTTCCAGTACAGGCATTGATGAGAACGGTTTTCTCAATACATTTGGGGGTTGTTGAGCCACATCAGAAATGGTCTGCAGTGCTTTGTCCGGTGGATCATACGTGGATTGGCTTCCTAAAGGATACGCCGGAAAAGGAAACATTGACTGTCTCGTCAGAAGCCTGCCTGGAATTCGAGAATGCACGCGGCCTAGGCTGCCGAAGCCGTGTTCGAAAGGGATACACTGTTCTGGAGACGGCCTTGGAAATCAATCCAAACGCACCGAGACGGGAATATCTAATTCCATCCTCTAGGAGGAAAGACAAAGGAGCCGCTGAGGATCATAGGTGGAGTGTAAGGCGCTTGGTAAAAGGGGATAGTATCTCGATGGGGTTGGATGGCTACCTCAAGGTCGAGGAACCGCTTCCGCAAGCGCAGCCGCTGATGAGCTGGAAACCCTGCTCGGCATGGGAGTTCAAAGAAACTAGGAACATACTCAATGATCGAGTCCTCAAGAGACCTCGGAGTCTGTCTCACTGGGAGCTTATGGATGAACCCAGTTTTTCCACCAAACCGATTCCGATACACATCATCTCAGAAAATCTAATAGATCATTCACGGCAAATCAAGTCAGAGCCCGCCAAGGGATATGGAGTGGATTCGGTCTTTTCGAATATATCCAATAGACCCAACAAAAGGGCATGGCACCCAGCGACTTGATCTCTCGGCCGCCAAATCTCAGAGTAAAAAGGCCCAGGACTACTTCGACATCGTCTACATCTTTCAAGTCGCTGAAGGCCTCCAGCTGGTATTTGACCTCAAGGCGCATTCCACTCACGCTGGTTGAAGCAGATCACAAACTGGAGTCAACTTACTCTTCAGAACAGCAGGCCACATGGCACTTCTGGGGCTGCTCGTCTGTACCTGAGTTGGTCTCAACTCTTCGAATTTCTGTTGCTCAAGCTTAGATTCATCTTCAGGTCTAAAAAGTGTTGCATGTGGGGATCCAGGGAGATCTTCTTGGATGTTTCATTGATCTAGAAGTGGAGGGCTTGGACACTGAGTGGAGATAGGCTGTCTGTAGGGCTGTTACGTAAGAGTCTCGTGGATCGATATTCCCTGTCCATGTGGGATTATGAATAGAAAACGACGTTTCTTACTTCCAAGGGCTTCATAATACCTATGTTTCATGTTACAACCATGTTGCAAGACTTCTACGTGACCATTGGCGAAGTCACATTTGGTGCAACGTTCTGTGTATAGTACCTCAAAAGAACACCCAAAACCCGCCAAGCAGAGCCCCAGCATTTACCTGCAACTTGAAGGCGGCAGTATCCATCATGTAATATATATCCAGAACTGGTTGAATTGATTCCATGTCTCGTGAACGGTGATATTTCATGACGCTACGGCGATTTTTTAGGTTTAGGTCTGTCTATTTTTGGTTTTTCGCTGGGTTGCTACGCCGACAAAGTGAAATCTCAATGCAAGATTTTATGGAACAGAATGATCACGACGCTCGTTCATGCCACCTGATAGCCGAGACTTGCCTTTCTGAGGGCAAAGCGAAAGAACCTACACACCTGGAGAGCTACTTCTGATTCCCTGGAAAGTGCGTTGGAGTGGAGGACCTTGTATTCCCGACTTGCCCTGCGAACTGTCTCAGACATCCACGAGGCTGGCCTGGTGCCGCCGAAAACCCCCCCCCTCCTCTCCTTTGGCCTCTGAACGAAGCTCGGTACATCAATAGATAGATGCGGTATTGACGAAGTAATCCCGAACAGATTTTGAAGATGTCTCGGCCACTCAATCGGACCTTCTCCTTCGAGAATGGAAATGAACAAGTTGTGGGCTCGAACGAGCAAGAACAATACAACCACTGGCCACGTTCATATCGAGACGTTCCTTCCCGAGATATGCAGGTTTCGCCACCAGCGAGGTACATGTCACCACCATCGCGGGACGATACGGTCAGTCCTCCATCTCCCCCAACCCATCGAGCACATCCCGCAGCACATCCGTCAAGTCATTATAGTCAATTACAAGGATCAAGGAGTCGAAGCATAGACAATACAGAAATGGGGGCGTATCCGCGATATCCGAGTAATCAAGACGGCTATGGCGCTCCATCCGGTCCGCCATCCTACACGGAAAACAGAGGAGGCTACGGCTTCCCACATCACAACGGACAGCCGCGTCTTCCAGCAGGTACATCCAGACCTGCCAGATCTCCACCGCCTTCGCATCCTGAACTTCCTCTCCCTACCGACTCATCCGATTCTCGAACCCCAGTACCCGCCCCACATTCCTCAGCCCACCGGGGAGTACCTTCGAATCAGCCGGCAGATGATGAGAGATACTGGGGAAGGGAATTGGGATATTCCAACTCAATGCGAACAACGTCGACTACAACACCCGGAATGGATAATCTTGGTATGACCGCAGCGGGAGGTGGCATAGCAGGCATAGCCATGGGTGTTGCCAATACAAACGAGAGAGAGAGTGGAATTGAAGCACTACGAGCTATGGAGAGCAGTGGTCCGGCAGGTTCATCTATACAAGGACATGGGCCTGCCGAGAGAGGTTTCAACATGATTGGATCTGATACACCTTACGTACCTCAAAGGCCCGAGGCATCTCATATACTTCAGCAACGGTCTTCATACTCATCTACAGTACCACTTGGAGCTGCGGCAGCATCACCTGGAGAAGTCACGCCTAGGTTACAGCCTTCGGATGATAGCATACCTTTAGGAAATTATCCCTCGCAAGATCGACACCTGGGTAGTGGGACATCTTACGCAGATAATCCATATAACCAATTCTCAACAGGTTGGGATCCTAGGATAGGTCAAGGAGCTTTCAATCCGAATGAGATTGCTGACGATGGTGACGATGGGTTCATCTCCCAGGACCAAAAGAGGAGGTCCGTTCTTAGCTTAGGGAAAAACTTAGATCGTGGCACGCCGGTAGGCGGAGCGGCAGATGGAGCGGCAGCAGGAGGCATACTTGGAGGTTTAGGGGGTTTGATGGGTCGGAAGGGCACCAATGGTGCTGGTGTCAGAGGTAATTCGAGCGGTCAATACGGCCCGGTACCTGGACAGGGTCTCGATAATGGTGGTATCGAGAAGAGTGAATGGCTGAGCCGTCAGACGACGGGTAGAAGGAAAATGAGGTGGATTGTTGGTGTTCTAATTGCTGTACTGGTGGTTGCTGTGATCGTGGGTGCTATCGTGGGTGGCATACTAGGGGCCAAGAACAGCAAGAACAGCTCTCCGAGTTCAGGTCAATCAGCTGCGGCGGATGATGGCAAAGGAGATCTAACAAAGGACTCGGCCGAGATCAAGAAGCTATTGGGTAATACGAATCTCCACAAGGTCTTCCCGGGAATGGACTACACGCCGTTTAATGCCCAATATCCGGATTGTCTTACAAATCCACCAAGCCAGAACAACGTCACTAGAGATATAGCTGTACTGTCTCAGTTGACGAACGCAGTCCGCTTGTACGGTACGGACTGCAATCAGACGGAAATGGTGCTACACTCCATCGACAAGCTTTCCTTGACTGATATGAAGGTCTGGCTTGGTGTGTGGCTCTCGAACAACGCCACCACCAACAAACGGCAACTAGGTGCAATGTACGACATTCTCGATAAAAATGGAGCTACTCCTTTTGCAGGAGTCATTGTCGGAAATGAGGTTCTATTTCGTAAGGACATGACGGAGCAGGAGTTGGGCGATGTTCTTTCAAGCGTAAAGTCAAACTTTACATCGAAGAAGATCGACCTTCCCTTGGCAACGTCCGATCTTGGAGACGACTGGACTGCGGGTTTGACAGCCGACGTTGATATCGTCATGTCGAATGTCCATCCTTTCTTTGCCGGGGTTGAAGTTGGTGCGGCAGCGGGCTGGACATGGGACTTTTGGAAGACTCACGACGTCGTCCTAACGCAAGGTACGACGAAGAAAAATGTCATCTCTGAAGTAGGATGGCCTAGCACTGGTGGTAACGATTGCGGAGCGGGTACCTGTGCGAGTAAGACCGCAGGGAGTGTCGCGGGTATCGATGAGATGAACACGTTTATGAAGACTTTTGTTTGTGAAAGTCTAACTAATGGGACCGAATACTTTTGGTAAGTCTAAGCAATCCACAAACAGATATTATTTTCGCTGATCAAGCCGTGCATGTAGGTTCGAAGCCTTTGATGAACCTTGGAAGGTCCAATTCAACGAACCTGGTAAGGAATGGGAGGATAAATGGGGTCTTATGGATCCTGGGCGTAACCTCAAACCTGGTCTGGTGATACCAGATTGTGGTGGAAAGTCTGTATGATGAGGGATTGTACGTTCTTCTCTGATCACATGGCGCAAGAGATACATCCAGCGGCGGTTAGCTATCTGCGCAATTTACCAGGCGCATTCGGTCTCCAGAGGGTAGGTGGGTACCTCGGCCCATGAGGAAAAGGGTAGTGGAATGAGCATCATTGCTTCGGGGCTTTTAATTGCAATTCAACATTCTCAAGCAACGGTGCTCTCGTTTCAATTTCCGCAATAACGTTTACAAGTATTTCGCTCCATTGGTCCGTCCGCAAATCTAGATCCACAATGCACCATGACGCCTACCCGGTCCTTAGTGCCCTGCCCCTCGGACCCTGAATGACTTTTATGACCAACCCCAATGCCCCGCATCTACCACCTATTCACCAACAAATATATAGCCTCATAGATGATCAAACCTCGCTCCCTTAACATACAGCAACATAAGTATCAAACCAACCCCGGACCTACACGAACACCCTACCCTACCACCTCC
>JAABUP010003473.1_pt1 | contig 27745 bp, 40 predicted proteins | sample 5559201 | NCBI WGS metagenome assembly JAABUP01 (sample SAMN10711887, study PRJNA513373) | rock metagenome | isolation source: Antarctica rocks | place: Antarctica | reverse complement strand
CCCCTCTTTCCCCAAAGAAAGGCTATGTTTGTTCTAAATGCACAGAAGCAATATTACGCACGATGCATGGTTGACTGTCTGCAGACCGCTCTTGATGCTGTGGTCCCGGGGGGGCGAATAGTCCTGGTGGGCCTGGGGGCAGAGAAATGCTGTGTACCCACCATGCAGACTGTCTTCAAGGAGATAGACTTCATGGGTTCATTCCGGTACACCAATACAGTAAGTACACTCAACCAGGTGCATGTAATTTGCAGATCCTCCCAGCAGGTACTGTGTCAGCACAGCATTCTGAAAAGTCAACATGCAGAGCAGTTACTTTGGATGGTGTCTTGTGGTGGTCTTTAACAGCCTTGGACTGCACCTATACCCTCTGTTCATGTTTGTGCAGTACCCAACATGCCTGGACCTATTAGAGGAGAAGAAGATCAACTGTGAGCCCCTCATCACCCACCGCTTTGGCTTCTCAGAGAAGGACATCATCACTGGCTTTGAGACGGCTGCAGCTGCTGGCAAGACAGGAGCCATCAAGGTCATGTTCAACTGGTAGTGTGACAGCAAATCAGAGAGCGGAGAAAGTTGCCATAGATCAGGAATGATGCAGCATCCTAGCTGGGTCTTCAAATGTTCCCATACTCTCTCTCACAGACTTGTTTGAGTGCACCCGCAGCTCAAAGGTAGGTAGCCTGCAGAACGTGTCAGCTGTTTGAGCAATGTGTGCATACGTCAGTGAGAGACAGGCTCAGCATGTGGCATTGGCTTGCAATAATTTGAGTGATATATTGAGTGGTGTGTTTGCTGACGTTTTTGCCAGTCTGTACTTGCTAAATGCATATGCCTCCATTGGAGGTCACACACTGGTGTTGGCTGTATGGAACCAGCTGACTTTTGTGTAGAAATGGTTGCTATATGGACAAAAAGGTCTTTATCATCTTATACAGCATACCTATAAAGCATACTGTACATGTTCCAGAGACAACAGGACACAGAGCTAGGGGTATTGACATTGCCCTATTGAGACAGATCACATGATGACGGTGGCAATCGCCATGGACATGAACAACTCAATCTTGAAGGGTAACTTTAGCTAGCCTACACATATGCAAAGGCTGTTTGGAGGTGGTTTTTGTGTAACAGTAGCAACTGTCGGGACACGATACTGAGCTGTTATTTTCTTGCATGACAGTCAGCATGATGAGCAGACCAAACACATAGGGGCAGAAAACAAGCTGAGAACTCAATGCAAGCCTGACAGGTATGCAGTGTATAAGAAAGCACTGCTATGAAGATCACGGCACTGCTACAAAGATATTAGCATATCACAGCACTGCCATTCCAGGATATGGCGTGCAGGTGCATGGTGTGCTGCAAGTACACAATCTGATCCAGCAGCAATCTGCCTAGGCCTATCCTTAGACAGGTGCAAGACCCAACTGCTGGGCAGAAATCAGCCTCAAAGCATGTTGCGCAAATCAGCACTGATGCCAAGCTTTGACAACCTTTCCCTTGAGGAGAGCACATGCAGCAAGTGCGTACAGTGCGAAACCATTGGTACTGCACATTCAAGCTGTTTTGAGAACTTAGACCGATACGCCCTTGTGGCAAACATGCAGCTGCTTCTGTACGCAGCTAGTGCTGTGGTTAAAGATTTATACACCGCGTCAACAGGTGACAGACAGCAGGATGCATGGCACAAGTACTGGCAAATTTGAGGCAATGCTAACAGTCACTGGGGCTCGTCTCCTTCTTCTGTGTCTTCAGGGTCAAACTGCCCCTCCAACTTGTCCATATCAATCTGCACAACCAAGCTTTTTCACTGCTCTCCAGCATGACAGCTGCTCTCCAGCATGACAGCACTACATGCTAGCATGCATACTGAGCTTATTCTGCTACGCCAACCTTTGGCAGAGTGATGACATGCAGTGCTGTACACACACCAGCATGTGTTGGTGCAGCATCACACAAAGCGCATGCAATGATGGTCAGAGTAACCTTTGTGCGTTTGTTTGTTTATGACCCTGATAGAATGACACTGTACTTTCCTGCAGATTGCAGTGTGCAGGTGTGTACAGTCAAAGCTCTCATGCAGCATGCCAGCATGTGAAGTGCCAAGATTTCCTGCCATGTTGCTGATTCTGCTGACCTCATGCAGACTGACGATGCGCAAGCCGTTTGTGTCCTCGGTGGTGGCTCCAAAGACATCAGGCACATTGGTTTTCTGAGCTAGCTCGGTGTCTTGTGGCAGCAAGCCGTCATACTCTGCAGCAGACACGATGTCCCTTGAACAAGCTAGTTGAAGGCATAACCTGGGGCAGACAGCAGACCAGTCCAATCTGTCCCTCACCCAAGATAGGACTGCATGGAAGACTATTTGCTGGTAAGAACCTCCCACTCAGACACCATGTGCACAACTAATGCTTTTGATGCAGTTCACTGTCATTGTCACATGCCCTTGAACATGTAGTGCTTCGTGTATGTTGAGGTCACTGTCATTGTCTACTGACTCCCCTGATGAGTCCCACAGACAGAACACTAGGTTGATTGATGAATGGCGCAAGATGGCACTCTAGCTTGTCATGAACCAATGTTTGTGCACTCACAGGTGTTGGAAATGATGCTACCGCAATGTACATAGCATCATCATGAGCGGCAGGACTGCAACTCACCAGCAAGGTAAAGCAGTTTTGAGAACAATGCTCGGCATGTGGCTTTGCGCTCCACTCCAGCCTTGGTCATGCCCTTCACCTCCAGCATGACGTTGCCGTACTTGTCATAGATGCGCTTTGCACGCTCCTGAATTGCTTCTGACACCTGTCAAATGAACACATGATGTCAGTCAATGCTGGAAGTGAAGTGATAGGGCTGACGGATGCAATCATTTGTGTATGGTATCCGAGACCAGCAACAGGTTCACATGCTTGCCAAGATACAAAGAGGACTGTAGTAAACTTGCCAGCTGCATGATTGACTATACATGCAAACCTCTCCAAGTGATTATAAAGTATGATTGCTGTTGCAGCTCAAGAACAGGACTGACAGACTGAGAATGTAGGCCTTCATGCGTGAGGCTTGTGAGCGAGCACTGCCTTGACATTGAGCTTTGACAGAAGCTTGAATGGTAAAGAGCGAGGAAGGCAGCAAGCATGGTACAATTTGGTCATTATGAAAGCGCTTGTCGTCTTGTTGAATGTTGCCATGATGAAAAGTCGCTGTACCTCCTCATCAGAAAGCTGCAAACTTGACTTGAGCTGCACCACGTCGTTGACAGCTTCTGTGTCAAACTTGCGCTCTCGCAGCAGGTACCACAGATACTTGCGGAAGATCTCAGCTGCATTGAAGCCCGTCTTCATCTTGAGGCTCCTTGTCACACCTGTGTGCCAGGATCACCTAGTACTTCCTAGTACAGCTGAAAGGCCTTGGTGACAAAACATACATGTAAATGGATGCTGTCACCGGGGGCCTGCAGCTGTCTGCAAGCTGCACTGCCTCAGGAGCTCAGCTGTCCATAGATGCAATAAGCAGGTGACAACAGAAGATGCTTCAGAGCAAGAAAGGTGAGATGAACATGAGTGCCTGTGCACTATCTCAAGCACACTTGATTTCTGACAGCCGCTTCATGACCATCAGGCCTCCTTTTGCCACACTCACTTGCATATGAGACAAGTGATATGACCACAGTGCATTCTGATGGCAATTTGGATGGGAGGCTTTGAAAGCATGTTCAAAAAGAGGTACAAAATGTTTTTTGTCCTCATGCCGCCACACAAGCACAGTGCTTACTTGGCGTGAGGGCAGATCGCTTGTGTGGCAGGAACTCCTGCAGCGACTCCACCACCAACTGCATCACGCAAGTAAGCTGTACTTTTTACAGCAACAATGACACAGTAATGCAGCTTATGCTGACAGGTCACTATTGTTTGACAATCAAGTATTTCTTGAAAAGCACTGTGTGCTGACACTTCTCCCAGCCTCACAGGTATGTGAGCCAGATGATACAGTCTCTTGCACGTAGTCACGTCAGCAACATGGCACGAGATGAAGAATATGTCTAGGTGGGTCATAAAGCAGCAAACCAATTAACATGCCGCGCATCAGTAACATATGTGGTGAGTAGGTCAGGGAGCACCACACCTTGTTCTTGCTGACATTGCGCTTACGCTTGTTCTGTGGGGTGTTGTACTTGCGGAAGACGCGGAAGGCTGCTATAAGCAGGGTACCACCCAGGACAATGGCTGCCCCATACACTCCAATCCTTGCTCCTTTATGAGTGTCCAGGTATTGCGCAACGGCATTGCTCTTTGTTGGTATTGCCTGCATGCATGAAGGGCTTCAGGATGCTGTCTTCAGGTGAGGTAGGATGTTAGCAAACAAGCGCAGCTCTGTTTGGCTCAAGATGTTACAAAGCAGTCAGCAACTGACAGCAGTGGCCGGTAATATGTTGCCCAAGGTTAGAGCTCATGCGTGCTCATACACAGCTGTTGTCCGCTAAAGCACATTTTGCTTTGTGAGCTCAGTGCTCTGCCATGTGCTGGTGTGGCACATGTATTGCTATCAGGACAGGCAAGCTGGCATTGAAGCAGTCAAGTGGCAGCAAGCTCACCTGGTGCAGCCCATGTGACTCTCTCCTTAGCTTTGATTCATCTAGCACGGCTGTGATCTCAGACTTGGCAGTTGCAGCTGCTGCAGGAACTATCAACTGAACTTCAAATGCAGCAGGAATGACGCAGCAGCATGCACACAGGCTTTGCAAAAACAGCAACTGCAGGAAGAAAAGTTGCTGCAGAGGCAGAACTTGACATGCCTTCTTGGGGTTGTTTGGAATGTTGCTGTCCTTGTTGACTAGCTGCTGCTATAGCAGGTGCAGAAGCTTCTTGGTTGCGAGCATTCGCTGAGTTGACTGAACTTGGCGTGTTGCTGGCTGCTTCAGTATGCACCGGTTGCCTGAATTTGTAGAATGACCGCTTCCGCAACCGTTGCTGCGCCAAAGGCAAACTAAAAGACTTGCAAAACTGTTGTCGGAGACAAACAGGTTGGCCTGCACGACGCACAAGCCGGGATCGCTGCAAGCTTCTGCAAGCATGTGTGATAAACAGTCATTCACCGTTGCCCACCTGTTTTGCAGGCTGCGTGTCTGCAGCTGTGCAAAATGTGCGAGGTTCTGAGAATGCTCGTTGGCATTGCTCCTAACAGCACCACACTTCGCTTAGCAAAGCCAGTGAATTCAAACACTAGATGACGGCGACCAGGTATAAACACGTAGCTCTGGCCTCACACCCCGCATTTCAAACAGGCCGAAGCAGTCATCTGATTAAGTTCCATATAGCTCCGGAACCAGTTTACTGTCAGAGAGCAAAAGCTCAGCATCGCTAGCAACCAGTGTCAAAATTTATTCCACAAGCCCATTGAGATGAGAGGTAGACGCATAGGACTTAATCTGCCCAGAGTTACATGCATTAATGGATGCATCAATGTTAGAGTATACTTTTCCACACGTGGACATCCTAAGCAGTTTGCCAATTTGCAAAGCAACATACAGGCAGCTGCAATACTGCACCCTCCCCGGTGCACAGAAATTAAGTCATCTTTCACATAAGCCTGACCGATGTGTGGCAAGTGCTTTGACTGAACAACAAGAGATCTGCAACACTGTAATGACCCAATGCATTTTGAGATGTTGACTCACCAGAAGTGTTATGGCTGAAGCCAGTGGCTGGAATCACTACACCTGCTGCCATTGGCAAGCTGACGGTAGGTAGTAGAGGCACAGTCGTGGTCTATCGGCACATTAGTGCGCATCATGTGAAGCTGGGCTTGTGGAAAGGACTATTTGTAAAAATACAGAAAGTAATACAAGCAAGCATCAAGAGATTGTCAATCGTCTAGATGTAGAAAAGAGACTGCTGTGGCCATAATGCCGATTTGAATCGATTTAAATATGAAGAAGGGTCGAGCTTTATCAGATTTGGCCTGTGACTGTGACAGACAATGCAGTGGTTCCAACCTGCGGTAGGCAAATGTCATTGTTGCTAGCAATTGCCTTGAATGTGCAGCGTGGTTGGCCATCAGAAGGGTGTTGACCTAGAGTGTGGTGACTACGAAAGTGCAGCGAACTGATCAGGGATAGGTAGAATACACCTACACTAAAGTGATGCAGAAGTACACGGTACAGTGTCCTACAAGCTACAGTCAAAACTACCACTGTTGTATACATGCGGCAAGCATCATCAGGATGTCTGCCTGTCAGCTGTAGACTCAGTTATTGCAGAAAAAGCTGTGGCGCCCGTGCCTGTGCATAATAATGCTGTCATGACAGCAGCAGCCTCTTAGAAGCTCTTGCAGCCCAAGACATGAGATGCCATGGCATAAACTGATGCGCTTGGAGCCTGCACAAGCAGAAAGAAGCTTACAACATGAGGTATGTGCTTGCTAGAGCATTAGGGACAATTGAGATGATCAGGCAACGAACCAGAGCAGATGCATAGTTTAAGCAAGGCTTCAAATACTGCAGTCTCTTTCTATTGATCATGCAGTCTGCAGCATAAGGCATGCACAATGTTTCTACCTGCAAGGAATTTCAGAGCTCAATGCGTCCTCTTGCGCTTGATGCCTTGGCTGCCTTCTGGCTGAGCAGGAAGCAGGAAGATTGACTGTTCATCCATCAATTTTGATGTTGCTTCTCCTCTATCCTGCACATCATGACCCGCCTGGTTTTCTCTTATCACCGCCTGTCCTGCTGTGTTCTGCTGCATCTGAGCATCTGAAAGCTCCAAGTGCGAGACGCAGGAAGCTGCAGACTGTTGCTCTGTGCTTACTTGATAGCATATGCAACCCATGACCAAAAGTATTAGTATCATCTGTGCTACTTTGCAGAGTGACACATTGCTGCTGAAGGCAAATGTTACAGTGCTGCTTGGCTGCAAATCATGCAATGTGCCTAGACATGCACTTGTAGCTTCTATGCAGTACTGTCCTGTCTACATCAGCTTGCTCTGTCACACTTGACAGGTGGTTCTACTGCACCTCTGGTGCAGTGCTACTGCCCAAGTCTGCTTCGCCTTTGACCGCATCCGCAACAGACAAGCAGCGTCTACCATGTGTCCTAGTAGCAAGTGCCTGTGAACAACATAGGTGTCACAAAGCTTTGACATGTTCAACCTCATGCAGTGTGGATCACATGCTGATGTAATATGTCTGCCCTGTGAACTATGCACAAAGAAAGAGCAGCATGCTTGACATCTTGAGCACATGTCAGCACAAGCAAGGTTGACTTACTCTGACCCGTATCTCATCATGTTCTGATATTGCAAAGCTCCTGGAAGCCATGCCATCCAAGGACTCGCTGTCCACCACATTTGAACCTTGCATCTCTGGGACTCTGGCATGTGCCTGAAATCCAAGATTTAGCCATTTGCACTACTTGATCTTGGTAAGTAGGTGGAAAATTGCAAACTGGACTGCAAGGGGCCAAACTCCGATACTAATACAACAAGTTCCAAAGGTGATCTGCAGTGTGCTAAAGAAGCACACACCACAACAAAGCTTTAGTCAAGACGATGTGCTGAAATCAACAGAGCATGCTGCAGCCTTCTGCAGCAATAAATTGTATGTGTTGAGCACATACTGGAGCTTTGTCTGATGATGACAGGCATGATGGCACACGCAATGTCTGCGATTGCCAGCATGAACTCGTAGGCTGCTTCCTGAGCCCTACCCCGTTTGAGAGCGTCCGCTGATAGATATCTTCCCGAGCACCTGGCACTCGTACGCTTGCACTGCTGCCGGCAGGACAATCCTGAGAGGCCTTGGTTTCCTGCATAGCATACGCCCTCTTAGTCCGAAGGCGAAGTACGAGCTACACACTGATAACCATTTCAACATACGGGCGCGCCCTCAACGATCAGAGGGCGAAAGTTGGTGTCAGAAATCCGCATCCTACGCGTTCTTGGTCTGTTTGAAGGCATCCTGAGAAGACGTACGTCTTATGCAATGAAAGAACACGTACGTGTTTTATTGTGTCAGTCTATGCAAAACAGATAACTTGAGTACGCACGTCAAATTTGCAGCTGCCTGTGATATTTCTAGTTTCTTCGAGTCAAATGTCGAATCGACATTGCAATTGTCGAAAGCGTCAGTGACGCCCATCTTTTGCTCTCGTCAGCCCCAAGAAATGCAGCGCTAGCTTCGACCGGCCTCGAAGATGCCAAACTGCTTGCCTCACTTGCAAGCAAGTCCACATACCAGACGAGCTGCGCAGCAACGCACAGAGATACCTTGCGCAACGTTAACGGAAGGAACTGCGGCATGTCGCCCCTAGTCTGTCGCCAATACGTTCTGCGAGTGCAAGCCTCGGCCGGGTACGACGTGATTCAGGGCTCTCTATTTGATGCACCATTCCGCATCTAAGACAACAGGTCATAAGCTCGGTGTCAGTGCAGGCTGTTGGCCGGATCCCACACTCGCACCCAGAGGCTGCAACGTTTTCCGGGGATCTGGACCAAACGTTCAACACCATGTGTCAGGCTCAATGCTGCGTCTGGAGGCGGCAGCTTCAGTAGGATCCTATCATGGGGCACAGACCAACTGTCAGCACAGTTGGACAGGCTGATAAGAGAAGTGGATATGACGTACGGCACTCCTAACACCATCGAGGGTCAGGCTGCAGCTGAACTCTTTGCAATGCAGTTCCCTGTAGACCTCAGAGAATCCACTGAAGCATACCAGTGTGCCATGGATGTTCCTGGCATGGCCAAAGCTGACATCAAGGTATGTTTCAGTCTCAAAACTTCATTAGGCCAACAGAACCCTGCAGAGTGACATCACTGTCAACATAGGCTATACCGTACAGCGTCTTTGAGCCTAAATTGCTGGTGCCATTGCAGATTGACATCACACCTGAACGCGTCCTGACAGTCAGTGGGGAGCGAAAAACTGACTTATGTACAGGCTGGGATGAAAGATCTCAGGAACGCCACTTTGGGCAATTTGAAGGATTGTTTGCTTTGGCAGATGATGCAGATACCAGCACGATCAATGCAAACTTGAAGCTTGGTGTTTTGACCGTTACTGTCAAGAAAAAGAAAATGGTCAAGGGCCAGAGAGTGGAAGTCACGATTGATTGATGGCATCGATTGATTTGCAAAGTCTCACTCTGTCATGGCTATATCCTAAAACTGTACAGTGAAGCACGGTAACCCATTACTACATTGGTCTGGCAACCAACATCTGCGATCTAGAGATGTCTCCCATAATATCTTGCGCTTGGTTGTGCTGTAAGCTATCACTTTGCAACACACTCCTTGACGTTAACGTAATCATCAAGATAATATGAAGCCTATAACGCTAGATTGCATTGTACTACGAAAATGCCACAGTTCAGCTGTTGTACGATATATTACATTAATGTCGTTACAAGACTTTTTGGTCATCACGGCTGTTGTTGTTTTATCAACGTTGTTTTGCAGTTCCAGAATGCTTTAATTACGTATGTTACCATATTCTAATTGCTGCAGTTTCTCGAGCTCTGCTATGCATATGCTGTGCACTTGTGCAAATTTGAGGCTGTCATGGGATGGATATATCAATTAGGGGAGAAAGCACCATGGATACCGCTAGCCTGCACAGAGATATATTATCGTTGCCCCGATTTGCAAATCAAGAAAGCAGGCTATGATCTCTGACGAGAAATCCAGTGGTACTTTACAACAAGCAAATTATTGTGTGGCTGATCTAATCTAGCCCTCAAAAATGCACTGTTTGTAGTCTGGTTACTCATAGCAAGAGTGATTCACCATTTCCAGTGGCACACAGCCATGGTGCATGTTTGTCAAATTATAATATGTTTATAGACACATCTGTTCACAAACAAGAAGGACTGTGGTGCTGCAAGCACCACAGCAAGTGACAAACTTGTCAACTACTGGGTAACACCAGCTTGTCGCGATGACCCCAGACAGCTGTCTGTCCATACCTAGCATACAAGTACCCAAACAGGGCCCCTCCTAAATGTCCCCAATGATCTAGTATTCTCCATTTGCTGAGGGCACCCACAACATCCAACAGCACAAGACAAGGAAACAAGTTTTCCAGTGCAATTGGGACCCCTGGCAGAAAAATGAACTGTGCTGTTGCCTGTGGCTCAAAGTAGGCCATCATTGCAAAAACTGCATACACAGCTCCTGAGGAGCCTAGACTGGCCCCTCCTGGCCTTCGTTTGACTCTGGCTAAATGGCTTACAACACTGGAAGCTAAACCTCCAGCAACAAAGATTGCTAGAAATTGTTCACTTCCAAGCCTGTCATGAACCCCACTTCCAAAAGATACAAGCGCCACCGAGTTGAAGAAAAAGTGGGGAAGCGTTTGATGACTGAAGGTAGAGGTCAGGAGGGTGTACGTTCTTGTGGGAACAGGCGGGAAGTGGTGCAGGAAGTTTCGTTGCATGAAGCCTTGCAGAGCTCTGAAACGCCATCCAGCAAGGACAAGCAGATTGATGCCAGTAATGCCATACAAGGTTTGCTGGTGTGGCTGCAAGCTACGCCAGCGCCCTAAGAGGGACACTGCGGTGTCTCTGACGGCCCCAGCTGGCAACTTCGAGAGAAATCTGAGATCTGGTGAAGACAACTTCGAGCCGTTTTGAACCCGTCCAAGAAGTGTGCCTCGGTCCCAAGACGCTCTCCGCTCTTCCTGCTTTCTGTCACAGACGGTTGCAGCTACCGAGAAAGCTGCAGCTGAAGCCCCGACACCAAAAGCTGTGGGCTTGAGCACGTCTGTGTACAGATTGTACCCCTGTTGACCGCTTTTGATGCTGAGGCTGGAGCCAGAAGTGCTGAAGCCTCTCGTGATCACTGACTGCAACTGCACAAAGTTGCTCCGATGAACGAGCTGTCCCAGCCGACTGCAGCCTACCATCAAGATCTTGACGAAGATTGGTCCAGGACGCAACACGCCCTGAAGCTGCGATTCAGACGACAGCACGTAAAGCGTGATGTGCTTGTTCTTGACAGAAACTTCTTGTTGGGGACGGATCGGAGAGCGTGCCCCAGAGCGTGCCCTTGACGCAAGACGTGCAGGATCATGACGCGGCACACGTGCGCTATGAGTGCATTGCAGCTGTAACTGAATGCCTACGGCTTCTCGCGAGTGCCATCGACACAATTAAATACATCTGAGAGCATTTATACACGTCTGATCTTGCAAAGTTTATCGTCGTCCGTGCACTTCAGCAGGCAGTTCATCGTTCGGCAATTTCTGCTCAGATCTGAACTGTCCTATTGCCCTCGATGGACGATACTCCTCTGCGCCGTCTGCATGTCGATGTCAAGCGGACTTCGGATGTGTCTGAGCATCAGCAGAGACTGAACAGTGTAAGCACAGCAAGTACGACAGGTACCCTTCACCCCTCATTCAAACTGTGCGAATGTTGAACAGCAGGCTTGTCTCGGTAGTCTGCATGACATCACGGTTTTCACAGGCTTGCATAGACTTGTGCATGGACAGCACGTGTCACAAAAGAGGGCATAAACCGTATCTTGCATTTGCTGCAACTTAGCACCATTTTCACCCTGCAGGCTCTCCACACACGGATGGCGGTCAAGCAAGATTTCCCATTAGCAAGCTGAAGCTTGACAATCTATTCTTGCAATGGCTTTCAATGACAGAATCGCAGAATTTGGTACTTATGTACACTGATCCTGACTATCTTTGTTGTTCCAGCATGTATCACTTTCTGGGCTCTACCTAAAGCCTTCGTTCACACAGGTGCTTTCCTTGCTCGAAGATGCTAAGGCAGGCAGACCATTGGCACGACCGACAGAATCTGCATCCCCACTGTCACCCTCAGCAGCACAGAATCTCTTTTCATCCACTACTGTAGGTCTCCCAACTTTCTTTCCCTGCATCATGGTTATCTCAGCATACAAAAGAAAGACTCTTTAGTCAAGGTTCAGAATCTTCAGATCATGTGATCTATCACTTCTGGTGCAACAAATGCACCGTGAGTTGCAGTGCTAACTGTGTACAGCTTGTTTTGCAGCCGCCATTGTCACCTCAGAAGCCTCGATCACCCCGCTCACCTCAGTCCCCATCTCGGCGGACAAACAGCTCTCAGCTTCCAACAGAGGTAAGCAAAGCAATGCATCAGGCATGTCTGCAGCTCGGCACAAGGTTCCAGCGTTTCATTGTCAGCCTAGCTGACCCTCAACTCTGAAGCTTTGTTGTACATGTAGAAATGTCAACCCAGCATGTGGCGTCAGCCCGTGATCAGCAGTATGACACAGCGCAGTCCTCACAGCATGCTGATTGTTGTGTGCATAGATGTGGGCTTGGTCAATGACTCTGTGCATACAGGCCAAGGTTGACAGCGTGCCCCAGTTCTATTTTCCTGGCGGTAAGCCTGTACCAGCTGAGGTACGAGCAGCAGCCCTTGAAAAGATAGACGAGCTCTTCCGCAGCAATCCTGATGGCTTAGCAGTCCCAGCCGTCAGAGAACTAGTCAAGGAGGTAGGATCCCTACCTGCTGTGATGGAGTGCTCTATTTCGATTTCACATGATGCATGCACAGCCGCCTCCATCCTGTGTGCACTTGGTCTCATTCCCAACACACTAGGCTGCATCATATACGCTTTGCGCATCTTCACCAGATATTGTGAGCTGCTGTCTTCTGTTTGCTCACACTGCATCGTTTCACTCTTGGCCATGTTGTGGTCAGCAGAGACCCATCGTCCTGTCCGTCACCACAGGACTGCTTCACTGGTAAAGTACACAGTTAAGTAAAGATGTGCGCCTGCTTTGGAGTCAAAAGGCATGCAGCATAAAGAAATGAACAGGCTTTCCTGATGTGTTTGCCAGCAATGCACAGACCAGGTTGCCGTTCACTCTAAACCGTGCAAGCTCAATGAAGATGAGACATAGTCTTTGCAACAGAAACGGTTTGTTCAGCCCATCACACACAAAGCCAAAATGTGGGCACTGTGATGCAGGTGTTTCAGCTACCGAAGGCTCTGGCTTATCCCTTGTTTTACAAACTAGTGGCCCCAAACAGCTCATCAATCACTCGGGATGCCATTCTCACCTGGTTTGATGAGAAGAACGTCATACAGGTACATACACTGTACAGCGTCAGCATGACCTTTGTCACCAACAGAATGAGCAAAACCTGACATCAAAGGGGTTTCCGGCTGTGTTCTGTGAAGTCATCTATACAGGCATAATCTTGGAAGTTGCCCATGCTTTCTATTTACAAGCCGTCCCATTGCATTTTTGCTGGATTTCATGCACTAACCCACAGCCAAAATAGATCAAAACTGCTGATGATGTGCAGGTAGATCCTGTGCGGCGAATGTTTGATATCTTGAGGAAAGAGGGTTGCCGGTGGGTGGCACCAGATGACCTGAAGTCAATGATGGCAGGCATTCTGTTGTCGCATCCTGGTCTAGAGTTCCTTCAGGAAACTCCTGAATTTCAGGACAGGTAGATGGGACACTCATGCCATGCCCCATGCAAGTTTGCACATGCGTACTGTGAAATCTTACTGTCAGACTAGCAGCAATCATCATAGAATCTTTTCAGAGTCACAATCCCACACTGTGAACATTCAAGCTCAAAGCTGAAGGCTACATGATGGCCGCTCAGGCAGACCCAGTCCCTTGTTTGTTGTCTGGCGGGGGTGCATGGCCTGCCTGGATAGTACGACATGCTTCTCAGCAAGTTTATTGCACGTGTGTCTGGCACCCAAGGAGGTCACAAGCTGGAAGAGTGTGCCAGCACGACTCTAACCAGCATTTGCGGGGGATGCTGCTCAATCAGGTGTATTCTGCTGCAGGTATGCAGAAACAGTGATACACCGGATCTTCTACAAGCAAGACAAAAGTGGCAGCGGCAGACTTAGCTTCAGAGACCTAAAAAGGTATGATGCACTTGCACTCAGAACACAGGTCATACAGAATATGACTGATGACAGATTGGACCATTATTTTGATTTCAATGACGCTGTTGACAGCTCTTTGCTCAGGTTGAAGCACATTTCTGCCCATGACACAGGTGTGACACCAAGCATAAAGTTAACAGCTTTGTGGGTGGCATGCAGGGGTGATTTGCTGCATGCGCTGGCATTGCTAGATGAAGAAGAGGACATCAATAAAGTCCTCAAGTATTTCAGCTATGAGCACTTTTACGTCATTTACTGCAAGGTGAGTTGATATTCACAATGCATGTCAGAACTTTGATATGCATCACAGACATATATCGATGTATGTGATGTAGTTGACGTATGTTGTGCATGCTGCTCCATGAATGCATTGTGCATTCATGTAGACAGAAGTCAATGCACACAGGATTCCATGTTTGAAGTAGGACCTTTCATCTGCTGACAGCAAGGTCTGGTTTCTGCAGTTCTGGGAGTTGGATAATGACCATGACTTCCTCATCAGCAAAGAGGACCTCATCAGATATGGCAACCATTCATTGACTTACAGAATAGTAGAGAGGATCTTCCAGCAGGTCAGCACCAGATCTTCCTCATAGATGCTCAGCTTTGCTCAACACATTTGTCTGGTTCCGTCTTATTCAGTAATGCATGAGCAATACAAGGCTGAAGCTTATGCATGCAGCTTCTGGCACCCTCAAGCAGAGTGGCAGTGCATTCCTGGTATCAACCTGCCTGCATTTTCCAGCCTGACAGTGTTATTCTGCTGCATCCTAGATTCATTCAATACCCAGTTACATGTAGCTGGGCGGTATCTGCTCTACCGCCTCCAGCACGTCGGCATGCTGCCCAACATTTGATCTGCAATGGTCAAAGGTCTACAACTCATGTGGTCTAAGGGGCCTGCATGTCCTTGTAGGCTGGCCGGCCTTTCAGGTCAAAAGAGTCAGGCAAAATGGGGTATGAGGACTTTGTCTGGTTCATCATGAGTGAAGAAGACAAGGGCAGTGACATGGCTTTGGACTACTGGTTCAAGTGCTGTGATCTGGACGGCGATGGCTGTCTCCGTGCCAATGAGATGCTGGTCAGTAGCTGCATCCAAACATTTGTCATCTGCTTTGGCACCGTAATCAAACCACAATTGCATACCAGCTGCATGTACCAGCAAGACAACAACTGCATGTTGTCACTGCGCAAAGAGTTATGAGAGCTGCAGCCTGCATTATGCGACATGGACACCACTGAGGCAAGGAGAGCATCAGCATGCTGTTGCCATGACTGAGCTAGGTGTTGCTGCTGCAGTTCTTCTATTCAGAGCAGCTGCATAGGATGGAGTGCTTGTCCCAGGAGCCTGTTCTCTTTGAGGATGTGCTGTGCCAGATGCATGATATGATCCAGCCTGCCAAGGAGGGCTGCTTCACCCTTGCAGACTTGAAAAGGCACAAGGGCCTGGCAGGCACGCTGTTCAACATGCTATTCAATTTGCACAAGTTCATAGCCTTTGAGACGCGAGACCCATTCCTAGCGCGACAGGTGAGGAAACACACTGCATTCCTTGTGTGCCTTGGCTGGGGTCGAAATCCTGACCAGCTTGGCACATGCACATTGCTATGGAAGCTTCATGTGACTACCTCTGCAGTACTTCTCACTGCCCATTGCCAGCATCCATGCACGCTCTTGGACACGCAATCATACAAAGGTATTCACTGTCTTTGCTGATGGACATGACAACTTTTGTAATGTTATTCAGGAACGTGAAGATGCCAGTCTGTCGGATTGGGACAGATTTGCTCGCACAGAATACATCAGACTAGCAATGGAAGAGGAGGGTGAGGATGCAGAGCCAGAAAGCAGCACAGATCTGTGGGATAATAGCGTCTCAGAGACTCCTTTCTGATAGGATGATTGACACAACCTGTTCCAGGCATGACGTTGAAGGTTTCTTGGCTTCAGCTGACTCTGGTTATGTGCTCTGCTGAGCAAAACTAGACATTGTCAAAGCATCGGACAACCTGCCTGTCGACAAGGGTCTTTGTGTTGTAACCTGTGGTGCATTGCAGTGTCCTAGCTTGTTCCATCTTGAAAGGCATGGCTGATCATGATTTTGCTACAGACCAGTTGTCCCCTTCCTGTCACACCACTTCTGGCTGATGACTGACAGTCAAATGGCCAACAAGAGCGTGAAAGATTTACTGGTATGGACCCTTGTAACAATACTCAAGGTGGCATCAGCTGAAGGTGGCTCTCTGCGCCTGATTGTCATGGACACTCCATTTCTACTACAACTACATACATTGTGGACATGTGAGCTCATAAAGGATTCATCAAGCCCAGCAAAAGGTGGCCTACAGCTGACAGAGACAATCATCAAGTGGCGGCATGGTCGATCTTTACTTAGGCTGCACATGACTAGGCTTCATATGCCATGGAACTGAGGCAATTTGTTGTGTTGACTAGCAAGCATTGACAATGTTCTGTTTGTGTAGCATTGAATTCACAGTCTGTTTAGCATGCATGAACACTTCAATTTTGGCAGATTTCAATGGAACCTGTCAACTTTAAGACAAACAGCAAGCTAAGCCAGATGTAGACAAATCAAGCAAGATGTCATTCACAGCTATGCTGAGGGCATTACAAGAAGTAAGCATGCAACTGCCCTCCTTCGTTTGATGCCGCCGTGGATCTCAATAGAAGGAAGGCACTTGTATGTTGTATGGAGATGACTGAGCATATCCCTTCTTGAGAGCCTTCCAATACATAGGCCAAGTGAACCTTTTTGTGGCATTTGCTTCCACATACTGTGCTAGAGACTGAGCTGACATGCCCCGGACCGCTTCCAAATTGCTCAAGGCGGCATGCTTGTCTTCCCAGGCTTTGGTGCTTGGAGAGTACAAAGATGTGTTCATGGGAAGACCCTTCATGCCCCACAGAGGCGACCCCTGGAATGCCAATAAGAGCTGCTCATCATCAGAAATCCTGCAACAGTTCAAATGATAATTTTCTCCCTTGTTTCCGATATGAGCAATAAAGTTTTGCTGGGTCTTGCCAGTAAGCGTACCTGACTGTGCTGCGAACATCCTGCCCAGAGTCATTGAGGCCTTTGCCCTGAACATCAAGTGAGCTGTCATGCTTCAGCACATTCTGGACATGGGCAATGCGATCCAGCCAGTGAGGGTTGATATCTGTCCATGCTGTGTATGGGTTCCTGACAAAGCAAAGCTCCTCTGCCAAGCAGTCCTCCAGAACACTAATGCTCTTGCTATAGTCTGCTTTGACTTGAACTGAAGCATTCCAGATCTCGCTGGCTGCTGCAGCAATCACTAGCTGCATCGCTGCACTATCGCTGATCATGTCTTGTGGAATCTGGCTCTGCGGCAGCAAGCTTTGCAGCTTGGCTAAGTGCCATTGTATGCGGCCCTTGCGTACTTGCTGCAGGTTTGCCTTGTCAGGGGTGCGAGCATCTGCACAGTAGGCTCGTTGCATTGAGGTGACAACACTGCTTGGATTGACACCTGCTGCTGTGCTGATTGCGGATGCAATTGCATCTGCTTCGAACACTTGCTGTCGATGCAGCCAGGTGCGTGCTACCCACCCATTTCCAATGCCGCTTGCCAGCATCATAGCAGGCAGATAAGGCCAAAAGCTGACCCCACTCCATATGGCTGCACTTCCAATGGCAATAGAAAGGAAGGTTGCCAGCCTTCTGCAGCTATTCTGCTCAGTGCCGTGGCTTGCAATGACATGAGCCAATTCCTTTGCGATGCTGGTGACAACTTCGTCAGCTGTGCTCTGCTGAAGCAGGGAACCTGCATGAGCCATCAAGAGGATGGAAGCTGCCCTCTCAACATGAAATGGGTTGAGGGAGATGCCCAGAAGCTCCCCGTCTTTGCCACATGCATATGAATGCATGCCACGACCCGAGGACAGGCTGAAAGATTTCAGGTTGATCCTGTCCGGGATTGAGGCAAGGCGGCTCTGGAGGGCAGGATTCCTAGCTGCAAGGCCTGCAACTGCCTCTGCAACCCTGACGTAGGCTGCATGCAGCAGCTCATCTCCATGCTGGCTGCACATGTGTAAGGGGGTTGCTGAAGGGTCTGCACGAGGTAGGTCGGGCACAGCTGGCATAGCAGCACGCTGACCTGGTGCTGACTTGTACATGTCAAAGATCAGCTGCGACCGTCCTGTGAATGGTGCCCTCTCCAGCTTGCCAGCAATGTATGCAGCTACAGCTCCGGCAGCCAAGCTAGCCAGGCACCACTTCTGAGCAGAGCTAGCTCTGCCGGGGCTGGGGATGGGTTCGATGCTTGAAGCTGCAACAGGATGTGGGGCTCTGGTGGTGTAAGCTTTGCCACGGCTGCTCGCTGGTGCGACTGTCCTCGAGCAGCGGAGCAAAGGCTTAAGGCCACGTACAGCTTGCGACCGTATCTGCAACCAACACAAGAGGAATAAGCCCGCAGAGTCGGCCATGCAAGTTGTGAGTGGCAATTTGCCTCGCGGGAGTCATGTAGGTGGCTTTGCGACGCGCACAAATCGTTCAAGTGTTGTCCAACACTTACCATTGTACGTACTTCGTCAGACGTACCCTGAGCTTGCCTAGCCTGAAAAGCAGAGAGCTACACTGATTGTCGGTTGCCCTACGAAGCGTTACAACAAGCGTTTTGAGGCGTTACGTATCTCCTCACCAGGGCTGAGCAGGCAGCATTGTGGGCAGGACAACTAGCTGCTTGGTGGTCTGATCTACAAAAGCCTTGAAGTAGGCCTTGAGTCCTCCTGACAGACCACTAGCCCTAATCAACTGAGCAAGCTGCTTGCTGTCATTCTGGTTGCGAGGGATCCAGCACTGGAAGTCCCGTTTTTGGTTATAACACATCATGTCTAACATCCCTGACATTGGGAGGCTGCGCTTGGTTTGCTCAACATCCTGTCCACCAGCGCACAGCTCTCAGTACAAAGTCAAGAGGGTAATGCTTTGCATTGGCAGCAGTGCAAGTTGCATGGACATGGTGCAATGCCACTCGGACAGGTAAGCTGCTTGCATGCTCCATTAGTGGCGCTTGCAGGCATCACACAAAGTCCAGTGCATATGTGTTATACCCTGACCATCCAGGAATGTTCACTGCTGCATATTGTTAAATGGTCAGGATGGAGAGTTGTTGAATTGCAAAGATGGACAGCACTGTAGAGCATCACCTCAGCTGAGATGTTGAATCTGGCCATGTATTCAGGTGGAATGCTGGGGGCGTCCTCTTTGGGCACCTGCAGAGGCAACATGAATCTTACTTTGTACTTGGCACCTCGATGCACAATCATCTGTTGACACTGCTGGGTCTCTTTCAATTGGGGCATACATTTCACTGGGGGCATGAGTTAAGTAGATGCGACCCAGGCATTGAGCCAGAGGATTTGCTCACATGAACTACGCTTCTGCCTTACATTCCAGCCTTGATGTGGTCTGTTTGAATGAGTCAATCAAGCAGAATGAAACAAACATATTGCAGGTGCTGTGTAGGTACTGGGCAAAGAAAGCGGACTGTGTGTTTCATTGCAGTGCACCCCAAATGCTTCTGCTTTCACGTTCCCATCTGCAAATTAGGCATGACGGCCTGCCATGATTGCTTTGGTGGGACCAATGTGACTTGTTGAACGTCCTGCCTCTGACAGTGCTGTGTTTGATAGTCTATGGAGCATGCAGAAGCAGCACATATACTAGCCATAAGCCAGGCTGGGTATGCATGATAGCTTGAGCATAGCCAGGTACCTGAATTTTGACATCAAACAGCTTTTCATGCTTGACATCCACGTTGCCAGACATGGATTTGGGTTGAGGGTAGCTGCCCTTGTTACGACCAATCATCTGCCCAGAGGCCCATCTAGCAACATCGCTCTGGCTGACCCCAACCCAGCTGTTGGACCGGCCTGAGGCCCCTCCAGGCGGGGTGCTGCTGACATTCACCCTCAGCTGCTGCTGTGCCTTCTGCTTGCACTCCTTCTTGTGCACCGCCCTGAGCAGCACAGGCAATGCCTCAACCATGCAGGCTCAAGCCGTGGAGCCTGTGCATCAAGCCTTGTGCTGTATGTAGCTGCTGGTGCACCTGCTGCTTTCAAGATCAAACATGGGTCAGCATCGGGTACATGTCCATAATGTAAATGCAAGTGCCTTTTGCCGCATGACGCCCAAAAATTTGATTTGCAAGGTGCAGCATGGTGAGTGTTCAAACGCACAAGTTTACGCTCACGCTGTTCTTACCAACAAAGTCGCACAGACCTGACAATGGGATAAGCGATCTTTGCTGACAGCGTACAAATCTGCAATTGCAGTTGGTCATGTATTAGAAGCATCAAGGAGATATACCAGTGAGCCTTCTGGCATTCAGAAGAACAATAGATGACAAGTCGGCACTTGCTGCACCGCCTGACAGCGCCTGTCTTGCCACATTGCCCACACTCATGACTAAACTGCTGTGCAGCCTCAGCATGTGTCCCCTGCAGACACCGCTTCATGTCAACGCTGCACTGTCAACTGCTGTTTCTATTCTCTCTGACTGTTGTCAATCAGCACAACAGGTGTCCCAGCAAAGAAGTGTTGCGATCTTGTCTAGCTGCATGGAGCTGTCACTGACACAGCTGCAGTGGTTGCATTGATAGCTGCACAGATCAAAGTGCAAACATCAACAGTGTGGCTTGAGACAGCTTGGACATGCAAAGCTGACAGAGTGGCGGTGTTCCAACTCACACCTTGCACCCGCTGACTAACAGCCTGTTGACGCAGGTTGACTTGTACCTGTTGCTGATGCATGCCAGCCAACATGTGTGGGTGAAACCTAGCCAGCTGTTTTGCTGTGACGCCATCATTATCCTTCAGGTCAGGGTCTGCTCCCCATTTCAGTAGTAGCTCTACAGCCTCGTCCTGCCAGCAAGCCGTTGCACTCATTCAGGGCACAAAAGCTAGCGTATGGACACTGGTGATCAAGTCAGCTGATGAATGTTGAGACCTCAGCAAATGAGCCTCAATCTTATGTCGTGCACAGCTGCAACCTGGCTTGCCTGTGATTGAGTGGTCCTATAGATTCACAGGTGCCCGGCTTATTCAAGTCACACGCAATGCTGGCACATGCTCTCAGATTCAGCACACAAGTGCTGTTAAATCATGCAAATGACGCACAGAAGTACAGCATGTAGTGATACATTTTGGCATGCCAAAAGGAGGTACCTCAGAAGCCATCACAGCCGAAACCAACACGGGGGCTCCAAACCGATTCTGGTAGTTGACATTGGAGCCCCTCTGCAGCAGCACCTCTGCCAGTGGCAACACTGGAGTGTGTGCAGCTGCGTGACCCAATGCTGTGTATCCACCAATATCTCTTGCATCTACTCTGGCTCCTTGATCCAGCAGCCAGTCTAAGATAGCTACATACCTGGGCAGCGCCTCCTTCTTTGGCATTGATGTCCTCTGTGCCAGTGACACCACCAATGAAGTGATGGGGAGGCAGTTGGGGGTGGCTCGGTAGGAGAGCAGTTCAGATTTGAAGATGGATTGGAGACATGCCAGGTCAGCGCCAGCTAGGGCCCTGATCAGGGGCTGATTTGGCTCGCGGGCCAAGTGATATGGAAACACTTCACCAACTCGTGACATGCTGTCACGTATGGGCTGATCATTCCTTGCTTTGCTGGATCTTGTGCTCTGATCACCATCCTCCTGCACGTCAAGACAGCTGAACACTGAGAACAGATACAGCTTGAAACATGCCTTGAAAACCCCACAAGTGTCTGCTCACAACTGACAGATTTCTGCCAACAGCCGTGCACATGAGTACTTACTGATCTCTTATGTTTTGCATTGATGTGCAGACTCTCTCAGATCATTGACAATGAAGGGGCACCTTCAGAATGGAAGCAAGTGACTGCTTCAAGGAGATGTTGTGTGGATCTTGTTCCAGTCCTTGTCTGTACGCAGCCTCTGCAAAGCCAGGTTGATTGAGCTGAAGGTACGCGTAACCCTTCCTGCTGTAGCCCTTGACAAACTCCGGACTGATTTCCACGCAAGCTACTGCGTCAGCAAGAGCTTTGCTGAACTCTTGCAAGCCAACATAAGCTGCGCTTCTGTTGGACAAGAGAATGTGGTTTTTTGGGTCCAGGTCCAAAGCCCTGCGATGGACACCAATGTCGGTCTGCAGTCAGAGAGGCAGCAGCAAGCGCAAGACTAGGAGGTATTGCCCTGGCACTTACTGTGTGTACAGCCTCGCAGCATCGGCGTGCTTGCCAGCAGAGTATGCTGCATTAGCTTGTGTCTTCAACTGATCGACTGTCACCATTTCAAAATGTTGCCGACGGCGGCGGAGGCTAGAGGAGGCCGGAGGAGGAGGAGCGTCTTGGGTTGTGTTGTCAAGTGAGATCTGAAGTGAGATTTTCGAAACTTGACTCCTTGGCGCCCCATCGGAAGGGGGCTTGACGCAGTCGCCCTATTCCAATAGACAGTAGTGACTAGTCTAGATGCTGCACGTCACATGAAAGCACGTCTGTTCTGCATGTGCGCGCTTGCTACATCAGAGCTTAATCTGCAGGCATTTTTTGCTTGCGACAATCTAGTGTGATCTGCAAGAAATGTAAATCGCTACCTTTGTCAACGGGTTGCTCACCCTGCAACACCATGTCCCCTCCTACCCGTCCAAAAGTTGACGAGCAGCTTGCTGGAAAGCTGGAGGCGCTGCAATGCTGCTTCGTGTTGGCAGACTGTCGAGAGCCAGACCTTCCTATCACTTTCGCATCTACAGGCTTTTACGAGCTCACAGGCTATTCACCTGACCAAGTGCTTGGGAAGAACTGCCGGTTTTTGCAAGGTCCAGAGACCTCAAGGCAAAAGGTATTCAAAATAATGCTATTGCTATGCTTGCAGCAAGATATCAGCGCTGCGACGACGCTATGAACGCAGATCATGGAGATGCGCGATGCGATTCGAGAGGAAAGAACCTGCGAGGTAGATAATTAGTGACAGGGTTGCACAGCTTCTGACAGAGGTTGATGGATACAAAACCTGTTGCACTCACATGCTCCTGCTTACAGGTTTGCCTCATCAATTACAAAAGGTCAGGAGACAGATTTTGGAACCAGTTTTACTTGGCGCCAGTGCTTGATGAAAACAACTGCGTTAGTCATTATATGGGCATCCAGTCAGACGTCACTAAGCTCATGAGTCAACATGGTACCCATGAAACTGAAGGTAACACTGCTCTGTTGTCACGCACGTGTCAGTATGCTGTTTCATCCGGTGACAGACATGAATCCATTATTTCTGTCTGCAGGCGCTCTGGTCGAAGCTGACAGTGTTGACTCACCAAGCATTGGTCATCATCAGGCATGCTTTCCAGACGTGGTGTCAGAAGAGCAGCAAAAGGCTCGGGGAGTGCACAGCGTGTTGATGTCATGGAGCAGTAGCGACGGTGAGCTCGAGTCACCATTGTGTGTTTACTTGCTTGTATTTTGGGTCTAGACATATACGTTGCTGGTACCAGACAGTTCCTGGAAGGTCCCCGGTGAGGTACAGTGCACAGGCCCGTGGTCACTTTATGTGTACTGCTGAAGATTGAGCAGGGCTGGTCAACCTGCATTCGCCGGGCAATTGTGTAGCATGCGCCCTATCAAAGCATCAGGCAAAACTGCATGCAACAATATCAAGGGTCTGCAAGCGTGTTCCTAACAATTTGTGATGTGTTGAACATGCAATTGGCACAGTCACATGCCTTGCCTCTCCAGCTGCATGCTGCAGTGCTGCAGCACAACCTTCACACAGCAATTTAGCTCATGCCTAGTGTCATTGGTTGTGACAGGCAGGCATAGCGGTGACATGTTGCGGTGGTCCACTGGGCCATCAGGAGTGCCTGCACAAGATCTGCCTTCTTCTCTTCTGGCGCCCCTCATGAGACTACAGAAGTCTTTCGTGCTATCTGATCCCAGGCTGCCTGACTGCCCCATTGTGCACGCCAGCACTGCCTTCCTGCTCATGACTGGCTACCCCAGGTCAGTCAACCCAGTAGCTTATTCTTTGGGCGGCATACAACTGGAACACCAGCGCTTGTCAACCTCATTCCATCATGCCTTAAGCATTACTACAGCATGAGGATGACTGTCCATGAATGTCGGGTTCAGACAGCATTCTGCATACAGCGTGAATGCGCAACAAAGTTGTCAGCCGCTCTCAGTCTGCAGCAGAACTTGTGTACAGAAAGCACACATCACACTGGAACAATGCAGCTTGGACCATGGGATTGCCACATGTATCGCAGACAATGCTATTCCCCAAGTTGTGCCTGCTATGGAGCTGATGCTGTGGTGATCTGTGCAGGGAAGCAGTGGTAGGGCGCAACTGCAGATTCCTGCAAGGGCCTCAGACAGACAAGGCTGAGGTACAGCGCATGCGCGATGCTATCACTGCTGACCCTCCCCGACCAATAACAGTCAGGTTGCTCAACTACAGAATAGATGGGCAGCCCTTCTGGAACAACCTGCATGTTGCACCAATCAGGAGTGCATCTGGCGAGGTATGCATTGTGTGTCTTGCAATTTGGGGTCACAGGTGTACCTGGCCAAGTGCGTGGATAGCTACCTAATTCCTGCAGTGGCTGCTCCAGACAATGATCAGACTGAGCTTTCCATTTGCCTGCATTAGAGATTGATGACACAATTGTCATCAACAGCCAGCTGAGGCGACTGCCAAGTTACCAGCAGTCCTGCATTGCTAGTGAGCTGTATTGCTGCAATGCATTGTCTAGCATGATCTCATGGACAGCGGTTGCTCTTCAAAGATCCTCTGCAGCCCGGTGCTTGCTCAACACAAGTCGGTGTGCCTGCAGGTGATGTTCTTTGTGGGTGTGCAGCTAAACATCACTGCCCCGCCCACTCCCAAGGCAGACCCTTCTGCGCAACAGCAGTCGCAGTCGCGCTTTGCCCCTACAGTAGGTTCTGCAGATGCTAACAGGCCACTGGCTGCAACAGCTGATCCACAAGAGTCTGACACAGCCCAGCAACCGGCAATGCTGCCTTCACCAGCAGCTTCATTGCAGGCACAGTCGCAGGTACATTCAGCAGCAATGTGGCACATGTGTGCTTGCAGCACAAGCAACGCTGTCAGTAGGGCTAATGCAAACGTCATCAGTGCAGCAAAGAATGGTTTGCCCCCAGGCAAAGCCTTGCGCCTCGTTGGCAATGGTTGTGTACATCAAGTGAATTAGACACAGAAGTCTGAGACACAAGTGTGAAGTGCAGATCATGTTGTAAAGAAATGTGCGAGGTGTTAGAAGGGAATGCACATCAATAGGTTGGACTGTTGCATGTGCCAATTTGGGTGACTTGACAATTCTATCTTGTCCCTGTTCCTAACCCCTATCTGTCATTCAGGCGTTACCACGTCAGTCACATCAGCACAGCAACATTGGTGCAGCTGAAGCCTCTGTACAGTCAGACAGTCACAGCTCACAGCAGCCTCCTGTGCCTCATTCAGCCGAGGCAAATGTTGTTTTGCAGCAGGCAGGACACCGGCAGCTGCTGACCAGACAATCTGCGCCAGCTGGAAGCTTGGCTGCTGCAGCTGCTGCCAGAGCTGCATTGTTGCCGGATCATTTCCAGCACAGACTGCATGTCCGTGCTGCTGCTGCGCATCACCAGACGCCCGTGGAAGGCCTTCCTGAGTGTGGACAGGTCTGTTGGAATATGCTGCAGCTTCACACGCACCATAGCATGGTCTGCACTCTGTGTCACCAAGTTGACACCTGATGCAGAACCTTGCATGGACAGAGCCAGCTATAGCCTGACAGCAGACACAGCTGACCATTTGGCAGGTCACTTGCTGCACCACACCACTGCAAGCACAGATGGTATTAAGCAGATGCACGGAACTATGCTATGCATAATGTTGTGCTATAGTTCCGCGCATCTGCTTGATACCGTGTGTTCTTGCAGTGATGTGGTGCAGCAAGTGGCCTGTCAAATGGTCAGCTGTGTTTGCTGCCAGGCTGTAGCTGGCTGTGTCCTCACCAGGTACTGCATCAGGTGTCATTCTAATAACTTGGGCGTCTGCCCTGACTGCACAACAAAATGTCAGCAGAGACGCTAGCACATCAACTTGTTGCCTACACAATGCACCATATGACAGATTCAGACTTCTGGTTGCAGGCAACAGTACAGCACCGAATTGACCAGAAGAGTGTGGTGGGCGCTGTGAGGGTGGCCTGCAGGAGTTTGTGTTCACAAGGCCTTCGTCGTAGCCAGGAAGACCAAGCGTCACCACGACACCTGCAGATGTTGCAGAGTGGACCTGTGTCCTGCTCTGAGCGGCGTCAGTCATTACACATGAGGCAGACAATGTAGTTTGTGCTGTGAAGTCATGTTATGGCCCTACCTTGCTTTGCCCTCTTGAGGGCAACACTTGATTTCACGACATGTTGTGCAGCACCTTGCAAGGTGCTGTTCCTAGACCAATTTTGGGTGTGGCTGACATTTCATTCCTGTGAGGACCAATTTTCTGCACTGGTTAGACCATACAGCTAACCAGCTAAGTCACCTTCAGCACATCGAGGTCTGTGCTTGTAGTCATGCAATGGATAGGATGCGCTTGTACAGAACAAGCTGTATATTTGTTTTTCAAGTGTCTGCCCTGGACATACCTTTCTGTTTTGTCCTTCAGCATTTATTTGTATACAATTTGATGATTTTGTATCAAAACAGCTGTCTAAGCCTGATTGAACATAGAGTAGACTGATATTGCAGTGAGTTGTGAAGGCTGCTTTGGACTCTGACGTCACCGTTGCCTTCAACTAACATTTGATGCTCTGTGACCATGTGGCATGAACACATGCACAAAGCACACCAGCTCAATACACATCCGTAGCGTGGACAAATGGCTATTCAGGCTAATCCTTGTAGTCAGATTTGCTCTGCAGCTACATCCTTTGTGCGCAGATTTGTTCGAGCATAATGCACCTACTGAGCAACCCAAAATGACCTAGCATCTTCTGCGAAGTTACGACATCCTAACATGCAGGCAGTCTGCAAGATACACTTTTTCACAAGCATAAAACAACCTGATATTACACAGTACATTATGCTGGCCCCCATCACATGCGTGACTGGGTCTTCTGGCTTGGGATGTCAACAACATATTCATATGCAGGCACTGTCAGGAAATCAGACAACTCTTCACTTGTGCTGAACCTGCTGAAGAGCCCGCGAGCCTCCTCAAAGTGGCCACCAAAATAGCGCTCGTCTCCCTTCTGCTCTCTCAGCTTTGCCATCTCCTCATCCAAAACCTGCAAATGCAAGCATGCTTGCTCCTGCTGTGTCATCACTCTTGATGGTGACAGCAGGCACGATCTGGCAGGCATATTTACATGATGCAATCTTTTGCATGAACAATGTGAATGAAGCTTCCAGTCAGGCCAACATCTGTACTGGCTTGTCATGCAACACAGCTTATACACATGCTTTTACGCACTTTGCTGATCGTACCAGCACTCACCAGCTTTTGAGACCAATTTACGATGACTAGCTGCTGAAAGCAAACCATCATCGCACCAGATGCATGGTAGCATCACCACAAGCATTGCTCACATCCTAGGTGGCCATGGCATGAAATCGACTGCTCACATAGTATGGTGCAACAACAACGCCTGCTTCTGCTGTCCCTACCTGGTTGAAGCGGCTGACAGTGAGCACATCCTTGTTGTCAAGGGTGGCCTTGTGGTGGATCCACTGCCACACCTGGGTGCGCCCAATCTCTGCAGTGGCAGCATCCTCCATCAGGTTGTACAGGGGTACACACCCCATGCCCCCCAGCCAGGC
>JAABUP010003472.1_pt1 | contig 27749 bp, 35 predicted proteins | sample 5559201 | NCBI WGS metagenome assembly JAABUP01 (sample SAMN10711887, study PRJNA513373) | rock metagenome | isolation source: Antarctica rocks | place: Antarctica | reverse complement strand
ACACACACACACACACACACACACACACACACACACACACACACACACACACACACACACACACACACACACACACACCCACCCACCCACCCACCCACCATGGGAACCTATCCTGGAAGTTGCATGCATGAAGCATGAAGTGCATGAGCACATTTGATTCTGTACATGTCATCTGTGCATGCATGACTCTCAACACGGTGTAAGGAGTTGCATGATGGGAATGGAGCGGCCTTCGCCTTTGCAGCAATGCCATGTAGGGATGCAGTTCTGTAACATTCCTTGAAACAGCTGCCAGGAAGCTGTCAAGCAGGACAACAGCAAGCATTCAGGCCAGAATCGGCCAGCAGCAAAACAATAACATGCCGTTGAACACTTTGTGACATACCTTACGGTGCTGTGACACTAAGCGTATGACTTGGTCCCACATGCTGTGTTGCTTGTACAGGCCAATGGCCAGGTCATACTGTTTGATGGTGCTATACATCTTCTCAGCCTCTCTCAGCTTGCCTTCTGCCTCCAGCTCACGAGCCTTCTGGCTGTACACCTCCTGTGTCATCACATTTGTCAGTACGGTGTGTGAGGGGTAGACCCCTGGGGTGTGAAGGGTAACCCCTGGGGTGTGAAGGGTAGACCCCTGGGGTGTGCAGGGCCCCCACGTTCAACACATCAGATCCAAAAGAAAGTCTTCCTGTGAACATGACTTTCTTGTGCGTACACCTCCTGTGAAATCATATCTGTCAGTGTCCAGCACGTGAAGGATGTGCCGTTGTCTGCAGAACCATCACGCTCAACTAATCAGATGCATCAGGTAGAAACTCCTTCTGTGGCAGACACAAGGGGCATTGCAAAGTAGTCGCCACATGCTTGACCCAAGCTGCAAGAATGAATGTCTGGAGTACTAGCACGTCAACACAAGGCAGGCATTGGACGCACCCACTCAGGTGCATTTGCATTTGGCATTCACCAAAATAAGCTTTGCATGGAGCAGATGGTGCTTATGTGCTTTGCAAGATCAGGAAATGGTGTGTCAAAAACGTCAAGCTGATACCCCAGAGCTCTCCAGAACTATAGAGTCACCTCAAACCGCTGTGAGGACCTGCTGTTGAATGCCCAGCAATTTCTGACGGCACCATGCGTCATGCATTCCACAGTCACCATGAGATGCAATGAGGAGTAACAGTAGGTGGGCATACATTGACTTCTTGCTCTGATAGGTATCCCATGGCAACTTTGTGGGCTGCAGCCCATTTGCCAGCACCAGCATACGTATCCACTGCCTGCACCATGAAGAAACGCTTCATGATGTGTCTGTTTAATGCATATCTATGTCAAAGTGTACTGTCTGCTCTTCAGGCATAGGATGATTGGCATGCGGACACAGGACGAGACCGAAAAGGAAGACCAATGATATCAAAGAGTCTAAGAAATAAAAATCACACAAGGAAAACTTTCTTGCGAAACACACCAGGAAAACTTTCTGTCTTTTGATTGGGCTTTTAGAACAGCGATTGAACAAGCTAAAGGCATGTCTTGGTACCTAGGTATAGGCAGAATAGAAACAATGGCAGAAACAATCAACCCGTATTGCATTCATCTGACAGGTGGTGACATATGCATGTTGGCACTGCACCTGCCAGCTCCAGTGACTTGTAGTTGAATGAAGCTAAGCAGGCAAATAAAAAGGGGGCGCAGAGACAATGCATACCTGACGTGCAAGGCCGGCTTTGATGTAGAACCGTTCAGCTTCTTCCAGGCTCTGGGCTTGCTCAAAATGGGCTGCGATGCGGCTGTAGAAAGGTGCTGCTGTGCGCTGATCCTGCATTATGCACTGCTGTCTGTCTTAGATGCAGTCAAACAATACACTGCCATCTGTCTTTGATGCAGTCAAACGATACACTGCCGACTGTCTTGGATGCAGTAAAACAATACACTGCCATCTGACTTTGCTGCAGTCAAACGATACACTGCCAACTGTCTTGGATGCAGTAAAACAATACACACTTGCCGCACCCAAATGCACCAACGGCTAATAACAACAAAATTTCAAAGGCTGGCTTAGCCAACAGGCAGCAAGTGCATTTGAAGAAAGTCAGCTGCCTGCAGACAGGCTTGTTTTAGACATCACAAATGTAGTGGATTGAGTTCAACATAAGAACATCAGACTGTACAACAGTGTTCCTCAATCAGTGCCAATGCTCGCTGATGCTTATATGATCAATCGCTCATGCCCTAGTATGTTGATATCTGTACTCTTGGGTGCTGGTATCTGCATGAGATTTGGCAGTCGCATCATGATTTGAATGCTATGAGCCGTTCGCAGTTGCAGCTTACCTGAGAGTCTAAAGCAATTGCATGATTGTGTCATTGTCTAGCGGCCATGACTGCTTTAATAATAACAATAATTTACAGGCGTTCCAGCTAATCGTTTTTGCCAGGTACCTACTAGGTGTGCCTAAACCCTAGTCCTGTGAGCCAACATGCACTATCATGAGACACTAATTGCACCCAAGGGGTGTGCGCTGACAGGGCGAGTGCCATAGACGCATTTGCGAGGCAGAAAACCTCTGCCCACTACCCGACACGGAAGCCTGAAAAATCAGCATGTTACCACCGAGGCTTGAACCCGTGACCTGCTGCATCACATCCTGACACATAGCAGCTTATACCAAAGGCTGGGTGGACCTCTGGGGGGACTGCTTTGTCAGCGTTCATAACTATGAATGCAAAGATGATGAAGCAGTGTACAGTGTTGTGGGGCCTTGCCTGGGAGCTCAGACCCACAGCAGCCTTGTGCCAGTGTCTGGCGTCGGGGTCAGCTTTGTAAGCGTTCATGACATCAGGTACGTATCAGAAGAGGTTATAGCAAGCAATCTGTAGTTTCATGGAGCCTTGTTTGAGAGTCCAGAACTGCAGCAGCCTTTTGCCAATTGCCTGGGAGTCACCTTTGCTGTGTTGGCCTTCATGCAAACGAGAAGAGGATGTAGCAAGCAGTCTACAGTGTCGAGGGGACCTTGCCTGAGATTCCAGCACAGCAGCAGCTTTTTGCCATTGCCTGGCAGCCAGGGCAGCTTCCACAGCCTTCATGGAGCAACCAGCTTCAATGAAGTGGTTGATGGCTGCATCCACCTGGTGCTGACTCATCAGCCAGTCACCCCATTCCTCTTCTAGAGGCACCACCTCTGCTGGGAACTGACGCCTCATCAGATCCAAGGCCTTACGGTACACATGGCCCCTGCATATGTGTCATGCATGTCATGACATGATCTCATCCCATCAGTTTTATTCACATTCTTTTTCTTTTTGTTCCTTTTCAAGTGGTTGCTTTTCTGACCTGGCTTTGCAAGGCTCATGTAGTTGATTCTGATGCTGCCTGTGCAGATGCCCTGACAGGAAGAGTGGGCTGTAAAAACAATTGCAGGCCTTGCGGCCATTGCTACCCTTGCAGCATGCAGCGTAATGTTGCATTTGATCAAAAGAGCAAACAACGGTCATGCATTTCCAAGATGCTGTTGGCACAGGCAAGCCAAGAGTCTTGTCACAACGGTCAAGTCAAACAACATCAGGCCATGCAAGCCACTACGGCCTTTTTGGCAGGTAGCTCTGCTCACCAGCTGTGCGTTCCTATTTAGCCAACTTTCTGTTCAGCAAAGCAGAGGAGGGCATACTTTCTATATGCAGCTTTGGCATCTGTCCAATGCTGCTGGTACTCATACAGGCTGCCTGCCTTTTCGAAGAGGCTGGCTTGAATGCAGGTGGCAATAATGGAGTCCAGCAGACCACTGTCATAGTTGTTGTTGGGATGAGCCAGCACTGCCTGCAATCAGCACGCATTTAAAAACAGAGTGATGGGCTGATCTTCTGACTGGCATTTGAGTGTTAGTATGTACCAGTGGCGTTCAATGTAATCATGTAGCAAGCACATGCAGCAACAGGTTGTTGCAACTTGTGTGAGTTCTGAGAACATGTAGCGTCAGGGTGCGCACGCAGAAGTTATTTTGCAATAGGTCAGAAAAAGTCTTGCAGGTCTTTCTACAGCTTGACCAAATCCGTGAGCATTTAACTCTCCAGGGAGCAACGAAATGCTGGTGTAAAAAAAAGGAAAAAGCAGAAGTTGATGCGCCTCATCGGAGAATTGAACTCCGGCCTCCCGCGTGACAGGCGGGAATACTAACCACTATACGAATGCGACCACGAAGGTCATCCCAGGCGATGCTGGGCTGTCACGCTATTGATGTCGAAAAGCTAATTTTGTCTCTTTGGATACCTGAGATTCCTAACACAAACACTATTTTTGTTTTTGATGTGCTACAGAGGAACCAACCCGCCGCCTCTGTAGGCATGCATATACATGACCTCGCCCACAGTAGATAAAAATGCTGCAAAAGAGGCAACCTGCACCATTCAAGCCCATCACACCAATGTGGTGCACAGTAAGCGTGCATAGCTGCATTCACCTGAGCAGCCTTGCCAGGAAGGCCTCCTTTGAGGAACAGAGAGATGGCTCCTACAAAGTCACCATCCCTTTCCTTCACCCGACCTGCCTCCTCGTCCTGGCCAGTCTCAAGCAGCCACTGATAGTGCCGCCGCTTCAGAGCTGCTGCCTCTGAAGCACTGCTCCTGCTGGCCATCCTGCACGATAGGGCACACTGAGACTGATGTCAAAATCCCACTGGTAGTGCAACTGCTCCACAGCTGTTGCCAGGGTGCTTGTTCATGCGTTCAGATGTGCAGATGCTGTGACCAGTGCATCGTGAAATAGTAGGAGTGTAACGAGTCAGCACTGTTAGGTTAACATGCTACTCAGGCACTGACATCCCTCTGACATGATGATGTTGTGGCATGTTAGAAATGTCATTGAGTTGATACAATGGTGGTGACAGCACTGCTGCGCCACTGCTCCTGCCATGAGGCATGCCATTATTACTGCAACATTCTGCAACCTGCACACACACTTCCACAGGGTGAAGGATTGCAGCATTCTCTCATTGGCTTGTACGACTCTGACCCGCCCTCGAGTGCACCCTTTACCTGCTTGAGCTGTATGCAGCCTTTGCAACGCTGGCGCATGCCACAGCACAGAAAGAATACCACTACCTGGATCTGATTGCTATCTACATTGGGTACTTCCCATCAGAGACCTGCTGATGTTGATGGAGAAGCACACACATGCAAATGAGTCTCACTTAATGTTGTTACAGCAACAGACGCATGCAGATAAGTCTCACTTGATGTTGTTACAGCAACAGACGCATGCAAACGAGTCTCACTTGATGTTGTTGCAGCAACAGACGCATGCAGATGAGTCTCACTTGATGTTGTTACAGCAACAGACGCATAGATGAGTCTCACTTGATGTTGTTACAGCAACAGACGCATGCAGATGAGTCTCACTTGATGGCATCTTCCCATTTGTAGGCTTGGGTGTACATCTGGATGGCCTCCTCAAGCCTGCCTTGGGCCAGCAGCACAGCTTCTGCCACACCCCACTGCTTGCTCAGCTGAGCTAGCTTGGCCTGAGCCATGAAGCTGGTACCACCCTCGGCAGAAGGGCTGAGCTCATTCACCTGCACACTAAAATCTAATCATTACGCTTGCCAACTCATGATGAGCTAGATGTGTGCACAGCCAGTCTTGTCTCTCCAGAGCAGTCTGTTCTGAGCATTTGCCTGTGCAGGACGTAGTCTCTGTGATGACTCACACTGGATCTGTGACAAAACAAAGACTAGACATATCACTGCTGCTGAATCTGGAGCATGAAAAGGTTCAAGGCTGCCAATGGCTCTACAAACATCTGTGCAGGATGTGAAACTTGCTGGTGTCAGAAAGTCGGGTACACTTGTAGTACACAGGAGACAGCTGGAGTGACCGCTCATACCTTGGTAGTACAATCAAGCTGTTGGGGTGTGCACCACCAGTGCACATGTAGAAGCAGCTGTGATGAAAAAGTCCAAGCACTCATGAAGCACAGAAAGCACACAGGCATGACAAGGTCCAAAGGAAGTGCAGCTGACCTGATGTAGGTAGTGTGCCTTGGCAATGTTGCCTACTGCTGCATAGCAGCGCTCCGCAATGGCCAGCTTGCCATCCTCCAGTGCAGCCTTGGCCAACTGGTGCCACTGTGCTTCTGTTTCAGCTGTCATCTCCAGAGGTTCTAAAGTGTCTACAGCCCTGCACTTATGTTTGGTACGCTGTCAGTACTAGCGCCAGGGTGTGCTGATAGCTGCAGCTATACAAGTAAAATCCCAGGCAAGCGTCTAGACAGGCACAGTGTTGCTACTCCATACCCGTTGATGCAAAGGCGATCAGCTGTAGACAGTCATGTCATGAAGTAGTTCCATCAAGACCAGCTTGAAGGATGGCATGCATATTGTTGCAAAAGCAATGAACTGTACACAGTCACATATGTGACTGTGTACAGTTCATTGCTGAGGTACTCTTGGCAAGACCAATCCAACAGAGGTGCAACAGACGCTACTTCATTGTAAAGTTGGCTGGGGCAACAGAGCACCTGTCGTAGTCTTGCTCCTCCAAGGCACTTCCAAAGTCAATCAAGTTTTCATCTAGGACGTAGCTGACCATGTTACGAGCCTCATCGACAATGACCTCTGTCTTGCCCTGAAAGGAATTCAGACCGCATCATGGCTTGATGTAACAACAACAGCAATAGTAACAATAATGATAGTAATCATAGTAACAATAACAATAACAATGATAGTAGTAATAATAATGATAGGAACAACCATACGGTAGTAACAATAATAGTTATAATGATAATAGTAATGATAGTAATAATAATAATAATCAACATGCTTTCCAGCTCATGATGAGCTAGGTACGTGCTTACTGATTTGGCATAAATCAGTCCAGGCAGCTCATGATTCCACTGGTTGCAACTCCTCAAAAAAGGTTGTGTGGTACAGAAAATTAAATTTGGCAGGCCAGAGGGGCAAAGAATGAGGCCTGTCAAACCAATTTGCAAGCTCAACGCACACCACATGTCGCAGCAGGCTCACAAGTGCACTCACCCTGGAGCGCTCAATGTTCCCCACATCCCCCTTGATGGCCACAACAGTCTGCTGGTCAGGAGCGTTGATGCTGTACCAGACACACAGGTTGCTTCTGCTCTGCGCCACCACCACATCACTTCCAGGAACCCACTGCACGTAACTGCAGTACGGCAGCAGGGTTGTACGCTCCTGCTTCGCAATGTTGAAGAGGTGCAGTTGGCGCTTCTTGTCTCTGAACAGCAGATGAGTGGCCCTGGCATTCAGCTCCTGCAAACCGCCAAGCTGTCACAACACCAAGCTGTTACAACACGGCAGCAATGCAGTCAAGGACCTTTGCCTGGGCTGCTGAGCTTTGATGATGAAGCACCAGAGTTTTCAAGCCCAGCGCAAGTTTGTGAACAGGTATTGGTGTATTGTTGTGGCTCAATAGACTAGGATTCTCTGGGCTCCCTGTGCCTAGTGCAGCAGAGTGCGCTGGTATTATGGGCAACAGGGCACTGTAGCTGACAATGATGCCTGACAGCACAGAGATGAGCCAGACAGTCATGACTCTCTTGCTGAAGCGCTGTACATGGTGTGAATTATCAACTGCTTCAGAGACGCAGACTGCAAAATATAGGATGCATGCCATGTATTCACTGGACCATACTGTTAGGCTATTGGCAATGTCACTATCAAGGTGTTACTCAATCCAAGTGTTGTTGCAGGTCGAGTTGCTGGTCAGTGTTACTTTTTATTGAGTACCCAGGTCATTGAAGGCATGGTATGACAAGACATGGTCTTGGGGCAAGTCTCACCAGCCAGTCTATCTTGACCCCATGACTAACAGTGGCCAGCACAACTCCAGCCAGGAGGTCCATGACCTTCACAGTCTGCTTGTCAACCAGGTATGCCATCTTCTTCTCCTCAGCCAGAATCCCCCTAGCTGCGTTGATGCGCATGCTGATGAGATAGGGGCTCATGTGCTCGGTTCGGCAGCTGCCCAGAAGGTCATTTTGACCATACTCAATGAGGCTCAGCTCCCCTGACTCATCGAATACATGCACTACCTTGTCTGCACCCACGGCTGCAAGCTTTTGGCTGCAGTCATAGGCCACTTTGGTCAGCGTAGAGTCTTTGCCTTAGGCTTATGCACAAGTGATCAGAGCAGTTTGTGGGCTATGTGAACAAACTGTTTGTGCAAAATTTAGCGTGTTGCTTAGTAACGGGCTATGATCGCAAGCTGAGGTCAACGAAGCATCTTTACCTGTTGGCGGACCAGGACAGGGCAGTGATCTTGGAGATGCCTTCAGCGTGAGATAGCACAGGCTTGAGGTACGTGAGCTGCATGCTGATACCACGCGTCTACCGAACCGCTTCCCGAGAGTCAGCAGCCTGTGCTCTGACTACAAGACCGGAATGCCGTGCCAGAGAGAGACGCGAGCACGGGAAAATGTGTAACGCTCGATGGTTCTGACCTTCTACTACCATGCTTCTCTAAATAAAGTTGTGTCAATGTCGCAAGCCCACAGCAGTGTACAAGACTGGAAGGAGTGCCATGCACATACATTTGAGGCGTTGACTCGGCCACATGACATGACGCGCCCGTTCTCGACGGGCATGCCGCATGATTAGCACTTTGTATGGGACATTGGGAGCGGCTACCGGCATTACACAGGGCCTGATACGTGGAGCCTTCAAGTCAACCAGGGTGCGCGTTGATATTTGTTTTGTCCACGTCGACAGTAGACAGGCTCATGGTTTGCACTGCACACCTTGCTACCCGTGCTTTAGGTCCCTGCCACAGCTGGTCCGGGTGTCAGTGCCATCAAGCATCATACCACCGAGCTTGTAGCAGACTGCGCTAATCGAAAAGCGCCTAAGCTTACATCAGCTCCCCACTTGTTATTGCCTCTCTTGGTGGTTGGTCACTGCAGGTATGCCATCAAATGACTTGCTCATGAAGCCAGGGGGTAAAGGACTCATGTCATCTGAAATGACAATGCGCGTCTGCTTGCTGCAGAGCAGGCAAGACTACATTTGTGAATACTTACCTTCGGAGGCAGTGCCTGACACAACCTGAGCCTACCCTTGGAGCAGATCTGTCTGTCAAGCAGCTGCAGGTGCAGCAACAGCTGATTTTGCTGCAGGCAAGCCATTCATTGAACACATGTTGTTTCTGTCAAATCCCTAGGGAGTAATAGGCCTATATACCCAAGCTGATGTATTTTCTTTGTGCTGCTGCATCCTTCACAGTGTATGCTGCATGCTGAATGAGACAACTCAACTGACTGCAGATCTGGGATACAGCAGGCGAGAAGCAAGCTGACCTGTTGGACAGCCTTTTCTGGGGCAATGCTGCAGGGGCAATTATAGTTTGCAATCTCCTGCAGGCAGACTGCGTCAGCGCCCTGAAGTTCTGGCAAGACAAACTGCACCAGGCAAGATCAAAAGGCCTGCTGAAATGCCTCAGATTTTTCACCTTTCCTTCTGCTGAAACGCATCATATCTTGCGTCTTCATCCTGCTGGAATGCATCAGCTTTCATGTGTCACCTTGATCAAGGCAAATAGTCAAGGTTGTGAACGATTCAGGCACGCCTGAAATGTGGCCTGTCACTTGCAGGAGAGCCCAAGTCTGCCCATTGTGGTCGTCGGCGTGAAACACGACCACGAAGGTGCTTCAGCAGAATCAGGCAACTTTAAGGCAAGGCTGGCATCATGCATGACCTATCTCTTTCGTTGTCATTTTTGAGGTGATCTGCACATTCACTTGTGCACAGTCCATCTTATTTAAGTGTATAGCAATGACTATGCAAGCAAGGCTTAGCCTGCCACTTTTGACAAGTGTGTATTAGCAACATGCTATGTGTTACTGCCATGCTGCAGACAAACACATGTTCCTTGCCGTCCTGTGTTGACCTCAATGATGCATTGGTCCAAGGCTGTCATGGTGTACACAGGAAGAAGAGCCGCATGTCACCAACTGGGTCAAAGACAATGACAGCTGCCTCTTCCTGATTGCTGATCAATCTGATCAGCCATCAGCAGAGATGGCTGTGACAGCTATAGTTGGCAAGGCGATGCTGTACGCTCAGCAGAAGGCTAAGCCAGTGTAAATGCCCATCTTTCCCAGCTGCAAGGGTTTTGTTGAGAAGCATGTGTTGGCATGCTGAATAAACATGAGCTGCTGCTGCTGCTGCTGCTGCTGCATGTGTCCACTCAGGTCCTGTGCATACAAACACTTTTCTGGATCAGCAATGCCACCTGCATTCTGCAGTGACACCTGATCTGTGTACATGCAGGCGGAAGAGTTTCACCCCTGAGCATTACCCCGCTCTGTTTGCAGCACAATGTGGAGTTTGAAACACACGACAGGTCTAGATCAGGCGTATTATGCTGTTGTGAATGCATTTCGGTTGGTGACACGCTGAAAGTTCCACATAGCAGTCAAAGGTCAGCAATCTGCAGTGACCACGACTGCCTACCATTACGATTTGAAATTGGATGTACTCAGGAGGTGTCCAAAGTGTCAAGTATAAGTGGCATCCTGTACGTCTAACAAGATGGTATAAAATAAACTCTGAAGCGCGATCGCGAGGGATCGTGTGTGAGCAGGAGCTCGGGGACCACGCCTGAGTATGCAATGCATTGTTGTTTCGGTGCAAATTTGTTTACAGGTCGCGTCTGGCTGAGCTGTAGCTGAAAGCTGGACAATTCCGCTGGCTGATAGGTCTGCCGGCCACGAGCATCAAGCAGCAGGCAACAGAGTCCAAAGGAGAGCCGGAATTCATTATACCTATATCAGCAGAGTAACAAGATGGTATGCATACACAAGAAGTTATCCAGGCTTGAGTCAATCAGCTGCAATTATCACTTTGCACTGGCCAGTGCTACTGGCCAGCAGCTGCCGCTGGATGCACGGAATTGGTCTTGAAACTAGACATACACAAGCGAGTCATGTGCCTGGACGCTGGCAGCAATGCACAGCTACCAAATATACATTCCTTTGTGCAGTCTGCTGGTTCAAAACCTGATTCTTGGCACAGCAGCAACAGGCAACAATGAACCCATTTCCAAATGGTACAAAAGAACCATAAAGTTACACAGTACAGACTACAACGTGTCAAAGCTTGGTCTAGCTGATGGACTTGACAGCCTTGTGTGCCGCGTCATCTAGGTCATCTGCAGGGATGATGGTGTGCTCACTGGTCTTCAAAATCTCCTTGCCCTTCACGTTTGTGCCCTCGAGTCTGACTATCAGAGGGACCTTCAGGCCAACCTGCGGTGCATCACACACATGGCAATGAGCTTGAAATGCAACCATGCCATTGCCTGCCCATGCAGTTTTGCCAAAATGGATACAGCATTAGGCTTGAGGATGGAGTGCCAAATATTTGGCAGGATAGTATTTTGACCTGAATGCAGGGAGATTTGATGTCTGCACTGGCAATGATAAATCAGGATGCTTGCAGAACACAATGGCCACACACACCACAGATGTGGCGCAGCACAAGGCAAGACTGCACAGTAGCATGATGCAATGACTTGTGTTGCGCACCTCCTTTGCAGCATTGACAATGCCCTGGGCGACCACATCACACTTCATGATGCCTCCAAAGATGTTGACAAGAAGGGCCTTCACTTGCTTGTCAGAGGTCAACAGCTTGAAAGCCTGAACCACCTGCAGCCATGCAACCCACACATTGGCTTTGCAGGTCCCTCCAGGCATTTCTCTGTGTGCAGTTGCTGTAGTCTCATAAGTGACAGAAAGCAGGCAACTGTCAATGGACTAATCTCCTCTAGTATGCTGGTCTGTGATGCTGAATGGTCATGCTTTCACTGTTTGCCTCACTCAAGCTAGATAGCTGCAGCCAGTACATGACTAGACTTCACCATAATTATGTCTACAAGCCCAATGAGGTGAAGTGCAAACAATATCCAAAACAGAACCCTGTCTCCAAATGAACATGCTTGCTTCTGTTTCATGCCCAGAATTTGCCCATGTCACAGGTGCATAAATCTACTTGAGTCCTTGATGGCATAGCACATGTGCAGACGCAGTTTGACCTGGCCAGCCATTCAAGCGTCCAGCCAAAACACAACCTAGGCAGAATTAACAGCCTCCAGCCAAAGACAAGCAGGCACAGCCAACACTGGGCAGCCTGGTACAATACTTGGCTTCTCATTAAATTGAGGCCAAAAGGTGTACTCTTCTCTTTTCTGTTCTTTTCAGGCACAGCCAACACTGGGCAAGGATGTACCTGGGCTTCAGTGGCGTTGCCTCCAACATCTAGGAAATTGGCTGGGGAGCCACCATGCAGCTTGATGATGTCCATGGTGGCCATGGCAAGACCTGCGCCATTCACCATGCACCCAATGCTGCCCTCTAGGCCAATGTAGTTCAGGTCATACTGACTGGCTTGTACGTCCCTGCACACACACATGGACAAGATGAGCTAGCTGCTGACTGGCTGCTACATTCCTGCACACACATACACACAAGATGAGCTACATGATTGCCTGCTATGGCCCTGCATGAACCTGTTGAACACGAGATGAGCTGGCTGGAAGTGGCATTGGCAACCAGCATTGCCCTAGTTGTTGTCAGCATTGTTGGGCAGTACTGCTTGTGCATAACTAGGCTAGTCCCTATTGCTCTTGATTGGATGGCAGCTGCTGATTGCAGGTGCCGTCTCTGCATGTCTGCTGTGCTGCTTCCAGCTGCCAGCTCAGGACAGGGCTGGCGCCATGCAACAAATGAAAATCACATATGAGCAGGATAGGCTGATGCGCCTTGTATCTTGAGCCATAGTGCAAAGCAGTCTGATGCGCTGATAACCATCACTGCCAGCTCGGGGCAAGCTGGCGATGTGCAACAAATGAAAATCACATATGAGCGGGACAGCCTGATGTGCCTTGTACCTTGAGGCAAAGTGCAAAGCAACCTGGTATCTGATGCGTTGATAAGCATCACCTGATTTAACAGCATGTCTGTGCTGATGGGATGCATGCAGCTGTGTGTGAGCAGGCAGCTGCCACTGACCTGGGGTCTTCTTGGGTTGTGTCACGCAGGGCGAACAGCTCCTTTTGTCTGAAGGCAGCATTGTCGTCAAAGCCAAGCTTGGCATCTGCAGCTATGAGCTTGCCATCCTTGGTCTCTGCTAGAGGGTTCACCTGAAGGCACAATGGCAATGTTGTTTGTGACACTGACCAAGATTTAACGGCCAGGAAAAACACAATTCAGCAATGTGGTTCGATAGTAGTCGATGCACCACAAGGAACTTATGCAGCACAATGACAGCACAGTGCAGTGATATCCATGACAAACAACCATTGTTCTGCAGCTGTGTTGTGTAGGCAGACGTGGAGAGAGTAGCCCAGCATGTGTTGTCACTCTACATTGCAATGGCAACAATGTAGGGTGACAACACACTCTGGGCTACTCTCTATGCGTCTGACATCAGCCATGCATTGTTCAGCGTACCATGCAAGCAGAACAACTGTATGACAACCAACACCTTTTGGAAGTGTGGCACAATGATAAAGAAGCAGTTATGCATAGGTTATGCATTGAATGCTAACTCTGCAACCCTGCAGTATGGTTGATAGTGTTGCTGCCATGCCCAGGAGCAGCAGGAAAAAGAACCACAGCAACAGCTGAGCTTGCAAAACGTCTCACCTCAACCATAGTGCAGTCACATGAGGTGAACATCTCATACATGTTCTTGATCTGTTCTGCAGCAGCCTTCTTGTCAGTGGTTACTTGAAGACCCTCAACCATCTCATTGGCTTGTGCATCAGTGATCCCCTCCCTGATGTCAACAGGGATCTTGATAATCTTTTCGGGATACTTTTCAGCCAAGTCCTCGATGCTGGTGCCACCCTCACTGCAGCCGATCATCATAGGACCAGCTGTGGAGCGGTCAAGCAAGATCGCAAAGTACATTTCGTTTGTGAGCTGCATCTTCGCTGCTAGGTATAAAGTGTTGACTGGCTTGCCGCCTGGGCCAGTTTGCTTTGTGACCAGGACCTGGTTCAGCATTTGCTCCCCCAGCTCTTGTACTTTGTCCACATTGACAATGTGCACTCCACCTTGCAAGCCGTTTTTGAACTTGCCTAGCCCTCTGCCTCCTGCCAGAATTTGGCTCTTGAGGACCACCTGCCAGCAGAGCCAGCGGATCACAGCATGCACGACATGCCTCTATGTTTTCGGAGTCAGTCATGATCTGTACATGCCTACCACTGGGGGCAGCATGTCCAGGTACGTTACGGTAATGCAAACAAGCTTTGACTGCATGCATGCAAGCAAATATAATTCAGCAGAGGTCTGAGGTCCGCGTACCTCGCCATCGGAATCTGCCATCTTCTTTGCTGCTGGAAGAAGGTCTTCGATCTTCTGGATGGGCATTCCTGGTGGAGCATTGATGCCATGCTTTCCCATCAATTCTGCACCCTGCAGAGGCACCGTCCACCTGTTAGACGGAAGTGCAGCCAGAAATCGACACCTGGATGCAGTGCGGCCACATGACGATCGTCAATGACCTGATACTCATGGATGTTCAGGAAGCGCTGCTGCTGCAGTTGTGATGCCCGTCCAAGGGTCCTGCTAGCCTCCTTGGCCGATCTGCGTAACGCACCGAGCATGGCGGGCCGCTTGAAGGCCGCTTCTCTATGAAGTAGCTGATCAACGGTGTATGGATCGCCGAGTTGTTGCGAGACGTTAACAAGTGCTTCTGACAACTGCTGTAAACGGTACGCTGGGTCAATAAACCGGAGGTTACAGGAAGTGAATGGTTACTGCTGCCTGGTTCTGATGAGGGTATGTCTTCCCTGCAATCACTTTCATGTTGACGTGGGCAGGGCTAGACAGGCTCAAAATGAAGTTAGGGTTGCCATCAACTTCTCAAAGCAAGAGGGATGCATGGGTATAATATACTTAGTGTGGTACCATAGGGTTACAGCTCCTTCCTAGTACCTACTTGCACATTTAACAGGTTGCTTAAAGAGTATAGACTTTTCAAAGGGTATTACTTTTCTTCTTGCATATGCAGAAGCTATAGAACTCTGAGTCAGAGCTACAGAGTGTCTGAGCAGACTTACAGAGCGTTTGAGGCTGAGCTACAGTGCATTTGAACTAGAATCTGCACATTCAAGGCCAGAACCCTACATAACTAGTCACAAATCAGTGTTATCATGTCCGAACAGTCTATATCAGGATTGCATAGAAGAAATGTGGGAAGTTCTTGGGTGTCAAGTTTGTATGTACATTGGGTAAGCTGTTTAGCACATCACACTGTGACAGGGTATGCCAGTCCACTATGCAAAGCATTGTGTCATCTATCACTGTGTATAGTCCTTGGGAACCTTGTTGAACATAGCTATATGTAGTCTTGTCTAGCTGCAGAATTGGCAGACATCACTTGGTAAACATGATTCGAGTCTTCCAAGGTCTCTCAGGCGATGCATTGGTTGTCCTGATTATTTATATCCAGCAGGTGACCTCAAAACTATGCTTACACATGTTGTCTGTGAGGCGTCAGTAACGTATCATCACTTGGTCGCTCATACGCTCACTCATCATCAATACCCCAGTCATCACCATCATCGTACCAGTATTGAGGCCCCTTGGTCCACAGCAACTCATAGTCAATCTCATCACACTCACTCGCATCAAGCTCAGCAGCTGCTGCTGCTGCATCCCAAGGAGAGCTGAACAGTGTACCCTTGGTATAGCTGTCTGCCAGACTACTAGACTCCTTGTCATCTGAATCTGCTGTTGCCCAAACAGGCACCGCCACAGGCTGGAAGTTCTCAAAATTCATCGCCTGATCAGGCACTGTCTTCTTCATGATGCTTGCCTAGTCAGACACTGCCTTCTTCACACCGCTTGCCCAGCCAAGCACTGTCTGCTTCACACTGCATGCCTGAGAGGCATCTGCCACCGTGGCACTGTGAGCCTGTGCTGGTGTTGGGCTGTCTACCAGGCTTGCCACAGCCTGTGCTGACCCTGCACTGGTGCTGCTGCTACTACTCTCTGTGATATGGCCCTTGTCTGCAGCCAATGCAGTCACAAGCTGCTGCTGCTGCTGGTCAAGAGTTGGCTGGTAGCAGCTTGCAGGTGAGCAAGCAGCGATGGTCAAGAGGGTGCTGCTGCTGGTACCTGATGGACGCACCAAACTGCTGCTGCTGGTCACGGGAGAGCTGACAGCTGTTGAGCAGCTTGCAGATGCAAGTCCAAGGGCATCTGGCAGAGCAGTGCTGGCAAGGTGTCCAGGATCAGCAGCACATGTCTGCAGCTGCAGCTCACCACTGCTGCTTGCCTTGCATGTCAGGGCAGCATCTGCCTGCAGCTGCAGTTTGCAGCTGTTGCTACTAGAAGCAGGGCTGTGTGATGTAAGTGTCTGCAGCTGCAGCTGTTCTGACGCTGCAGAGCCACTCCTCACTGCAAGAATGGTGTCACAAGCTGGAAGCGCACCCTGCTGTTTTGCTGCAGAGATCATGTGCTTTGCAGAGACAGATTTTTGAGCTGCCGGCATGGACTGATCAGTCCCAGCAATCAGCCATTTCTCCAACAGAGGATACGCCTTGACTGTGGCTGGCAGTGGGCTCTGTGCAGCAGCTGTGACAGCAGCATCAGCTGAGCTTGACCAACACTGTGCCATGTCTGTGCTCACAGTGGTGGATGTGCTCAGAGCATTTGATGTGCATGATGGCAGCTCCAATGCTGTCAGGCTGATTTGCAGCTCTTGGCCTCCTCTCTGTGCAGCACCATGATCAGGGGTAGTCACTGGGCTGTGCATCTGTCCAAGACGCTGTGTGCTCTGAAGCCCCTTTCCAACAGTGAGCTCCTGCTGCAACTGTGTAACCACTGCAGCGTGCTGGGAGCATGCATCTCTGAGCTTGCTGTCATACTGCTGCTTGACTGCAGCAACTCTGTCGGCCTCGCCCTGCTTGTATGCACTCAGCTCAGCTCTCACCAGAGCCAGTTCAGCAGAGTGCCGAGACTCTGCAGCTGTGAGTGCCTCCTTGCTGTCCTTCTTCACGGCCACCTGCTGCCTCCAGTATCTTCGCACCAATGTGACTTCATGCTGTGACATCTTCTCGTGAATTGCACGCTGTGCAGCTAATTGGCGCTTGTGGCGCACTTGAGCCCGAGCTGAGCAGTCACTGTGCTGCTGTGCTGCAGCTGCCACTTGAGCTTGCAGCTCCGAAACCACACCAGCATGCTGTGCCGCATCTGCACTGGACCTGCTCTGCAAGCTGCTTTCCATGTCTGCCAGCGTCTGTGCATGCTGCTTCTGAAGATCTGCCAGCTCTTGTGCGTGCCTCTGGTTGGCATCAGCACACTCTTGCTGCAGGCATGCTGACTTTTGGAGGGAGGCAGTCAGCTGCTGCTGCAGCTCTGACAACTGTTGGGCATGCTGAGCAGCTGCCTGACTAAACTCCTGCCGCAGTGACTCAGCAAGCTCTCGGGCAGCTACTGCCTTTCGGTTCAAGGCAGTCACCCTGGCAGCTGCATTTGCCTCTGTGGCGGTCAGCAGCTTCTGCAGACTCTGGGTGGACTCTGAAGTGAGGCTGGCCTTGAGGGACTTCACCTCCATTTCCAACAGGAACACTGTTGCAGATAGTTTGCCTGTGCCACAGCAGGAGCAGAAGTTATAAACTTATAATAAATATAAAGCTTATCATTACCACAGCGCCTCAAGGCCGACCTTGTTGTACAGGCCTTGTAGTCACACAGCCAAACCATAATGCTAGTCACACAGCTGAGCCATACTGCTCGACAGATCATGACAAGACACAGATGAGACCCTGCTGTCAGTGATTACTTGGGGCAATATATCAATGAATGTCATGATGGATGTCAAACTGGTGGTATCCCTGTGCATTAAAAAAATGGATATCAAGCCAGGTAGTGGACAAGTGGGTAGACACAGATGGTGGGCAGTGGACAGTGGAGTAGTTGTGCACTAATGTATGGCTGGGATGCAGAATCTTTTCAGCATGTAACAGTCATGACACTTTTTGGCATTTGTGGTGTTTGACACAGGATGGGCAGTGTACTTTGCAAAGCAAGAGATTCTTGTTTACAGCATTAATGCGAACATGAAATCGTGCTAATTTGACCTTGTTCAGCACAAGTCTGATTTGGTTTGCAACCAATCAAATCAAACAATTCTGTGATAAAGCAAGCTCCTGACACCAAAGCAACAGATGCAAAATAGTGTTGTGGTGGGCATGCAAATACAGCTAGATGAACTTGTTGTCAAAACAAGGTAGTTGCTTCTGCCCCTCTGAGTAGCACAGTGGGCGGCTTTGTTCAATGTCTGTAATGATTGTACCGCTAGTATGACTCACTGGGCCAAAAGGAATGAGTCAACACTAGGACAAATTGCGCAAGGGATAGCTGACTAAGCACATGGGTGAGTGAGTGGTTGTGTGGGTGAATGAGTGGATAGTTGGCTCTGTGAAACAGTGGGCAACAGTGGGAAATGTGTGGGAATGGGAGTGGTGACACAGCCTTGCCACAGTTGGCAGCGGCTCATTGAGTAATCAGGTGGAGTTCATTGATCAGTTTGAAAAACATTCAGGTAGTGCAATCATTTGTTGATGCATGCATGCATGCATTCATTCATCCACTCACTGACCCATCCATTCTTTTGCACAAATCATTCATGCACTTATTGATTATATGCCTTCTTTTGGGAGAGTCACAGCTTTACCGTGCAGAGACGGTGGCTGTATAAGGTCCTGCGTCGGCATTCATCTTGCAGAGGCTCACCATCTCAGGCTCACACACCGAGTCATGAAACAAAGGTGAGCACACAAGCGATAGCAGCAGTCACCTTTGTGTGATGCCTCCTCTCTCAACACATCATTCTCCAGCCGCAGCTTGTTACACAGCTCCTGAAGGACCTGGAACTTGCTATCCTGGGCCCTCTTCTTCTTGCGCAGCTTCATGTACTCAACCTGCATCACAAAAGCGCAGTCAGAGAAGCTTGGGCAGGACAGCTGCTTGAGTCAGGAAGTCAGCCTGGGTCAGTGCAAAGTATTAGATCAACTGTGGATGGCATCCAGTGCTGTGTGATCTTTCCCAGCCTCAGAAAGTCAGCTTGCATTGGCAAATCATTTGTCAGGCTGCAGATGTCAGTCAACAGGCTGTTTGACAGAAGCCAGACATTATTCACGGTGCGGGCGCTGTCCAAGCCTGTTTCTGGCTCTGAAGTTTTCACAGCATTTAAAAAGACAAACAACAATCAGAGAGTGAACGGTGCAGTTGTCCTAATGGATGTTATACCTGTCATAGTTCAGCTGCTGGCAAAGTTTGAACATGGCATCACAGGCTTGAGAGTTGTGCAATCATTCACCACAGATAAGTGATGCTGACCAGCGTTGTGGTTTGCTGTTGGCATGCCAGACAAGTGCAATGGTGCACAGCTTGCCAAGCACATGCATCAGTCGAAACTGCTTCAGAGGAACATTGAAGTAAAACGACAAGGTTTGGTCCTATTCCTCAAAATGTAACCAGCGTACATGTGTTGAGGGACAAAAATTCCCAGCTGGCCTGAGGTTACACTGCATCAGTGCGTCCATTTGTAGCTGTAAAGTGTGGGGGGCAGTCAGCAAGTTGTTCAGCACGACTTTTATTTAGCTGTCTAGCAGGGGAGCTTTACTCCAACCTTTGATAATGCACGACTCACGGGAAAGGATTGCCTGCTGTCATTGCAAAACACCACAATTGGACATTCCACAATCTGTACATGACCAAGGGGGGAAAATCCTGGATGAGAAACACATAAAAAGGCAAATGGGCAATGCAAAGTGAACAGAGAAGGCTGTGTCTGACCTGCAGCTCCTCCAAGGTCATCTTGCCTGCCTTCACAACCTCATTGCGCTTCTTTGTTGCTTCTGGTGCCACATCCAGCACGTAGTCGCCTCCTTGGTTGTCCTCAAAGGTGAAGATGCCTGCTGCTGATGATGTCTTGGGAGGAGTCACCAGTGCACCAGGATCCTCCTGCACAGTAGGGCTGAGAGTCAAGGAGCTGCAAGCAAGATCAGACAGGACAGGGTAGCAAGAGAGGAGAGACTGCAAGACCAACTTTGAATTGAGTGCTTGGAGTGGCTCACCTTGGTTGGCATGAACATGGCAAGCATGCTCCTGCCTGCTAGTCCACCCAAAGCAAAGATAGCCGAACTGGGTCTCATCCTGCAGCAACAGACCCAGCTCTCTGATACGGCTGTACAGTATTTTGGTTTGCAGCGACAGCATAGCGTGGATTGTGCAGCAAGCCGTAGGAAGGATAGCCTGCTGGGTGGCAACAAACCTGCTGCCATCAAGACTGTCTTGGCTGGCGGTCTCCATTCGGATCTTTTCTGCCTGCAGCAATGAGAGTAGCCTCTTTAATGTGCGATATGTCATTGCTGTGCACGAACGATGTCCATTGCGAACGGTTGGACGATGAGAAGCTGTGCAGGTGGGTTGTGACGCCTTGCAGTTGATGACGACAGCGATAGCCGCTTGCTACACGGAGACTCACCTTCAGACCCGTGTCTGAAGCTCTAGATGTCAGTACGCCTCTTGTATGCAGTGCGTCGATAAGAAATGCTGCACACTATTTGGTCGGAGTTCAGGGTTCAGATGAACAGCTGCCAAGTTCACCCGGAATCCCGCACTCTTTATTTACTGCAGGTCCGCGTTTCTTGTGTAAAGAATGCGACCCTCTTGCGAAGTCCAGAGAAACCCACAAGCACACCCGAATTGGGCGTGTCAGGGTTGTGGTTTAGCTGATGCCCAGCTAGTCTCCCAGCTCACAGTGCCTGTATGCAGTCGCGATCTGCGAACCTTGGCTGTAAGCCCCTCACAAGACAAATGTATACCAGACTTCTGATAAACGGCTTTGGCAACCCGCTTCCAATCTGCACGCCCTTTCCTTGAAACACAGCCTGACCCGTAACGCCAACAAGCCTGTGTTGCACTGCATGCCATGCTGTGTTCTTTTCTGATGATGATTTTGTTTATCTACATTACCGTTCTGTATGTTTGTCTGCTGATGACAAACTGCAATTTAGTCAAATGGGCTAGCTGGCCTCCAACGACTGTAAAATCTCTAACTGACTGACTGGCACAACGATCCAGTTTCATGACTGGTGGGCATGTCTGTGCAGCTCGCTGCACAATCGCACATACACAGAGACTGGCAATGAGCCTGGCTTGTGCTCCAACAGGACAAGGGTCTAATGTGCTGACTGCATGCAGTGCGCACACTCAGAAGGCATGCCAGGGCCATGACTTCACCGACATTTCATGGTACAGGAAGGCGCTTTGTTTCATAAATAGTGCTTTCTTGCCTGGCCAGATAAATAGTGGACCCATGCAACTCCGCTGCGATGTGTACTTTCACGTTGCAATCCAGGGCATGCCTTACATTTGGATATTGAGGGGTCGTACCCTGCTGAGCTTACAACAAAACTTCTAGATTTGATGCAAGACAACTGGCGATCTGGCGAAGCAGAACACACTATCAGAGCAGTGTAGCGCAGCATGGCGCAGCATGGCATGTTGACATTACAGCACAGCGTTCAGCGTGCAGCCAGAGCACACAGATGATGTCGTGCAGTCTCACCCTCTCAGATGCCTGACTTGAGATGTTAACGAGCAGAATGGACCCAAACCTGGTGAGTATGGGACAGAAAAGTAAAGTGAACTTGTTTGTGGGGGTGTGGTTGCCTACTTCTCCTGTGTCTGTTACAGTTCACACAAACAATCCACCCTCTGTTTTCTATCCTGAAGATCACATCAAGAATTTGTGGTGTCAGCGCCACTTATGAGGGCTGTGCCTGTTAAATGCAAGTCCAACCTGGGGACATGTGTCTGAGATCCAATCTATCAAGGAAATGCAAGTCCAAACATACATGAGCGCAAAGCGTTTTGTCGTAGCAATGAAAAGCGTGAAAGGCATTGCATGCAACACCTCAAATGTGCATAAGCGAACTGCACATCATCATACCCTGGTAGAGATGCAAGGTGGAACTCATCAAGTCTGGCATGCCTTGCAGCCCATGGTGCAGTACGACTTTTCAATATTGAGTCAAATTGTGATGTATGCTAGCAGCAACATGCAAGTCTAGCCAGTGAGACATGACGTGCAACATGCCAGACTTCCTGAATGTGGCCCTCTTTTCCCAATCGAATCAGTGCTTGTCACTTTTCAGTAACATAGGGGTTGCCAAGCGCCTTGCAGGTTTATGTGCCCTATACACGCCACATGTCAAGCTGAGCCTGTATTACTGCCTCGTTTGCTATCATGTCATCATCCATCCGGACTTGAATGATAACAGCGCTGATCATGACTGCAAATAGCTGCCGGGCCCAAAAAGGCATGCCTTGCAACACCTTAGACCAATCCGGAGGCCCTGGGTGCCTCATTTCCCCATCAATTTGAGAAAACCATACTTCTAAGCGACACCATGCAGAGTACTCTTCTACTGACTTTGTGCGTGATGTGAATCCATCCCATCTTGGCCTCCCCACGCCGGCCCGATACAGCAATGCCAGACGACAACAGGCTCGTTGGAGTGTGACACTTGGGCAGTTGCACATCTGCACACATTGCTAAAACTGGGCAGCCCGGTATAATACTGGGCTTCTCAATAAATTGAAGCCGAAAGGCGTAGTCTTTTCTTTTCATTTCTTTTCACACATTGCTAAAGCATGAGCCCTGCCAGCAGAAGCTTTCCTGCTGATGCAGTTTATCCAGCTCACCTGGGCCCAGTAAGTTAACAGTCTCAATGCTGCAAATTGTGTACGGCCTATATCTTGATTCAAGATTTGTGTGAAGTCGGTCTGTTTTTTGCCATGCGTCCCCAAAGCTAGCTGGAACAGCTCTTGCTGAGGGGGGTAGCAGCTGAAGAACCGATTTTCCCCCTGAAGAAAGCTTCGGAGCGCTTTGATGCCTGGTAGGCAACGCAAAAACTGTTTCGATCGCTCGAGCAACAGTTGTTTGCCGTACACTTTGCGCCTCAGCTGACTTGGCAACTTCGCGTACAACGCTTTACAGGTCGTGGCCAGGTTCGCGGCTTCCGTTTTGTTGATCAATCCGACTATTAGCGCTAAATTGTCCCCTGACACATGTTGCATTCTTGTATCAACTGGCAACGGGCCCTCCTTACGACCGTCTCAAAAACTTCCGTGAACTTTGGTGTGTGCGGAAACCCGTTCTACTTTTCAGAAAGGTCGACCAGAGCCTTGGAAGGCTTGACACCACACCCGTGTCAGCACATGACAGAATAAGCAGTTTAGACTGCTGCACATCTGCCTGCACATTTAGAAAACATAGTACGCTGTCGCAAGATTGTCCAGTCTGCTATTGCATCTGCATCACATCTTATTACATCGCCAAGCGGTCATGTCACCAACGCAAGACAGATTGCTTACCCATAATATGAAGACATGTGTCTGTCATGTTCACTGAGAGCGTGAAGTTCACACCGTATCAGCAGGTCACCATATCTTGTCACCATACACAAATGTAAACTGCCAGCATGGATCTACAAAGCAAGTGCAGCAGCTCGCTACACTGCATGCTCAATGATGAACTCCAGCCTTCTTGCAAGATCCCTCAAACTGGGTCTGTGATCAGGATTGACCTCCCAGCAAGACTCCATAGCCAACCGCCACTCCTGCTCACACCAGTCTGGCACCTGCACCAAAACAGGCACTCAAGACACAGCACAGATTTTGCAAACGTGATGAACATGCATGCCGTGCTTTGCCAAGAACAATTCACAGTTGCCTGCCTGTGAGACAAGCAGTACATGTAAGACATCAAGTCTGATGCACGCCGGCAATATATGTACTTCACTGGAAAGGTGCAACATAGGGCTTTCAGCACTAACTGATGATATGCACGATACTACTGGTCATGTGCCAGCAGGACAGATGAAGCACACTGACTGAGCCTTACTGTGTAAGACACAGACAATGCAGAGAGGGAGATTGCAGTCATGCCGCTTGACAACAATCTGTGCTGCTGACGCAAACCAAGATTGCATTAGGCATCTACTAAGCACCGCAGACAAGTTCTGCTGAAGCTGCAGTGTCCCACTTTGCAAAACAAGCCAGCACAGCTGTAGATTTGATTGAGACAGCAGTAGTGCACTCCTGAAGGCGGTCACTTCTGACAGCTAACACCAAGCATAAGACGCAGGCCAGCAGAACTAAGACAGGCTGAAAGACAGTAACCCCCAGTGATGTGCCGATCTGACAGGCAAACACTGCCATACACTTACAAGCAGCCATGGCTGATTGGCAAGATGAGCACTGCTGAAGCATTGCTTCTGTGCAAGCTTTGATATGAATACAAAGGCCTGCCTCGCTTTGCACTGGATGCCATTTGATATTGCATCCGTTCCTTACTTGACACTCGACAGCAGCCAGGTTGCAAGGCAACTGGTGACATGATGAGCATTATCGCTACTTTTCAGGAGCGGCATCAGGAAATTTATGAAGGAAGGTTTATCAAATGTATAGCTCAGCCACCAAACTGTTTCATAGAATTGCTTAGACCAGTACCTGGCATTGTGCTCAGAAAGACAGCTTGTGATCCCAGCACAGACACTTTGTATGGAGGTGGGACTGTACCTCAGGCTGCAGGTTGCCGACCATGAGGCCAGCGATGATCTGCTGGGGGGTGAGGTGGGTGAAGGGCACTTGGCGGGTGAGCATCTCCCACAGCACCATGCCCAGGCTCCACACATCTGCCTTCTCACTTACACGCTCTGGGTCTGACACCAGCTCAGGAGCCATGTAGGGCAGCGTTCCCCTGCACACATTGATTGCCAGCTCTTGCATGTGTGGTCACAAGATTATACATGTAGACATGTAGAATCATGGGAAAAAAGCAGTAGAGATTTGGCTTTGCTGCTCAAGCATGCTGCTGTTGATCTGCATGATCACTTTTGCACAGTAGAGAATTGGCTTTGTTGCTCAAGCATGCTGCTGTTAATTTGTATGGTCAATTTTGCACTGAGGTCCATTTGAGGTGTACAGAAGGTGATTGCTTGATATCTGTGAATCGAATGTCGCAGCACTTCCCTCGGTGTCATCAGCTTCTGTAGACACACTGTGCCCAGCGCTTGCCACTTTGCAAATCATATACAAACACACACTGGGAGAAACAACATCACGAGCACAGGCAGGATGTGAAACAGTGTCACAATGCACAGCTGAGTCAGCCAAAGGGGCTGACAAAAACGCATGGGTGCTAAAACAGAAGAAAATGGAGTAGAAGAGAAGCAGGAAGAAGAGGAAGCCTGTTGCACCTGAGATCCCGCACACCAGACACAAACTCCCGGCCCCACTTCTGCTTGGAGAGGCCAAAGTCTGCCACCTTCAGGCTGGGCACAGAGCCATCATACCCCGGCTGCAGCTTGCCGTCCAGCAGCAGGTTGTCAGGCTTCAGGTCAAAGTGGACAATGCTCATCTCGTGCAGGTAGGCTAGGCCATTGACGGCACTCAGAGCCATCTCAGCACGGCACTTGAGGTCCAGCCAGCCTTCAGTCCTGCAGGTGTACAGTGCATGCTGTCAACGTGGCTACTGCACTTGAACAGGTGCAACTCTAAGACAGTTGATATCAGAAGCGTGACTGATCAATTGCCTGTGACAGCTCAGCAAAGCAATTATGAACTCTGGCTGGCAGGAAGTGCACCCTGAATTTCTCATGAGTACATGGATTGCACATTGGAGGACTGCAGGTGCCGCAGAAACGGCAAGCCACGGCAATGAGGTACTGTACAAACTGCATTCAGGGTAAGAGAAGCAACAGTCAACAAGGGAGTGACCACTAAATTGGCAGTATGCGCAGGATGATGAATTACAAAACATAATCTGTAAGCTTCTTGAGCTCTGATGCATCCATGCCCAAATTGCCAGCTCAACATTGACAGAGCATTGCAGTAATTTCTTTTTTTGAGAGATGAATATGATTTACTTTTTTTACTATAAAAATTGGTCGTATTGGAAAATATTAAGGAGGGAAAAAGCGAAGTCATTAACAGCACTAAAGGCACTGCTGTCATTAGGACCGACACCACATATGCATAGCATGCCTAGCCTAGGCAAAAATTGAGAGATTGTAAAACAGAGATCAGCTTTCAGTAAGCTTGCTGCCATTGTGGTTGTCAGCAAAAGCCTACCTGAGGAAAGCAGCAAGTGAGCCGCCCTTCATGTACTCGGTCATGATGCCAATCACATTGGGCTCGGCATACGACTCCACTACCACGCCATAGAAGCGCAGCACGTTGGGGTGGTTCAGGTTGGACAGCATTTCTGCCTCACGCCAGAAAGACTGGGAGTGCCGCTCTACCTTGCCAGGCTGCACAACAGCGAAGCTTTGTTTGTCTGGCTTTTTTCTTTGAATCTTTTTTGTATCAAAAAAGCTTGCTTTTGGTCAGGCTTTTTGCGTAGCATTTTTTGGTCAAGTCGAGCATTTCCAAAATGTCTACAATCTTCCAAAACCTTTCCTTCGGGAAGGGACACTGGTTTCTGGAAGCTGGTGTCCCTTGTACATGTCTGTTTGACTGATGTGTGCAGGCAACTCTGCATGCTGTATGCATTGTGCAGACAGCCACTGGGCAATGTATTGCACAAGTATGTGGTCAAGCACAGCAGCAGGGCTGGTGGCTTGCAGCGCTTCAGGCACAGCTGTAAGCATACGATGCCTCTGTCATTGACACAGCCAGCGAGGATGGTACATTCTCCTGTCAAATGCAGAGGTGCCGCATGGATCACAGCATGTGATTAGAGCTTGTGACAATTCAGCTTAATAGGGGCTTGGTACTGGCACACTGTGGACCTTGAAGTTAATTTATTCCCTCACGGATAGAACATCGCCCTTTTCAATTCTGTGGCAGTGTAAAGAAGAAAAGCATGCACCATGGTTGAGAGGCTTACCTTGAGCCACTTGACTGCCACACTGCCAAAAATGGCACAAGTAGCGAGTGAGACTTCCCCAAATGCTCCTTCCCCAATCCTCCTCAAGATCTTGACCTCATCCTGCAGGCAAGGACAGCAATGTTGCAGGTTGCCCATGCAGTCCTGTTCCTACTGAAACTGTCACACACCAGATCATTGGCAGGATTTCCACACATGCGCACACAAAAGCAAGTGAGCTGAGCTGTGCTGCATGGAGGAACGTCTGTAGTGAAACAGATAGAGACTTGAAACCAACATGATATTTGTGGGTTCCAACTGCTCGTTGACTGGGGTGGGGTGTACATGCTGAGGAGATATAGTCCAAGGCAACATGAACGCAGCCATTCCTTGTAAATGCTCGTTTTTGAAGAGCCAGCTGGCACAGACAGTGGTATACTGGTGTACCTTGGGGACCTTGTGCACTGGGTTGTTCAGGGTCCCCTACAGACATTCAGTTTTGAACAGCCAGCTGACAGTGGTATGCCAGTGTACCTTGGGGACCTTATGCACTGGGTTGTTCAGGTTCTCTTAAAGACATTCATTTCTGCACAGCCAGCTGACAGACAGTAGTATGCTGGTGTACCTTGGGGACCTTGTGCACTGGGTTGTTCAAGGTGCCACTGCCGCCAGAGCTGGCAAGAGTCAGCCCACTGTGCTCCCTCATTAGTTGGGCAGCCGGAGAGACCTTCTCAGGCTTGCCCCAGGGGCCCTGGGCATCCCTCACCCCCCTCGCACCCACCCCAACCCCCCCTAAATGCTTGTTTCCATTCACGTTCATCTGTCCAAGGT
>JAABUP010003471.1_pt1 | contig 27757 bp, 25 predicted proteins | sample 5559201 | NCBI WGS metagenome assembly JAABUP01 (sample SAMN10711887, study PRJNA513373) | rock metagenome | isolation source: Antarctica rocks | place: Antarctica | reverse complement strand
AAGCGCTTACGGATCGGGTGAGGGTCAATCATCCAAACGGCATAACAAACCTTTCAAGCAACGGAAATCCGCGAGCGGGACAATCGCATGCTATCCGATTCGTTTGTTTCCGGATGACCCCTAAGCTTATGGCCCGGCGTGACGACGATGCGCTTGACCTGGAAACGGTCGCCCTGGATCAGGCTCTCGTAGAAGCCCCACGGGCGGTAGACCCGGTTGTGCGCCACCGCCTCCTTCCGTCCGGCGGCCTTCAGGCGCTCCACCACCTTTTCACGTCCTGCGCGCAGTCGCGGTGCATGGCCAGGACGGCGTCCTCCGTGACCACGATCACGGCGTCCGTCAACCCGACGACCGCGGTCATGATCCCGTCGCTGCGGGCGTAGCAATGGTCCGCGCCCTCCAGCAGCACGTCGCCGACCGCCACGTTGCCGCGTGCGTCCTTCTCGCCCAGCTCCCATAGCGCGCCCCAGGCGCCCACGTCCGACCATTGCAGGTCGGCCGGCACCACGGCGATGCGCCGCGTCTGCTCCGCCACGGCGTAGTCCAGGCTGATATTGGGGCTGGACGCGAAGGCGGCGGGCTGCAGCCGGATGAAGTCGAGGTCGTGCGAGGCGCCCTCCACCGCGCGCCGGGCCGCGGAGAGCACGTCGGGCGCATAGGTCTCCAGCTCTTGCAGCATGGTTTCGGCGGTGAACACGAACATGCCCGCGTTCCACAGCGCGCCGGAGGCGACCAGGCTGGCGGCGTCGGCCGCGTCCGGCTTCTCGATGAAGCGGCGCACCGCGAGCACGCCGGGCGCACCCTCCACGGCGCGGCCGGCCTGCATGTAGCCGTAGGCGGTTTCGGGTCCGGTCGGCTTCATGCCGAGGGTCAAGATCCGTCCAGCGCGTGCGCCGACCGCCGCCTGGGCCAGGGTAGCGTGCAGCTTGTCGGTGTCCTTGACCGCGGAGTCGGCGGCCGTCACCCACATAACCGCTTGGGGATCGGTTTGCGCCACCAGCAATGCCGCCGCCGCGACCGCCGGGGCGGAGTTGCGGCCCACCGGTTCCAGCACGACCCGCATGTCGGTGATGCCGGCCTCGCGCAACTGTCCCGCCACCAGGAAGCGGTGCTCGTTGTTGCACATTATGATTGGGGCGGCGAAGCCCGGTCCGTGGCCGCGCAGCGCGGTCTCCACGATCATGGAGCGGCCGTGGTTCAGCAGGCCCCAGAACTGCTTGGGGAAGCTCTCGCGCGACACCGGCCACAGCCGCGTGCCGGAGCCGCCGGACAGGATGACGGGAACGATCCCGGCCTGGCGTGCCCTCGATGCACAAACAACATTATCGTCCAGGCGCACTGCTGTATCCATGATACCCCCTTGTCGCCCGCAAACTATCCAGTCCCGCTAAAAGCGACTTAACAAAAGGACAGTATTGAGCGGCTTGCCGGGAGCGTGCCGCAGGGAGCGAAGCGCCGGGTGGAATGGCCCTCTCGCTCCACCTTGCCGCAGGCTGCCTCAGCAGCGCCGCGCGCACGCAGGGCTGCGCAGCGGCGGCGGCGGTCCCGACATTGGCGATTCCCAATCAAGCAGCCAACCCGACCCAACCTTCGCTGGCCCAGGGTGGTCCTGCGTCCCCACCCCCCACCAACCAGGACACGCCTCATGGCAGCCGCCCCCACGACCGCCCGCCAGATGCTGAACAAGGTCCCAGAGGCCACGCTGGCCTTCTGGGCCATCAAGGTCATGGCCACGACCGTCGGCGAGACCGGCGCCGACTACCTCGCCGTCCACGTCGGCCTCGGCACCGCCGTCACGGGCGGCCTCATGGCCGCGCTGCTGCTCGCCGTCCTCGTCGCGCAGCTCCGGGCGGCGGGGTACGTGCCGTGGCTCTACTGGCTGACCGTCGTGCTCGTCAGCGTCGTCGGCACCCAGACCACCGACGCCCTCACCGACCGGCTGGATGTCAGCCTTTACACCAGCACGGCTGTTTTCGCCCTCGCCCTGGCCGCGACGTTCGCCGCCTGGTACGCCAGCGAGCGCACGCTCTCGATCCACACCATCACGACCCGGCGGCGCGAGCTGTTCTACTGGGCCGCCATCCTGTTCACCTTCGCGCTCGGCACTGCCGCAGGCGACCTCGCGACCGAGGCGCTGGGCCTGGGCTTCACCGTGGGCGTCGTGGTGTTCAGCGTCATGATCGCCGCCATCTTCGCCGCCTACTCCCTGGGCGGCAACGCCGTCCTCACCTTCTGGCTCGCCTACATCTTGACCCGGCCGCTCGGCGCGTCGCTCGGCGACCTGCTGTCCCAATCGCGGCCGAACGGCGGCATGGGGCTGGGCACGGTCGGGACGAGCCTCGTCTTCCTGGCCGCCATCGTCACCCTGGTCACGTTCCTGAGCGTCGGCCCGAACGCCCAAAGGAGCCGGGCTAGGGCCGTAGGCGACGTGTAGGCCGGCTGCCCGCCCTAAGCGTCCCGCAATCCACTCCATATCAACAGGGAAAGGTCCCATCATGAACAAGCTCGTCCGCACTGCATCCATGGCCACGGCGCTCGGGATGGCCTGGGCCGCCGCTGCCGCCATCCTGCCGCTGCCCGGCATCGCCGCCCCGGCCCGCGCCCAGGCCCGCGCCCAGGCTCGCGCAACGTCGAGGCTCGGCGACCTCTCGTCCTACCGGGCCATCGTCGTGGACACGGCGGCGCTGGTCGAGAAGGGCGACCTCGCTGGCGCCAAGGCCCGGATCAAGGATCTGGAGGTGTCTTGGGACGAAGCGGAGGCAGCCCTGAAGCCCCGCGCGGCTGCGGAATGGCACACCATCGACAAATCCATCGACCGCGCCCTGGCGGCGTTGCGCGCCAGCACGCCTGATGCCATCGCCTGCAAGGCGTCCCTGGCCGAGGTACTCGCGCTCATGGACGGCGGCGCTGGCAAGGCTTGATGCGCATTCCGGGCGCCGCGTTGGGGAACTGTATGGCGGCGTCCCTTCCGCCGCGCCTGCGTTGGCGTCCGTGCCGGGCCAAACGTTTTAGGAGTGTGCCATGAAGGTGCTGGTGATCGAGGACGACGCCGAGACCGCCGCTTACATCCTGCGCGGCCTGCACGAGCACGGCCATGTCGCAGATCACGTGGTGGATGGGCAGGACGGCCTGCTCATGGCCGTGGGCGGCCCCTACGACGTGCTGGTCGTGGACCGGATGCTGCCCGGCATCGACGGCCTCGGCCTCGTCCGCACCCTACGCGGCGCGGGCGTGAAAACGCCGGTGCTGTTCCTGACCGCACTGCGCGGCGTGGGCGACCGGGTGCAGGGGTTGGAGGCCGGCGGTGACGACTACCTGGTCAAGCCCTTCGCCTTTGCCGAGCTGCTCGCCCGGCTCCATGCGCTGGCCCGCCGCCCGCCGCTGTCGGACGTGCCCACTGCGCTCCGCGTCGCCGACCTGGAGCTGGACCTGCTGCGCCGCACCGTGACCCGCCGCGGCGAGCCGGTGGAACTCCAGCCGCGCGAGTTCCGCCTGCTGGAGTTCCTGGTCCGCCACGCCGACCGGGTCGTGACGCGGACCATGCTGCTCGAAGGCGTGTGGGACTTCCACTTCGACCCTCGGACCAACATCGTCGAGACCCACATCAGCCGCCTGCGCAGCAAGATCAGCCGCGGCGGGACCGACCCGGAGCTGATCCACACCGTACGCGGCTCCGGCTACGCGCTCCGTGCCGCGATTTCCTGAGATGGCGGTGCCGCGAGTGCTGCGGACGGCGAGCTTCCGGCCGGCCGCGCCATATGCCGCGGTGTTCGCCGTCTCGGCTTGCGTGCTGGGCGCCGCCGTGTTCCTCGCTGCCAACCCCAACCACCTACCCCTACCACCACAGGAACACGCCATGGACCAAACGTTGAAGCAGGCCATCAGCAAGGTGCCCGAGGTCACGCTGGGTTTCTGGATCATCAAGGTGATCGCCACCACCCTGGGCGAGACCGGCGGCGATGCGGTCACGATGACGCTGGGCCTGGGCTACTTGGTCGGCACCGCGATCTTCGCCACGCTGTTCATCGCCGCCGTCGCAGCGCAGGTCATGGCCCGGCGGTTCCACCCGTTCCTATACTGGGCCGTGATCACCGCGACCACGACGGCGGGCACGACGCTCGCCGACTTCTTCGACCGCTCGCTCGGCATCGGCTACGTCGGCGGCTCGTCCATCCTGTTCGCGTTGCTGCTGGCGGCGCTGGGCCTGTGGCACCGCGCGCTCGGGTCGGTGTCGGTGGACACGGTGACGACGCCGCGGGCGGAGATGTTCTACTGGGCGACGATCATGTTCTCGCAGACGCTCGGCACCGCGCTCGGCGATTTCCTGGCCGACACGGGCGGGCTCGGCTACAGCGGCGGCGCGCTGGTGTTCGGGGCGGCGCTGGCCGTGGTGGCGGGGCTGTATTTCTACACCAGCCTGTCGCGCACGCTGCTGTTCTGGGCGGCATTCATCCTCACCCGGCCCCTTGGCGCCACGGTGGGCGACTTCCTCGACAAGCCGCTGGCCAACGGCGGCCTGGCCATGGGCCGCTTCACCGCCTCGGCCGTGCTGCTGGCTGTCATGGTTGGGCTGATCCTGTTCTTCCCACAGCGGGCCGGCCGGCATCCGGCGTAGGGCGGCGGCGCAGGAGGGGCAGAGCCGTTCCGCATCATCTCTGTTCAATCCGGCAACGCCGGGAGCGTCGCGCTCCCGGCGTTGGTTCTGTGGCGACCCTTCTGGGCGTCCGGGGCCGGGCAAGCGCCCTGGACGGGGCGGCCCGCCACCAGCACCAAAGACTACAGGCGCCTGCTGCCAGAGCGCGTCAGGGCCGCCGTCTGATGGGCAGGGGCGGCCGGAGCCTTGCCGGCAAGGAACGTGACCTCGCCGGCGGCGTAGCCCTGCGGGAGCGAGTTGGCGGTCTGCATCACGCCCTCGTTGCTGTTGGGCGGGATTTCCTGGCCCGCGACGAGGGACATCCTGGCCCCATCGGTGGCGGGGTAGGCCTGCGACCCCGTGTCGAGCGCGGGCGCTGCCATGACGGTGCGGGATTGCGGCGCCGTAGGGGAATGGGTTGCCGACGAGCGTTCACTGCGGCGGCATCCGCCCGCCTTCGCCCGCATAGGCGGTCCCAGCGGCAAGCCCAAGCACGGCGGCGGTGGCGAGGATCAAGGTCTTCATGGCTGCGGTCCCATCTTGGCTCTGCCCGGCGCCTGTCGCCTGGCATGACGGGGAACCTACCGGCCCACGGCTGACGCCCGTCTCGCCCCAAATAGCCAACGCCTTGCGGCTCCCGCAGCCCGGCAAAACGGTGGACGGCCCTCCCCGTCGCGAGATCCACCACATCAACGCTGCCGTTGCCAAGCTCGGCCACGAACAGGCGCCCGCGCCGCAGGTCCACGGCCATATGGTCGATGCGGCCCGAGCCCTGGATCGGAATCGTCCGCTCCAGGATCAGGGGCGGCGTCCCAGGCTCCGCTGCCCAGGACGCGCGGGACAGCGGACCGCACGCGGCAAGGAGCAGGACAAGCCGGGCAACAGGGGCGATGCGCGCCATTGTCACCCGCCCACCCAGCGATCCCTGCCAGCCGGAGCGACACGCCAGCCACGGCGGTGATGCCGAGCACGGGGCACGCCAAGCTTCGACCGGAACAGGCAAACGGCCGCCTGCGCCACCACGAGCGGCGCTGCCGGGCCCAGGCTGGCCGGCGCCTGCCCTATGTCGTCCGCCCCATGTCACTCGACAGTGGAGTCGGGCGTTTCGCTGGCTGGCGTGTTGTAGGTGTCCAGCGCTGTCCGGCAGCCCGTCGAAAGGTTGACATAAAACTGGGCGAGGCAGGCTGCGGCTATCGGCGGCGTCGGGTCGTTGCCGCTGCAATGCGCCCGATAGTCAACGCGGCACGCTGATTTCAGCGCAGCCGCAGCATTGCCCTCACTTCCCTGCGCCTGCGCAGCCGAGGAGCTGCCGACGAGAAGAACAAGGAGCGCGGCCTTGAGGATGTCAGACATTGAGGCAACCACCAATTTCTTGGTCGAAATCCGCAACATACGGTGCTCGACCTGGTTTGAGGATGAAGAACTCCCGCGCGGTAATCATCGCTTTGAGATGTTCATCAGAAAGCATGAAGCCTGTCGGGTCGTCGGCGATCATCGAACTCGTTTGGGACCGATGTTTCAAGACAGCCGCGCGCTTTGTGGCCATGTTGCGCTCAATATTCAGTGAGAACCCTCTCAAACGAAGGTTCGGCACCAAGATGTTCGGTGGCAGCGTCCAGGCCCAAACGGGATAGGAGAGCAGCGGCACCCCGAGTTCTTGCGCTGCCATGCCTGCATACTTGGAGGTGGCGACGTGATCGGGATGGGGGTCGTAGTCCCAGCTTGTGAACATCATCTTGGCCGCGGTGTCGCGCGCCAGCGATGCAAGCGCCAGCCCAATGCCGCGGGCGCCCTTGCCAGAATGCGGCGCATGGCCGTCGGGCACGTCCAAAAAGCTCACTTGCCCGGCGGGAACCCCCAAAACCGCCGCAGCCTCGACCGTCTCGCTGCGGCGGAGGCTGCGCAGCCTGTCCTGGGGATGCGTGCGCGACCCAGGGTGGGACTTTGCGCCGTCGGTCACGACGGCAATGTGGACTTTTGCGCCAAGCTCCACCGCCTTTATGATCAGCCCGCCACAACCCAGACTCTCGTCATCAGGGTGTGGCGCTACTATGAGTAGCGGTCGATCCTTTATCAACTTAGCGAGATTGACCTCCGGCAGCTCTTTGACCCGTTTAAGCAACGTTGCGGCGGAGCATGGGCCATGCAAAGCACATTCATAGTAACGGCGCCACCGTTGCACGTTTCATTTCCTGTCAGTTGGAAAGGCATCAGTGTCAAGATCAGCAGGCTCATCCATGCAATAGACCCTATTAACTATTCAAATTCGGCCCGATGCGGAGCTTATCGCAATGCTTTGAGAACGATATTCGCGCTGCGGACGATATAGCTGATCGGCAACCGCGGAACGAGAGCGTAGTTGTCATGAGGCGTAAATGGCTGTGCCGGTGTCCGGCCAGAATTTTGGAGGTTCCGAGATGGGTAGAGTGGGCTGTATGGTATTCGCAATCTGTCTTGTGCCCGCTTATGTCCATGCGCAGTCGGGGGCCTACGCGCAGTCCAGGGTCCATGCGCAGTCCGAGCGGCTTGATGGGGTCCGTGCCGGCGACCTCTGCCAACAGGCGATTGCGGGGACCATATCGAAGGCCCATCCGCCCGCCGGCATGCTCGGCGCCATTGGCCGCGTCGAGAGTGGCCGGCTCGACCCGCGGGACGGCAACGTCAAGGCATGGCCATGGAGCATAAACGCGGAGGGCCGCGGATACGCTTTCAACAGCAAGGCCGAGGCGATAGCGGCTGTGCTCGCGTTGCAGGCGCGCAACGTCATGTCCGTGGACGTCGGGTGCATGCAGGTCAACCTCATGTACCACCCCTCGGCGTTCGCGTCGCTGGACGAGGCCTTCGACCCGGCGGCAAATGTGCGCTATGCCGCCAGGTTCCTTGGCGAGCTGTTTGCCGAGACAAAAGACTGGAACCTCGCCGCCGCCTTCTACCATTCCAAGACGCCGGATCTTGCGTTTCCGTATCAGCAGAAGGTGCTGGCGCAACTGCCCGGCGCCGCCCGCGTCCAGGCGGCGTCCATCGAGCAGACGTCGTTGGCAAAGGCCTGGACGGCGACGCTCGGCGCGCCCCAGACGCCTCCGGCACGGCAAGCGTTTGTCATGCAAAGCGCGGTTCGGCCGCCTCAGCAGGCGCGGTCCCATCCCATGATGCTGGCCAGCCGCCGCTGATCACCGGAGCGGGATCCAGACTTCAATCGTATGGGGCATCAGCATACGAGGCGCCGCCAGCGGTCGTAGATCGGGCATGATCCGCACGGTCCACGCCGCGTCCGGAGCTTGCATCAGTTGCGCAAGCGTCTTGGCCAGGCTTTCGTCCTCTTGAGCGAAGTACCTCAGCTCGAATGTTTTGGGGACATCGGTGACGGACCGTGTCCGCGCCAACGCCACGGTTGGACGCAGCTTCGTCGCAAGTTGGCGCGCTGTTTCCTTCCCGCTTGTTGAACCCGCGAGGAAGTGCAGGGTCACGCGCGCCTGCGAGAGCGCCGGGATGCCTGCGGCCTGGGGCGCTGGCTCGGAGCCAGAGCCTGAGGCGCTGTAGTTCCATTGCAGGAACTCGTTGAACAAGCGTGAGCGTTCGCCTTCGCTTTGACGCTTGGAGCCCCGCTCCGTTTGGGCGAGGAAATGCTCGAACTGCTCGCGCAGGCGCGCCAACGGCTCGCCGCTTGGCACGCTCCGCCGCTTGGCACGCTCCGCCGCTTGGCAGGCTGGGTGGCCGCCGCTGGGTCGGGGTCGCGGTTGCCAGGTTGTGGCGGCGTTAGCAGGCGGGAAGGCGGTAATGCGGTTGCGGGTGGTGGGCTGGGCAGCAGGGGCGGCTGAGCCTCGGTAGGGCGCAACGGGGGTTGGGCTGCCATGCCGGCCGCGGCCGGGCCAGCCTTTGCCAAGTCCGCTACAGGCGCAACGTTCTCGTCCCGGCTATCCGCACTGCTTAGGTTTTGCTGGAGCACCGCAAAGGCGGCTCCGATGAGCACGATCAAAGCGGCTGACAGAACAAGAGGCTTTTTGTAGTGAGTCGCAGCCGGAACTGTAGGTGGGCCGGCGTCTATGCGGCTAGGTCCTGCATGGTATAACGTTGACGTGCCCGGTGCCATGACGGTCGATGCGTTTGCAACCTGAACGACCGTTTCGAGCTGTTCTTTCAGCCCAGCCAGTTCGCTCCTCCCAATCAGCTCCATGAATCTCGGGTGCCCCGCAAGAAGAAGCTGGAGCCTTGGCGCTGTCGCGTTGAACACCGTCGAGATAACCTGCAGGAACGCGAGGGTGCGCATGGGCAGGAGGTCGGCTTGCTCGATGACAAGGACGACCCTGTCCTTTTTGGTGCTGGACCGTGCAAGCACGCGCACAATCAGCTCGTCGTCGTCCACGGGCAACTCGCCTCGTTCGGCCGCACCGAGTTCCTGGACAATGCGCGGCAGCGTCAAGGGTGAACCCTGCGACCCACGGAGGCGGATAATGCGAAGCGGTTGGTCGAGCAGCGACCTGATGCACTCGTCGACGACAGCCAGCACAGCGCCCTCGTCCACGCCGAGCACCGCCATCACTGGCTCCTTGTGCGCAACCGCAGCCGTAAGTTGGTCCGCAAACCACCCTGCGGCTCCCCTATCGACCGTATCGTGCAATGTCTCGTACATCGGCGGGACAATCACTCGTCTAATTTGTTCACTCGTCGCAAAACACCGTCGCAGGCGCGAACGCTCCGGCATGGCCAATGAACGCCTGGCCAATGTTGTCCCTCACGCTGCACCGACGGCGGAGCATGGGGGAATCCTCTCACCACTCCCAGATGCGCATCGTCCAGTGCAGCGCACTTCACTTAGACGATACAACAATTTCTGCGACGTAGCTCACATAATGACACAAAACCATTTTGCACGTTACAAATTTTTGTGTGTCCAAAGGCTCCTGAAAAGGCTGCGACGGCTTGCGGCTTAAAGCGCCCAACACGCACAGAATGGCCTGAGGGAATGAGCTTGTCCCCATTGGGCGCCGGTCCATCCCATGGGCTCCACCGGCAGAGGCGTGGCCTCTAATGCGCTCATCCTGCGTTCAATGGGCTGCCAAGCTTGGGCCCGGCGGCGTTCAGGCGCTGCGCCGCAACCCCTCATGCAGGGCTTCGGCGGCCTTCGGCAGACGGCCGTCCGTGACCTTCGCGTCGTAGTCCGGCGCGCGGTAGTTCCAGTAGCAGGCGTAGTCGACGGGTCCGCCCTCGCGAATCCACGCCAGCATGTTGCGTATAAAGAGCGGATCGTCGCCGCCGCCGTGCCCGTCGGGGCGCGTGCCGGTGCCCCACTCCGGAAAGGAGCGCGGCTTGCCGCGGGCTTGGGCGAAGTTGCGGTGCCACAGCAGGCCCGCCTCGTGGTTCAACAGGTGCTTCCAGCGCTCCGCCGGGTCTGCGATCAGCGGCCAGGACTGGTTGTAGATGTCCAGCCCGATGATGTCGACGACATCGTCGCCGGGGTAGGCGTCGACCGTCGGGCCATCCACCGTGGTCGCAGTCCAATCGAAGCGGAAATGCGCGCCCGGCACCCCGCGCATCGCCAGGGCGATCCGTCGCCAATACCTCTTGAAGTCGGCTGTGTTGCCGCGGGCGGTCCAGGGATACCAGTTGCCGTCGAACTCCCAGCCGATCCGGATCACGCTCGCGCCATAGGAGTTCTCGACCAACGTGCGGCCGAGCGCCACGAAGTGCTGGTCGTATGCGCCGCCTGCGCCCTGGGCCAGCGTCGGCGCCCCGTCGTCCACCAGCATCGGCACCGAGACGACAAGGCTCTTGCGCCCGGCGTCCCGCCAACAGCCGCTCATCCACCCGGCCTCGTCGACCATGGCTTTCCAGGACTGCATCTCAAGGAAGTCGAGCACCACATCGAGCGGGCGGCCGAGCCATTGTTCATAGGCGGCCACCTCCGGCACGCCCTTGGACCCCGCGCCGCCATAGGTGCCGATGCGGACGGCACCGGCCGCCTTCGCCGGCGCAGGCGGTGCGGCAACCGATGCGGCAACCGCGGCAGCGGCGGCGCGGACAAGCGCGCGGCGCGTGGTCGCAGGAGCTTGGGTGGTCATGCGCGCTCCATGACAGGCCGCGGGGACGGATCGATGGCCGGGGGCTGGATGGGCGGCGGATGGTGCAGCCGGCGCCGCAGCCAGATGGCCAAGCGCCGCTCCAGGATGCGCTGGCTTGCGTCGGAGACCGCGAGCGCCGGGGGCAGCGCCACGACGAAGAACACCACCTGCGCCCACATGCCGGCCGCCTGCGGGACGCCTGCGTGCAGCAGGGCCGTTTTCACCCCGGACATCACGATCGGGTGCCAAAGGTAGAAGCTGTAGCTGATGGTCCCGAGGTACTGGAACGGACGCGAGCGCAGGATGCGGCCGAATGCGCCGTGCCCCTCCACGATCCCCGCGAAGCCGAGCGTCGCCGATACGATGCCCAGCGCCGCAAGCGGCAGCCTTGCGTCGGCGGCCCAGTCCAGCATGGTCGTGTTGATGATGTGGACCGGCAGGCTCAGCTCCTGGACCATGCGCCAGCAGAGCAGAAACAGCAGGATGAGCGGCAGCGGGTGCCGAGTCAGCCGCCGGGTTAGCCGAACGAGCGCCCCGCCGCGTGTCCAGCCCTCGGCCACCAGCACGCCCGAGAGCAGAAAGACCCCGCGTGGATAGGTGGCGATCAGAACCATTGCGGCCGGCGCGGCGATCCAATACGCCACCGGTCCAAGACGCTGGCGCATGGCCCAGCAGGCAGCGCAGAAAAGGTAGAACGCCATCTCGTAGCTGAGCGACCAGGCAGCCGGGTGGATGTTGTCGAACGGCAAGATGCCCGGCAACGCCAACAGGTTGAGGGGAACGGTCCACGCCAGATGGGAAAGCCGCTCGTTTGCGAAGGCGTGGGTCCCCGTCGCCAGGCCAAGCCCGACGATTGCCAGGATGGAGGCCCAGAGCACGGGGTAGATGCGGATTGCGCGGTCCTCAAGGAACGCCGCCGGGCCGCGGGCGCGGCGCAGCGTGCCCGCGATCACGTAGCCGCTGATGCAGAAGAACAGCTCCACCCCGTATTCCGGGGTGCGCATGATGAAATCGCCGACGGGCGTCGCGAGCAGGGGGAAGGTGCCCAACCCGGAGTTGGCGACATGGAACATGAAAACGGCGAAGGCGAACAAGCCGCGGGCGCCGTGCACGCCCTTGTTGAAGTGCGCGCGTGCCGCATGGGACGGCGCTGCCGTGGCATCCTGCCCTGTTTTCACTCTCAACCTCTCGCTGGCAGACGCCGGTTGCTTAACGGCCGAAAGCCGCAAAAAATTATCCATGCCTGCGCACCTGGCCTTCAACAGGCGGCGATTGGCCAAACTTCGCCGCGGCGGATCACGATTGGGCGATAAGGGCTAGTGGCGGTTCCCTATCATGTTCACACCGACATGACCAACAGAGCACATGGCGCACGCATGGCCCCGACCACCACCGAGAACCTCGACCATCCGCCTGCCCCGGGCACCCGCGCGATCCCGGTTGCGCCACTTCGCCGGGCGGATTGGCACGGGCGGCTCAGTGTCGGCGCCTTCACCTGGGCGACGCTGTTCAGTTGCCTTGCCTTGCAGCGTTTCGCGTTTCCAGCGGGCGGCGGCCTCAAGATCAGCGTTGCGACGCCGCTTGTGCTCGGTCTCGCTGCTTGGGCGCTCGTGAGCGGGACGATGACCATCGACCGCCGCCGGATGGCGCTGTACCTCGGGCTATGCGCCGTTGCCTTGTTCTCGGTTGGGGCCAAGATCAACATGCCGCTTGGGATCGCGCCGCGGATGAGCACGGCCTCGCTCGCCTACTGGCTGGCGATCACCGGCTTTGCCGTCCTGCGGTTCCGGCGTCCCATGAGCGAGACCGCGTTTTTCCGCATCGTGGCGCTTTGCCTGGTGGTCGTCGCCGGCGCAGGCCTTGCCCAGTTCGTGTTGCAGTTCGTCGGCCTCCGCTTGTTCGCCTTTGACGGCATCGTTCCTGGCAACCTGTTGATCGAGGACCAGTATGCCGTCGCAACTCCAATGGACTTTGGACTTTTCAAGTCGAACGGCTTTTTCCTGATTGAGCCATCGGTTTTTTCGCAGTTCATGGCCCTCGGCGTCATCGTCGAAACACTCTATTTCCGTCGTCCCGTCCATCTCGCGCTGTTTTTTGCCGGGCTGCTTGTTTCGGTGTCCGGCACTGGGTGGATGGTACTGGGATCATATATCGTTGTGCTCGCAGTCAGTTCTGGCCTGCGCGGTCTTTTGGCTGCGATTGCGCTCACGGCCGGCTGCGCGCTCGCCTTCACCATACTCAGTTTCGCCCTGCCCGACGTCGCCGACATGATGTCCGGCCGGCTCACGGAGTTCACCCTGCCCGGCACGAGCGGGTACGAGCGCTTCGTGACCCCCTTCATGGCCCTGCAATCCGTGCTCGAGGCGGCTCCCTGGACGATCTTCACCGGGGTCGGCCCAGGAGGTTCGGAGCAACTGACCGTCCCGTATTTCTATCGCCTCAACACGCCTGTGAAAGTGCTGATGGAGTATGGCGCCTTTGGATTGACGTTCTACCTTGGCCTCCTCACGGTGGGGACCCGTACAAAGAAACAGGCCATGCTGCTGGTGCCTCTTTTGGTGTTGCTGCTGCTTACAGGCGGCTACCATCAGTTTTCTCCCATCCTTTTTGCCATACTGCTGATCGGCAGCGTGGCGTTCGTGCGTCAAGATCAAATCAATGTGCGAGGTGCGTAAGGATTTGTTATCCTGCTTATTTTCTAGCTTTACGGTCCGCTGCCATCAAGGTAACTTGGCTAATAGGCGGAATGAAAATGCAGCGGCCAAGCTGGTTCAGACCCAACGTTGTAGGGACGTGTGCCCCTCGGCAACGCTGGTCCGCAATTCTTTGCGCAATCAGTATCCTTGATACGCTGCTTGCCTCTGTTTTGCTAATTTTCGGTGATTGGGTGGACGCACTCGCCATATATTTTGCAAGTGGCCTTATGCTGGCAATACTTCTTTCCCGACTTGCCGGGCAATATACAGATTTGCAGGAAGAAGGCTCAGTCGATGGTAGTGCCATCGACTCTGGAGGTGATCAGCCTAGGTTGATCTTGAAATCAACGCCTCAAATTTAATTTTAATTCTATTATACATCGCACTTGGACGCGACGCCAAACTCTGCCGACAGCGCCCATGTGCCCAACCGCGCAGTCTATGAATACAATGATCCAGGGCTGGTTGACGGGTTTGTTACAGGCCATGGGGCGTTGGGCAAGCGGTTCGTCGTAGGTTCAGGCATTGTAGCCAATAGCTGACGGTTGTGGCGGGACAGACGGCGGTGAGGACATTTTTGGTGGGGAGGCCGCAGCGGGACGTCCCAAGCCGGACATGGCCTTTGCCGGCGCCCTCGCCGCTGTCCGCTCGCACCAGCGCCTCTGGCTTGCTGGCTCTCCTGGTTCGAGCGCGTATGCGCCACCCTGCACCGTGCTGGCCAGCAACGGCATGGCTTTCCGACGGCATGGCCCTCCGACCTGCCGAGGAACCGCAACGGGCCGATGCCCCGGCGCCCCCATCTCCGACCGTGTCTGCAATGAGCACGGGACCGGGCACAAACCATCGCCGCCGGATCGAACTCATCGGCCAGCCGTGACGTGATGGTTCAGACCGGTTCGTTCGTCTCCACGAGCCGGATGACGTCCTTCGAACGTGTTTATCTTCCCGTCCAGGCCGCCCGTCAGGCAGCCGAACCAGACGGCCTCGTTGAGCCCAGTGTCCTGCCGCCGGATGTCGATGGCGCCGCTGAACTGGACGTAGCGGTAGCCGCCGATGGCCGGGTGGAGGACGCAACGGGGGTTCTGCCCCGCCACCCTGGCGAGGGGGCCGAATTCTGGCACGTCCAGGATGTAGAACCCGCTCACGCCTGCTGCCCAGCCACGTCGCACCGGTGTCGCCGCACCAGGCCCGCCTTGGTTCGCCACAGGCTCTCGATGCCGTTCCAGCGGCCGTTCGCCTCCAGCTCCATCGCGGCGGCCACGGCTATACCGACATTAAAGGCTGCCAGCGGGGTTTGGACGTTTTTGTCAATAGATGGACAGGCTTGACCAACGCTCGCAGCCTGCCTGCAATTCATTTGGAGGAACATCGTGCGCATCGTCGCCTTGGAGGAGCATTGCACCTTTCCGGCATTGACCGCCCGGATCGGCAAGGACGCGCTTATCGCCCGCGGCATGGCGCCGGGCGGGTTCCAGCCTCCGGCCGTGGCGCGGCGCGAGCAGTTGCAGGACCTCGGCCCGGCGCGGCTGGCCGACATGGACGCCGCCGGCATCACGCTCCAGGTGCTGTCGGTCGCCGGGGCGGGCGCCGACCTGCTGCCCGCTCCCGACGGCCCGGACCTCGCGCGGGCCATCAACGACGCGCTGGCCAACGCGGTCGCGAGCCGCCCGGACCGCTACGCCGCGTTCGCCCACCTGCCGACGGCAGCGCCCGAGGCCGCGGCCGACGAGCTGGAACGGTGCGTCAGGCAGCACGGGTTCGTGGGCGGCATGGTCAACGGCACGACGGGCGGCCTGTTCCTCGACGACCCGAAGTTCGCGCCGCTGCTCGCCCGGTTCGAACGGCTGGACGTGCCGCTCTACCTCCATCCCGCGCCGCCGCCGGAGCCGGTGCGCCGCGCCTACTACGACGGCTTGCCCGGCCACTCGAACCTGCTGCTGTCGATCGCCGGGTGGGGCTGGCACTCGGAGACCGCGGTCCACGTGCTGCGCCTGGTGCTGTCAGGCGCGCTGGACCGGCATCCTGGGCTGAAGCTGATCGTCGGCCACATGGGCGAGGGCCTGCCGGCGATGCTCGCGCGCTGCGACCAGGTGTTCGCCGACGAGGCGCGCGACCGGCTGACGCGGACCGTCAGCCAGGCGATCACCGACCAGGTCTGGGTCACGACCAGCGGCTTCTTCAGCCTGCCGCCATTGATGGCGCTGCTGATGGCATTCGGCGCCGACCGGGTGATGTTCTCCGTCGACTACCCGTTCAGCCCGAACGGCCGCGGCGCCGACTTCCTCCGCGCGCTGCCGTTCTCTCCGGCGGACAAGCTGAAGCTGGCGCACGGCAACGCCGACAAGCTGCTCAAGCTCGGCACCGGCTGACCTGGCGCCTGGACCGCAAGCAATTCGTCCCAACCTCTGCTCCGGGCGGCACCGGCCCGTAGCATCCACCATCGGAAAGGCGGGCGACATGGAGCGCACCTATGCGGGCAGACGTGAGGACCACCGGCTGCTCACCGGAGCCGGGATGTATTCGGCCGATTGGGACCGTCCGGGCCTGCTGCACGCCGCGTTCCTGCGGACGGACCGGGCGCATGCCGAGATCCTCGGCACCGACACGGCGGCGGCGCGGTCCGCCCCGGGCGTGCTGGCGGTGCTGACCGGGGCCGACATGCAGGCAGCCGGGTACACCCGCGGCCTGCCGCTGATGCCGGTTGGGCGCGGCGCGGCGCTGAAGGCCACGCCTTCGCCGGCGCTCGCGCTGCGCCGGGTCCGCTACGTGGGCGAGCCGGTCGCGATCATCGTTGCCGAGACGGCGCATGCCGCGCAGGACGCATGCGAGCTGATCGAGGTCGAATACGAGTCGCTGCCGGCGGTTGCGAACGGCCGTGCGGCGCTGTCGTCCGGTGCGCCGCTGCTGCACGACGGGGTGCCGGGCAACCTCTGCTACGACGGGGACTATGGCGACAAGGCCGGCACCGAAGACGCCTTCGCCGCCGCCGCCCACGTGGTCCGGCTCGAGCAGGAGAGCGGCCGGGTCGTCGGCAACCCGCTGGAGCCGAAGGCGGCGCTGGCATCCTGGGACGGCGAGACGCTCGAGCTCTGGAGCCCGAGCCAGGGCATGACCGGCATGAGGGACAGCCTCGCGGCGCTGGTCGGGCTGCCGCCGGAGCGGCTGCGCGTGCACGCGCAGGACGTTGGCGGGGCGTTCGGCATCCGCGGCCCGGCCTACCCGGAATATGCGGCGCTGGCGCTGGCGGCGCAGCGGGTCGGGCGGCCGGTCAAGTGGGTCGCGAGCCGGTCGGAGACCTTTCTCAGCGACTACCATGGCCGGGCGGTCTGGATGGCGGCGGAGCTGGCGCTGGATGCGGAGGGCCGCTTCCTCGCGATCCGGCACGACTGGGTGTGCGACATCGGCGCCTATCCCTCGGCTGCCGGGCCGTTCACCAACACCTTCAACGCGCCCTTGATGGCGACCGGCGCCTACCGCGTCCCCGCCGTTCACGGACGCACCCGGCTCGCGCTGACCAACACGGTGCCGATCACCGCCTACCGCGGCGCCGGGCGGCCCGACATGGCCTACATCGTCGAGCGCCTGGTGGACGAGGCGGCGGCGCAGACCGGGATCGACCGCATTGCGCTGCGCCGCCGCAACCTGATCCCGCGCGACGCCTTCCCCTACGAGCTCACGGCGGCCCCGGTGCCGAGCGCCTACGACAGCGCCGACTTCGACGCCCTGCTGGACCGGGCGCTGGCCGAAGCGAAGTGGGACGAGTTCCCGTCGCGGCGCGCTGAGTCGGCCCGGCGCGGGCGCCTGCGCGGCATCGGCTGCGCCCTGTTCATCGAGCCGGCCGGCGGCGTGGCGCCCAGCGACGAGATCGCCATCACCTTCGAGCCGGACGGCAGCATCCTGCTGCACGAGGTCGCGGTCGCCTCGGGCCAGGGGCACGAGACGGTGCTGCCCGAGATCGTCGGCCGCGCGCTGGGGATCGATCCGCTCCGCGTCACGCTGCGCGCCGGACAGCCGGACGGCCCGGCCCTGAAGGGCGCCGGCGCCTTTGGCTCGCGCTCCATGATGTCCCTGGGCGCCGGCAGCGCCGCCGCCGCTGCCGCCGTGATCGAGAAGGGCAAGGACCTGGCCTCCGAAGCGCTCGAGGCGGCAGCGGCGGACCTGGCCTACGCCGACGGCGCGTTCGTCATCGCCGGCACGGATCGCCGCATCGGCCTGGTCGAGCTGGCCCGGCAGTATCCCGGCCGGCTCGACAGCACCATCGAGCATCCCTCGCCCAAGGCGTTCCCCTCCGGCGCCCACGTGGCGGAGGTCGAGGTTGACCCGGAGACGGGGATGACTGACCTCCTCCGCTACGTCTCGATCGACGATTGCGGGGTCGTGCTGAACGGGACCTTGCTGGAAGGGCAGATCTGGGGCGGACTGCTCCAGGGCCTGGGCCAGGTGTTCGGCGAGCTGTGCGTCTACTCCGAGGACGGCCAGATGGTGACCGGAAGCTTCATGGACTACCCCATGCCGCACGCCGACCTGGTGCGGCAGGTGACGATCGAGACGGTCCTGGTGCCGTCGCCCAGCAACGGCCTGGGCGTGAAGGGCGTCGGCGAGGCCGGCACGGTCGGCTCGCTGCCAACGGCGATGAACGCCGTGATGGACGCGCTGCGGTCGCGCGGCGTCGCGCACCTGGACATGCCGGCCTCTGCGCAGCGCGTGTGGCAGGCTCTGCAGGGGGGGACGGCGGTGGAGGGCGCGGCGTAGGGCGTCCAGGGACCGGAGATGCCGCGTCAGCACTTCGAGAGCGACGCTTGCCCCCGAGCTGCTGCCGAACACCGTCGCGTGCCCGGCGCCCTCGTGCTCGATCAGCCGGGCCTGGCGCCGGGGACGTTGAGCGTGCTCATGGAACCATTCCTCCTGTTACGAGAAGGTCGCCGCCTATGCCGCGACGACGCGCTGGCGCTGTTCGCCAAGCCCCTCGACGCCGGCCTGCATGACCTGGCCCACGCGCAGGAACACCGGCTCCGGCTTCTTGCCCAGCCCCACGCCCGGCGGCGTGCCCGTCGCGATCACGTCGCCGGGGTGCAGCGTTATGAAATGGCTCACATAGCTGACCAAGTGCCTCACGCCGAAGACCATCGTGCTCGTGTTGCCGTCTTGCATCCGTTTGCCGTCCACGTCGCACCACAGGTGCAGCGCCTGCGGGTCCGGCACCTCGTCCTTCGTCACCATCCAGGGGCCGGTGGGGCCGAACGTGTCACAGCCCTTGCCCTTGTCCCAGGTGCCGCCGCGCTCGGCCTGGTACTCCCGCTCGCTCACGTCGTTGCACACGCAATACCCGGCGACGTGCTCCATCGCCGCCGCCTCCGTGACATACGACGCCTTCGTGCCGACCACGATGCCGAGCTCGACCTCCCAGTCCATCTTGACCGAGCCGCGCGGCATCATCGCGTCGTCGTACGGGCCGCAGAACGCGCCGAGCGACTTCAGGAACACGATCGGCTCCTTCGGCAGCGCCATCCCGGCCTCGGCCGCGTGGTCGGCATAGTTCAGGCCGATGCAGATGTAGTTGAGCGGACGCGCGACGCACGCGCCGATGCGCGGAGATCCCTCGATAGCCGGCAGGCTGGCGGGGTCCAAGGCGGCGAGCCTGGCCAGGCCATCCGGGGCCAGCGCCGCGCCGTCGATGTCGGCGACATGGCCCGACAGGTCGCGAAGCACGCCATCCGGCCCCAGCAGGGCGGGCTTCTCGGCGCCAGGCGGTCCGACACGCAACAGTTTCATAGTCGCTCTCCGGTTTGCGGGTTCATGGTTGCGGTTGGCCGCAGCCTTGATGGCAGGGCAGCACGTGCCGGACCCAACCCGGCGATCAGGGTGCCCGCAGTCTATGGCATCCAGTCTATGGCATCCCTGCTTGTCCCTTCCAAGGCAGCAGCATCCCAGCTTGAGCGATACGGATGAAGATGCAATCCTGCGCTCAACGATGCCCCCAAGTCATCAATCGCAGGGAAACGTGAAGCTCAACCAACTGCGCGAGGTAGTCGCGATCGCGGAGCGGGGCAGCATCCGGTCCGCCGCCGGGCTCGCTTCCGGCGCGGCGGCTCAGACCGGCAGGCCAATGTTGGGGATCGGGTCCGGCAGGAACTCGCCGGCGCGGATGGCCGGCTGCAACGAGCTGAACGCCCGGCCCGAAGCGTGCGCCTGCGACACCTTCTCCGGGTCGAAGAACGTGCCGATGGGATTGGACTGGAAGTCCGGCGAGGTCCGCATCCAATGGGTCGAGGCCTTCCAGTCGCCGAAGTTGTCGCTTTGAAGCTCGACGAAGTTGCCCTCGGGGTCCCTGTAGTAGAGCGAAACGGTCAGGCCATGGTCCAAGGCGAACGCCGGCAGGATGCTCTCGCCTTTCATGCGCTCATAGGACGCCATGAGGTCGGCGAAGCTGTCGTACTCGAAGGCGCTGTGATGCATCCCGTTGTGCTGGGTCTTGTCAGGATCGTCCCGCAGTCCCGGCACGGAGAGGAAGGCGACGCGATGGTTCGCCCCGTCGTTCGTGGTCCAGGCGTTGTTGGCGTCCTGGAACGTCACCTCGACGCCGACAACGACGCGATACCAGTCGACCATCTCCTGCAGCCGGCTCGTCTTGATCGTGACGTGATGAAGTGCCGGCCTGATGACGTTAGCCATGCTTCCCCCGACTATTGGTTGCCCGCCCGCGAACGCTGACGGGTCCGATGATAAAAGCTATCGCGGTCCCGAGATAGATGAAAAAATTCGGCGTGCGATCGCGCCTGGACATCGCGCGCCCCGGTTTCGGGATGGCTCCATCGCGGCGCACGGCGGCAGGCGTGCATCCAGGGATGCGTCCACGGCATCGCCCGTAGCCGTATCGCTCAAGCCATTCGTCGGGTATTTCATCAACCCCGACAACTACTACAACCCGTTCCAGCGCAAGCGGCCGAAGGACGGGGTCGAGGCCGGCCTGTTCCTTTCGGTGGCGCTTGGGAGGTTGCTGGGAACAAGCCAAAAGCCGCTCTGAACCGGCTTGGATGCTCGCCGCCGGGCCATCGGGTCCGCCGGCAAGCCTGCGGCGGGCGGGCGGTTGATTGCGCGGCGACGGCTCCCGGAGCCGGGAACAAGAGGGATGAACAATGGCCTACGACATAACCGAGCCGGCCGCCGACATAGGCACGATGGACCGGAGCTGGGGCGCGGTGGCCGCGGCGACGATCGGCCTCACCTTCTCGATCGACACGCTGCTGCTCTACACCTTCGGCGTGTTCGTGCGGCCATTGACCACCGAATTCGGCTGGAGCCGCACGCAGCTCTCGGGCGCCCTCGCCGTATCGCAGTACACGTTCGCCCTGTCGGCTCCCGCATGGGGCCTGCTGATCGACCGGTTCGGGCCGCGCGGTCATCCTCCCGTCCGTCGTCTGCATCTCGGCCCTGGTCGGCTCGCTGTCGCTGCTTGGAAGCCTGTGGCAATACTATCTCACCTTCGCGGCCGTCTCGTTCTGCGCGGGCGGGGCGTCGCCGATCGGCTACTCCGCCGTGCTGGTGCGCAAGTTCGAACGCCACCTAGGCCTGGCGCTGGGCCTGGCGCTGGGCCTGGCGCTGATGGGCGTCGGGATCGGCGCGGCCGTGCTGCCGCCGCTGTCGGCGAAGCTCACTGCCGAACTCGGATGGCGCGAGGCCTATGCCGCCCTCGGCACCCTCACCTTCGTGTTCACCGTGCCAGCCGCCCTTGTCGCCACGCGCGGCGCGGAGCGCTCAGGCCGTGCGCTGCCGGGCGCGGCGACGGTGCCGGTGCTGCCGCTCATCAGGTCGCGGGCGTTCATCGTCATGTGCATCATCTTCCTGCTGCTGGGCACCGTCTCGATCGGCACCCTCACCAGCATCGTGCCGATCATGGTTGGCCGCGGCTTCACCCCGCAGGAGGCGGCGCAGATCGCGGGGCTCACCGGGCTTACGGCCATCCTCGGCCGCGGCGGCATCGGCTGGGTGCTCGACCGGGTGCATCCGCCCTACGTCGTCGCCGCCATGGCGTTGGCCGCGCTATGCGCCTTCCTGCTGGTGGCCTACGGGATCGGCACGGCGTCCGCCTACCTCATCGCGGCGCTGCTGGGCGGAGTGGTCGGCGCCGAGGTGGACTTCACGGCCTTTTTCATCCGCCGCTACTTCGGCAACGCCGTGTTCGGCCGGCTGTACGGGCTTGCGTTCGGCATCTTCCTCGTCGGCTCCGGCAGCGGGCCGGTGTTGGCCAGCGCGGGTTTCGACTACTTCGGCAGCTACCGGCCCGGCGCGCTGCTGTTCGCGGCCGGCAGCCTCGTCGTCGTGCTGCTGACCTTCGCGATGCCGCCGCTCAGGCCGTCCCCGCGCCTGGCGGCGGCATGATGGCCACCCGTTCCCGCAGGAGCCGCCCAATGCCAGGGGCCATCCCGCTCCAACCGCCGATACCTGGCCCCGGCAGCCGTGATGCGCCGGATTGATGTCGCCCGCTTCAATTTGCCATCTGTGAAGGATGGGTGCCGATGACGAAACTACCCGCTAGCAGAAGGCTGCGCTGAATGACTGATGAAACAGTGGACGTCCTCGTCGCCGGCGCGGGTCCGGTCGGCCTGTCGCTGGCGATCGAGCTGGGCCACCGCGGCATCGGCTGCCTCGTGGTCGAGCGCAACGACCGGGTCGGCTACAGCCCGCGCGCCAAGACCACCAACGTCCGCACTCGCGAGCACCTGCGGCGATGGGGCATCGCCGACGCCCTGCGCCAGGCGTCGCCCATTCCGCCCGACTATCCCCCGAACGTCGTGTTCGCCACGCGCATGAACGGCCCGCTGCTGGCGCGTTTCGAAAACGCCATGCACGGCCGGCGCGAGCGCAACGAGCTGTTCTCCGAGGAAGGCCAGTGGGTGCCGCAGTACACGCTGGAGGAGGTGCTGCGGGCCCACGCCGTCTCGCTGCCCAGCGTGCGCATTGAGTTCGGCCACGCGCTCTCCGGCGTCGAACAGGACGAGGGCGGCGTCACGGCGCAGGTCCGCCATGTGCAGACGGGCGACAGCCGGACGGTCCGCAGCCGGTACCTGGTCGGCGCCGACGGCGCACGCAGCTTCGTGCGGGACGCGATCGGCGCGCGGATGCAAGGTGACGCCCCGGCGCTGAAGAACTACAGCATCATCTTCCGCGCGCCCGACCTCGCGGCCCGGCAGGTCCACGGCGAGGCGATCATGTACTGGCTGGTGAACGCCGACGTGCCGGCCCTGCTCGGTCCGATGGACCGGCACGGCCTCTGGTTCTTCATGGCGACCAAGCTGGCCAACGACGTCGACCCCGCAAGCGTCGACCCGGTCGCCCTGATCCGCCGCGGCACCGGGCTTGCCGACCTCGACATCGAGGTGGTCCGCGCCGACCCCTGGGTGGCGCACAGCCTGATCGCCGACACGTATTCGAAGGGCCGGCTGTTCCTGGCCGGGGACGCCTGCCACCTGCACCCGCCGTTCGGCGGCTTTGGGATGAACATGGGGATCGGCGACGCCGTCGACCTCGGCTGGAAGCTGGCGGCGGTGATCAAGGGCTGGGGCGGTCCGAAGCTGCTGCCATCCTACCAGCAGGAACGGCGTCCGGTGCACGAACGGGTCATCAACGAGGCGATGATCAACACGCGACCGTCGGCAACCAGCTCGTCCGCCCGGCGATCGAGGCCTCCGGCCCGGAGGGCGACAGCACACGGCGGCAGGTGGGCGCCACCATCCTCGACGCCAAGAGCCGCGAGTTCAACACCCTGGGCGTCGTCTTGGGGTATCGTTATTCCCATTCGCCCATCCTGGTCCCCGATGGCACGACGGCACCGCCCGAGCACCCGGTCAACTACGTCCCGTCCGCGGTGCCGGGATGCCTGGCGCCGCATCTCTGGCTCAAGGATGGGACCTCGCTCTACGACCATTTCGGGAAGGGGTACACGCTGCTGGCCACCAACGGGCCAGGGAACGACGTTGACGCATTTGCCGCCCACGCCGCGGCACGGGGGCTGCCGCTGACGGTGCTGGAGCCGGATGACGGCCGCCTCCTCCCTCGTTACGAGGCCCGCTTCGTCCTCGTACGGCCCGACCAACACGTCGCCTGGCGTGCCGACTGCCTGCCGGACGACCCGGGACCGTTGCTGGACCAGATTGCCGGGCGTGCCTGACCCGGCCGCGTGGCACCGTCGGCATGAGATGCCGTTTGCGATACGTGCATCACTGTGAATATGGCATTCAAATCGTGGCGGCCATTTCAGCCCAGGCTTTTAGGGCCGCGCGAACCCGTGTTCAGGTGGAATGGCAACCCACCCAAGCCCGCGTCCGTGCTACGGCAGCACGCTGACCCCCTGGAGCCGGATCAGCCCATCCGGCAGCACGCGGTAGCCCTGGACCTGCTTGCGGGCGCCCATGATATAGCGCGGCGTATAGAGGTAGATGATCGGCAGGTCGACCGCCTGCTGCCGCCAAACGCGGCCATACAGCGCACGCCGGGCGGCCGGGTCCATCACCGTCCGCGCCTGGTCCAGCGCCGCGTCAACGGCAGCGTTGCCGTAGCCTGAGATGTTCAGCGGCCCGCCGGTGTGCAGAAAGCTCCAGGCGTTGCTGTCGGCGTCCAGCAGCCCCGACCAGCCGTTCAGGTAGGCCACGTAGTCCCCCCGCAGGGTGGCCGCCAACGACGCGCCGAAGTCCATCGCCGTCACCTGCACATCGAAGCCACCCTCCCGCGCCAGGGACTGCACGACCTCCGCCACCTGCAGGCTTTGCGGGTTGTTCGGCACGGTCAGCGCGATGGGCACTGGCGGCACCGCGCCGGCCTCGGCCAGCAGCGCCTTGGCCCGCGCCAGGTCGCGCCCCGGCGGCCGGACCTCCGGCGCGAACAGCGGGCTGCCGGCCGAAACCGCCTGCGAGTTTGGCGCGTACTGGCCGTTAAACACCACCTGCACGATCACGTCGCGGTCCAGCGACAGCTCGAACGCCTGCCTCACCCGCGCGTCCCGTCCCAACGGCTGCGCGGCGCGCGGGCCGCTGCCCACGTTGAGCGTGATGCCGGCATAGCCCAGCCCGCTGGACGACAGCACCTGCAACTTGGGGTCCGCCCGCACCGCCTCCACGTCCGACGGCACGATATCCGCGAGGTCCACGGCGCCGGCCCGCAGGTTGGCCAGGCGCACGGCGCTGTCGGTCATTGGGCGATACACCACCTGGTCGAAATGCACGGTGCCAGCGTCCCAGTAGCCGGCGAAGCGCTCCAGGATGATGTGGTCCTGCGCCACCCGCTCGGCGAAGCGGAACGGCCCGCTGCACACCGGGTTCAGCCCAAAATCCTTCCCCGCCGCCGCGGCAGCCGTGGGGGACACCATCATGCCGGATCGGTCCGTCAGGGTGGCGACGAACGGGGAGGACGGCTGCTTCAGCACGATCCGCACCGTCGCGGGGTCGACGACCTCCACCCGGTCCATTGCCCCTAGCTCCGCCCGGCGGAAGCTGCCGGGGAGGTTCACGTGGCGGTCCAGGTTGAACTTGACCGCCGCCGCGTCGAACGGCGTGCCGTCGTGGAAGGTCACGCCGGTCCGCAGGTGCAGGACCAATGTCACAGGGTCGGCCCACTCGTAGGACGTGGCCAGCCGGGGCACGATCGCCAGCGCCGGGTCGAAGTCGAACAGCTTGTCGCACAACGCCGACATCACGGCCGTGCCGACGAAGGTGCGGCTCAGCGTGGGGTCCAGGATGTCGGGGTCGTTGTTGATGGCGATGCGCAGGGTCTGACCCTGGGCCGCGGCGCCGATTGCGCCACCGACTGGGCCGAAAAGCAGCCAGGCCGCCGCGAGGTGCTTGAGGTTCATAGGGTGCTCCCTGGAGGACGCCGAGTCATGTCAGCCGATGCGTGCATACGGCAAGCGGCGGGCCAGCCAGCAGCCGACCTCGACGCCCACGGCCCGGCCGGCTTGGTCGCGCTGGAAGGCCAGCGTCCAGTCGCCGGGCGGCGTGTGGTCCAGGGCGCGCGGACACGGCAGCGCCCAGACATCCGGCCCGATGGGATCAAGCAGCTCCATGCGCCCCTGGCCCAGGAAGCCCGAAAAGCCGCCGTAGAGCACGCCGCCGGCGTCGGCCACGGTCAGCGCCGCATCCAGCTCCTCGCAGCGGTAGCCGCCGGCGACATCGGTGGCGGATGCGCCGTTGCAGGGGCGCAGCAGCGAGCTTTGGTTGTCCTGCGGGCGGTCCATCCACAGTCCGCCGTCACCGGGCCGCAGCCGCGTGCTGCCGTTGCCCGCCGTGCCGTCGGCCTGCACGTCCAGCCTTTCCGCCAGATGGCTGTAGCGCAGCCGAACTTGCCCCGGCGCCGCGTCGACGCGCACGGATAGCCCGGTTTCCGGCTCGACATAGGCGCCGAGCCAGTTCGGCGTCGGCATGGTCGCTAGGGGCTGTGGCCGCTCCTCGCCCAGCACGGCGGCGAGCAGGTCCACCGCAGCGGCATGGGCGTCCGAAAGATGGTTGAACAGGACGACGACGGAAATCCGTTCGGACGGCAGATACATCCGGTGGCTGCGCCAGCCCCGCAGAGCGCCGCCATGGCCGGTTGCCGCGCGGCCCAGCTCGGCCTGCCGGTTCAGGCCGAAACCGTATCCGGCGTGCGTGCCGTCGGTGAAGTCCACGGGCGCGGACAGGCGGCTGTAGAGCGCACCCGCGTCGTCGCGCGTCGCGTCGATGTGGCGCTCCCAGGCGATCATGTCGTCGAGGCAGGCGCCCAGCCCGGCGTCGCCGGTCCACAGGATGCGGTTCTCCGCCGCGCGGAACCCGCTGGCCTGCGTGCCCTCGTAGCCCTCCGTGCCGTCCGGCATGGCGCGGGTGTCGGCGGCGAGCATCGCACCGGCCATGCCGGCAGGCTCGAAGATGCGGGCGCGCAGCAGCTCGGCGAAGCTGCGGCCGGTGCGCTCCTGCAGGATGTCGGACAGGATGCGGAAGTTCTGGTTGACATAGGAGTAGCGGGCGCCGGGCGCGAACTGCAACGTCCGGGTGCCGGCAACCACGCGAGCGGCTTCGGTGTCGCCGAACGGCGCCTCGGCCGCCGCGCCGTGCAGCATCGCCACCGCCCAGTAGTCGCGCAGGCCGGACTGGTTGTGGCACAGGTGCAGCGCGCCCGGCGCCGCCTGCTCCAGCCGTGGCAGGCGGGCGCGCACGTCGCCGTCCAGGGCCGACGGGTCGGGAAAGGCGTCCAGCACCAGCCCGCAGGTGAACTGCTTGGTGATGGAGCACATGCGGAACAGCGTCCGCGGCGTGAAGGCGATGCGCCGCTCGGCATTGGCCCAGCCCCAGGCGTGCCGCACCAGCGTCTCGCCCCCGCGCAGCACCGCGACCGCGCCGCCGGGTCCGGGATAGGCCCGCGGCAGGGCTGCGAGGATGTGGTCAAGGCGGGCTGGGAGGGGAAGCGTCATGGCCGCCACTCTCGCGCGCCTGTCCGTCCCGCGTAAAGGTGGCACTGGCTGGCGGGGCCGCGCCCTGGCGGCGCGGGGAGTCCGCCATGCGGGCTGCATCCGGCGGCGGCGTCCGGCGTTGCGGCAGCATGAGCGACGCTGAAACCTACCATTTTGCCGACGACGGCCGTTTCCCAAACTCGGCGCTGCCGCTGCTCGTCTACCGCAGGGCGCTTCCACCTGACCCGGCCGCGATGGAGCGCATGTTCGCAGCCCATGACTGGTCGAACGGCTGGCGCGACGGCATCTTCGGCTACCACCACTTCCACAGCATCGCCCATGAGGTGCTCGGCATCGCCGCCGGCGAAGTCCGGGTGGCGTTCGGCGGCCCGGCAGGGCGCGAGGTGACGGTGCGGGCCGGGGATGCCGTGATCATCCCGGCCGGGGTCGCGCACCGCAACATGGGCCAAAGCGCCAATCTGTTGGTTATCGGCGCTTACCCAGGCGGCTCGGACTACGACATCCGCCGCGGCGAGCCAGCCGAGCACGCAGTGGCCATGCGCGCCATCGCCGCCGTGCCGCTGCCGGCCAGCGATCCCGTGCTGGGCCTCCACGGGCGCCTGCTCCGGCTTTGGGCCAGTCCTGGACGGCCCACTAGTACCCCGAGTCATTCATAACGTCGGGTAGAGTCGTTTTAGTTTGATGCGGGCGTCGGCGGTGGTGAACTGCCAGTCTGCCTTGGCGTGCTTCTTGTTGCGGTCTCTCTGCCAAGCGGCGACTTCCTGGCTCAGGGTATCCTTGTCGGCGATGCGCCGAGAGAGGCACTGACACGACAGCACGCTGAGTTCGCTTTCAGCCATGTCCAGCCAGCTGCCGTGCTTGGGCGTGTAGTGCCATTCAAACCGCCCGACGAGGCGGCGGGCCTCCGTGGCCGGGAACGCTGCATAGAGCGAGG
>JAABUP010003470.1_pt1 | contig 27771 bp, 36 predicted proteins | sample 5559201 | NCBI WGS metagenome assembly JAABUP01 (sample SAMN10711887, study PRJNA513373) | rock metagenome | isolation source: Antarctica rocks | place: Antarctica | reverse complement strand
TCTAGTAGTGCTACAGATGCTGCATCTGCTCAGCACAGATGAAGCATCTGATGGTGGATTTGGCCACCTTGCTTGTTTGTAGTTGCAGTATCTATGTTTCTCTAGATTTTTTTAGGGTCTGTGGCTCTAGTGTTGAGGCATGGTCGGGATAGCCTTTAGATTCAGGGCTTTGTCCAGCATGCCCCGTAGCAAGTATATGTTGCAACTGAGATGACAGCAAGTCCCTCAGCAGTGGCACAGAGCATTCGTTTCCAAGGACACTGTTGCTCTAATGCCACCCCAGAGAGACTTGCTGTCCATCGCGTTCAGTGCCTGAATATTACGCAGCGTCACCTAATGTGCAGTTGCCCTGTGACAGTTGACACAACAGCATTGCAACAGGCCACCAGTACATAAGGTGACATTCAGCAAGAATAACACATTGTACATGATCAAGTGTGAAATTTCAGGTGTCATGACTGATCAGTGCATGGGCAGCAGTACTTCACTGAAGAGATGCAGTGGGAGCAGAGTCTGGGCATTGCTCCGCAGGTGGGATGCTTGAATTGACAACAGCCCAAAGCTGCCATCACGCTGTTGCATGAATCAAGGTCCAGCGCACACTGATTGAAATTCAGCTTATACTGAAAGTGTAGTGCATCATGTGACACTTGCCATGCAATTTGAAAGCACAGCAGAGGCTTGCCTGTGGACACATCACAGCTGCCACTCCTCTGATTAGTCACCCTGCTTCATCTCCGCTCTTCTTTTGCCTCAGGCCGTTGCTCTTCATCCTCCAGCTTAAGGTCGGTACAAGTCGATAGCCCTGCATCGTCCAGATTGGATCAAGACATTCGAGTGGTGGCCAGGTCAAGGAATTCCTTGACCTCGCCACCATAGCAACATCTGTTGTATCTGTTACCTAACAATCTCAGAGTAATATCCAGTTTGCCTCATGACAAATGCAACCACTGACTTCAGTGAGTCTCCAAAACGCACCGGTGCGTTTTGGAAACAGGGTACCCTTGTGAGTCAGCCAATGTGTTGAGTGTATTGGTTGTTCCTTTTTTCCCCGGTTTTGAGGAGCTCACAAGAAAGAAGTAAGATACAGAGAACCCTGACTGTGTAAGTGAAACCGGATCCCGTGTGCAGTCACTCACTTGCACACAAAGTGCCAGTCAACAATTCATGTTGACTTGTTGCCTCAATGCTGTATCAAGACAATATTGTTTTGGCATGCAATCAGTACAAAAGCCCCAGAAGACCCAGGGTGGCCAATGGCCATGAAGAGGACTTATTACTAAAGCTTGATGCATGTGCATCATCTATGCAACTCAGTCAGGCTTTATGTTCCACGTGCAGTTGACAAATCAAAATTGACAACCATCAAAATGGACATCTTGCACGGTTGAACAAGCTTCAGCTATTTGAGCAATTCTTGGTGTAATACCTAAACGCCCCTGATGGCTTTGTTGAATGCTCCTGACTTGGGCTGGGTTGAGGCCGCCAGAGACATTCTGCATGCCACAGTGCTGCCGTTGAGCTGCAGCATGGGCTGCCCCTCCAGGAAGGCTGCTGCCGTGATGTCCATGTTGAGGGTGAGACCCGACTGGCAGCCTGCGGGCCGCAGACTCTGGTTGTACTCAGATACCCAGTCCACACCTGCACAATACCACAACAAGGTTTAGTAGAGGCTGAGACTGCTTGGCACCCTGCAGGCCAACGACTCATCCTTTGCAATGGCCTTAGACCTTCATGGCCTTGGACATGATTTCTACATAGCATATGCTTGTAGCATATGCTGCTAGATAACACATGTATGCATACACATTATTATTCTGTCAGGGTTTTTGTATATACGCTTTGGCTGCGTCTAGAGACAGAAGCCTAATTTCTTGAACAGGAACGGGGAGTTTGCCTCTCCAGGATACATTGCATCCACAGCTGTGATTGCCAGCAAGGCAGCTCAGGACAGTGCAGCGGATGCAACCGCTGCTGCTGCAGAAGGTACAACTGCCAGGCAGAGAATTTATACCCAGCATCATGTAGCATGATGCAGCTTCACCTGCAGCTTCCCCTGCAACAACTGGCCTGCTGACGAGTTGCTGCAGTCAGATGGCCTACTTTGTCCAGGGCTGCAAAAAGTGGCCCTACACGAGCTGCTCCTGCTGATGCAAGGGGCTTCTGGCAGGTCAGCTCATGGCCGTGTGCACAGGGCCAAGAGCTGGCCTGCCAGAAGTCATGTGGCCAACAGAGCTGCTAGTGTTGCAATGGCGCACGCGTGATCACCATGCAGCCCTTGAGGGGCTGGCAGCTCTGGTGCCCCACGGTCCTTCAAGCAGTGCAGGTGCATCTGGACCTGGGTGGACGCCAAAAGGCGTAGTCTTTTCTCTGGACCTGGGTCAAGCTGGCACACAGGCTATGCCGCTGTTCTGTAGGCTCCACCCGCCTAGGCCTCATCAACCCCCGCTGGCCACTGCATTGCAGCATGTGCAGCGTTAGCAGCCGCACCTGCAACAACAACAGCTGTAGCCAACTGCAGTAGCAGCAAAAGCCAAGGCAGCAGCAGCAACGGCAGCAACATCAAAGGCAACATCACGTTGGCAGCAGCAGCAGCAGCAATTGCAGCATGCTCACCGGCAGCAGCAGCAGGATACGTCTTTCACAGCAGCAGCTGGCTAGAGACTGCTAGGCAGCAGTGCCTGCCTCAGGAGGCATGAGTGAAGGAGCATCTGGTTCTCTGAAATGCTGCAAGGCAAGAGGACAATGGCACAACAGGCACCTTGGCGCACAGCCTACACCCTTTCATGTAAGTCTTGAAATGATTTGGTTGCCAACCGGCAAGCTTTGCCATACATAGTGCGCAAGTATTCATTGGTTGACACAAGGATTTGCTTGTATGGGTGTTTCAGCCATCAAGCATGATGTAAATGCAGAAGCTTGTTTGCAAACATCTGGTTTTGTGTGCAGATCTGGGCCAGGGATGAGCTGAGGCACCTGTCCAAAGGGCAGCTGAAGCCTCCTGACACCTTGTTGGATTGCCACTTGAATCTGAAGACTGTGGATGAGCTTTCCCACAACGGTGAAGCTTCACAGGCTTCACAGTTGGCTTCACAGTTGCAGGCAAGAACATCCCCCAGTCTGCAGATCCAAGAGGCAGTCCAGGTAAACCACATTGGAGGCAACGCCAACTGCATTGTGCATTGCACTGGTTGGCCTTGGGAAGTCTGCTTTAAATTTGTAGACAGAGGCCACAATCCAGATCTGTGACTCATTTGGAGCGGCTGGATGTCTGCCTCGGGTCCTAGTACCATACATGGATTTGCCTTGCATAAAACAAAGGATACACTGACATGGTGGTGTATGTACACATTTTTTCCTGAGGATGATTCTGTCTAGACGAAGATATTGATTGCAGGATGCAAGACAGAATGGCGTCCAGGAATTCCTTTCGAAAGCTGACTTCACTACTGTCAGTAGCAAAAAACCTAGCCAGTGACAGTGGTGTAGTCAGCTTTCCTGGACGCCATTCTGTCTTGCTTCCCTTGAGCAACGTCCAGTAGCCAGCTGGCTTTTCATTTTGAATGTTGATGACAGGTATGGCAGCCATTAGGTATGGGACTGTGCATACACAGATTCATGGCATGCAAGCCATATATGCTGCAGTACAATACAATTGTTTGCCTTGCACCAAGCTGTGAGAACACTGGCCAATCTGCAATGGAGACTGTGCATCTCCTATATGTTTCCAGATGGTATGATGTATCCGAACCCTACATCTCCTACTCTTCTTCTGCCTCAAGCTGGTGCTCTTCTTCTTCAAGTTTAAGGTCTGTAGCCCTGCATTGGTCAGATTGGATCAAAACAGTCCTTGACCTTGCCACCATAGCAACAACAATTGTAACTGTTACCCAACGTTGTTAACATTCTCAGAGTAGTATCAAGTTTGCCTCATGACAAATGCAACCACTGATTGCAATGAGTCTCCAAAATGCACCCTGGTGAGTCAGCCAGTGTGCCGAGTGTATTGGTTTTTCCTTTTCCTCCTTTAATTGAGAAGCCCACAAGAAAGAACCACAAAACCCTGACTGTGCAAGGGCAATGGGGTCCTGTGTGCAGTCACTCACTTGCATGCGCACATAAGGTGCGAGTCAGCAAATCATGGTGACAAGCTGCATCAATGCTGTATTATATATCGTTAGTATAATATTGTGCTTGCGCCCAGACAGTACAAAAGCCTCAGAAGACCCAGGATGCGCATCACTTCTGCGACTCAACCAGGCTTTGTGTTCCACATGAAATTGACAAACCAAAAGATACAACCATCAAACTTGGACATTTTGTACAATTGAACCAGTTTCAACTATTTGAGCAGTTCTTGAGGTGGTACCTGAAAGCCCCTGGTGGCTTTGTTAATGCTCCTGACTTGGCCCGGGCTGGGGCCGCCAGAGACATTTTGCATGCCCACAGCGCTGCCGATGAGCTGCAACATGGACTGCCCCTCCAAGAAGACTGTTGCCGTGACTCACAGTGATGTCCATTTTGATTGTCCTCAGTGATGTCCATTTTGAGGGTGAGGCCTGGCTGGCAAAGCCGCAGACTCTGGTCAAACTCTGGTGGTACCCAATCCACACCTGCACAATACCACTACAGTGTTCAGTAGGCTGATGCAAAGAATTGCCGTGTGATGTTCCACCACTGTCAACGCTGGTCCATGTCTGTTCAAGCAGCCAATGCACACTCGTTTGCTTGGCAAATGAGTCTGCATTGGCTGCTTGAACAGATGCAGACCAGCATTCACATGTGACAGGCTTGCCTATGTGGATGTTTCAGCCATCAAGTGCAACGTAGGTGCAAAGCGCTTGTTTGCAAATAATTGATTCTGTGTGCAGATCTGGGCCAGGGATGAGCTGACTCAGAGGCACCTGTCCAAGGGGCAGCCGGTGTGTGCTGACACCTTGCTGGACTGTCACTTGGATCTGAAGACCGTGGATGAAGTGGTGTACGACTGCGGAGCTGTGAAGCTGTGAGGCTGTGGCTTCACAGTCGCAAGCAACTTCAACCACTGTGACAGTCTTCAGATCCAAGTGGCAAACCAGGTGAACTACATTGAAGGCAGCATCAACTGCAAAAAGTTGGCCTTGGGAAGTCTGCCTTATACAAATATAGGCAGAGGCTACATAACAAATATGTAAATTAATTGGAGTGGCTGAGTGTCTGCCTTGGGTCCTAAAACCATACATGGATTTGCCTTGCATAGAATAAAAAACAACAAATGCTGGAGTATGCAACCATTTTTCCCTGAGGGTCATTTTGTCTTGATTGCAGGAAGCAAGACATGTCTGTACAGAACGGTGTCATGGATAGCTGACTACACCACTGTCATGCATTCGTCACACTGTGAAGCAGCATTTTCCTTTGTCAACAAGCAACTGCAGCCGTTAATTTGAGGTGCATGTGCCATCTAAATTGACAGATGTGAGACTTTTGACTGCATCACATGTACCACAATGCATGTTTGCACCCCTAGTTCTGACCCTTGTGTGCTTTTGTAGAGCTAGTTTTGATCCCTACAATGTGCTACATAATCTATTGCACCTGTTGTCCATAGACATCTATTTTAGAACAGTGCATGCAGGCTGCCATCCAGCACCACAGTTGGATGCTATATAGCTTCCATCACATGCCATGATGATTAGGGTGACACTGTCCTCTATTATCAGCAAGCAGCTCCTGCAGGATTTGCTGACCTCAGACATTCATCCTAGGATCACGACGTGGATCATGAGGTGGATCATGAGGTGGGGGCCCAGCTATGTATAAGAGATAGGCGGCCTAAGGGCGCCCTATGTAAGGCCCAACAGCCAAGCCTACGGCAGCCAGCGACAACTGCTGTTAGAGCCGCAGTTAGAAAGGCAGGCACATGTGTTGTTCTTGTTGTTGACATCATTGCATGCTGGTGCAGCCACATCAGCAGCTACATCAGTTTTTGCATTGTCGACAAGCTGGCCGCAGGCTGCAACTGATGAGTTGATGAGTACAGATTGAGATTGGCAGTCATACGCTGTTGTTCTTGCTGCTGGTCATGATGTCTGTGCATGCTGTTGCTGGCACAGAGTCTGCAGAAGCCGTAGCAACAACAGCAACACATGGTGCAGGCAGCCCAAATGTCAGTCACCCGGCTCGAAGGCGAGTACCTAGGCTTCCGCCTCCATGAACACTCACCGACAGTCTTGACTTCACAATCATGAACAGCTGAAACAATGCAAGAGACAACTGCTTAACACAGCTGCTGTGTAGTGCTGTTGGACTATGGCATCACGAGGCAGCGGCAACACCATTAAAAAAGCCATGAAAATGGGTGTTTGCAGTGCAATTGCAACACTGAACCTCGCATGCTACTGCAGTGTTGGAGCACGGTACTACTCAGCAAGTCAGTGCTGATTTCAGGTCTGGAGCCGTGTGAACTGTCACTTCTGGAACAGCTGCAGGCTGATCAAGAGGCAGCACTTGCCATTCAGCCACTGGCCACTCACATGTATAGCATGGCTTGTTTGACAGCTAGCGCATGCATGCAGCAGTTGAAGAAGCCAACTGAACATCATACTGCTGACCAGCTTAGCCATAGGATTCATGAAAATTTAAAGCAGAATGAAAAGAGAGACCCTATACAGGTCACAAGCACCAATCCTTGCTTGACACCCTGATTGTCACAACGTTGAGTTATTCTGCAATTGCAGATCCTAGGCTTGCATGACAGACGTGCCTAGGAGTTGTATGTGCCACAGCTTGCAGGCTGCCAAGTGGCATTATACGTGCAGTGCTCATTGCCAGGCCGGCAGTCAGCTTGCAGCTGCTGCAGCAGTTGCTGTCTTGCTGCCACCATAGTATACACCGTGCGTGACCAAGCAGTGTTGCAACTCTGCTTGGACATGCACAGCATGAACTATGACTCCAGGAAGCTTTGGAAGCAAGAAAAAGCAGCATCAGAACACACTGCTATGTCTTGCAGAGCATGTCACATGTTGTCGCTTGTTGTCACTTGTTGACCTCCTGGCCAGATGTGAGCTTTTGGCTCATTGGTAGTGTGACCAATGTTACCAGCCTGTCCCCTTGGACCTTGAGGTCAACATGCTGGTTGGGTGTGAGGGGTTTCCCAGCTTTCAGCTATCAGGCAAATTTGTAGTCATGATGGTGTACTTGTTTGCTGGGCCAGGCACAAGCAACAACTTCATGCCTAGGTGAAAAGCAGCTTTTCAGGTGTTGCAATGTGCCAGATGTGACATCAGTAAATGTCAGATAAGCACTAGTGGAGCTGTGACTAGATCAAGAGCTAGCTGCTACTTTAACTACTGATGACACTCTGGAGCATGAACATGACTCACCTTTACATTGTACTTTGTTCGACCGTGCGGGGCAAATGATGGCTGGCAGCACCACGTGACACACATCACATCGGACATACATCACAGCAAACGTCAGCATCGCAAACAGTCACAATCTGTCAGTGCACTATCAGCACTCCAGCACATGGTTGTTGTGTTGGATTTTCCAATACAACTGCATCAGCAACATGCAACTGTTGTGTTGGAAAATTCAACACAACAGTTGCATGTTGCTGATGCAGTGTAATTGCGCAGTGCAAAACAACTCACTAGGCAGAATGTTGCCAGAGCAATGCCCCTTGCTGGGGAAGATCTTCTAGAGGCGCAGGTGGTGGCGCTTCTGGACACACACACAAAGGTGGTGGGGGGCTCAGCATTGGGGTCCCCCATGCCCAGGCAGGCAGCTGCCAGCTGTGTGCAGACTCAGAACTGTCAGCCCTCCAACCAAACATCGGAGTTTGAACTATTATCAATTGTTTGATGTAACGCTCATGTGAAAAAGGCTTCGGCTTTTCAGAGCTAGCAAATGGTGAACACTTTTCAATGTTGCCTGGCAAAGAGTGCGTACCATAAGGTGCTGTGTGAGTGGCTGTCTAGTAAGATGCAACGGTCAACGACTGCACTGTTGTGAAGCAGTGTGAGGCGTGAGCCCACCTGAGGCAGCTCTTCACGCACAACAGCATCAAACTGGCCCTCACTCACACCCTCTCTGTACACAATGATCCTCCGCTGCTTCTTGGTATTGCGGTAGAAATCCTGCAGCAGCTCCTGCACCATTCCCTCAAAGTCCTGCAAGCACCAACCAGATCTCTAGAAGTGTTGACTGTATAGTTGTAACAACCAAATATGTACCAACCAGAAGAATTGACTGTATGTATCAGCGCACAGATGCAGCAGCCAGCTACATGCATGCCAGCGCACAAAGGCATGCATGTTTGATTGCAGAGCAACCTGGCTGCATCAGTGCATCAGCACCCAACGCAGAGAGAAACAGCTCCACTAATACACAGTGAGTGAAGTAAAGATGCTGCTCACTCTGTGTGGTAAATACTTATGTGGTGATGCAGTCAGGTTGCTTTGTAAGCATGGTGTCTGCAATGTCTTACTATGACATCAAGGCCAGCTCGCATGTTTTGCAAGGCAGCACTAGCGCACAACGCAGAGATGTCTTGAACTCTGTGATGCGATTCAGGGATGGGATGGTCTACAAGCTGAACGCCAAGCTGCATGACAGAAATTGCACCAGCATGCATATGCCGCCACTGCACACAACAATGCACTCCACGTCTATTTACAGAAAAAGCCAAGTTGCACTTGTATGGGACCAGTGTAATGCTGACCATATCCTGACCATACTTGCTCATGGCCTTGTAGTCACAGCCCCTGGCATCAACATATTGTTCATCATAGCAGAAGTGTGCCTAGCCATCAGACTCGCAGCTCATCATGTAGCAAATGGGAGAGCTCAGCTTGTGGATTGTGAGAATCAGACAGGAGATGATAATACTCAGCATGAAGATCATCAATGTCACACACAATGTTGCTGCTCAAGCACGTGCACAGGGGGCAGAAGCTAAAAATGGTGTTCATGCATTGTGAGATTGCATTGTGAGGCCGCTTCTTGGTGTTGCGGTAGAACTCCTGCAGCAGCTCCTGCACCATCCCCTTGAAGTCCCGCAAGAACCAACCACATCTCTGATATCTTGACTGTATGATTCAGTTTGATGGAGCAGCCAGCTATATGCATGCCAGCATGCAACAGCATGCGATTTTGCTTGCAGAGTGGCCTAGCTGCATGCACGTTCCAGATTTGTGTTGGGTGTTGATATACTTATACGCATAAGTACATCAACGCGCAACACAAACCTGGATCGTGCTTCTGAAGGGCACAAAAACAAGAAAAGCGAAGAATGTGAGTTTTCTGAACAAACTTCACATTCTTCGCTCATAGCAGCTGCACTGAATGTGACATTGATTGGGGGACACAAAAGCACTTGAATCAAGTCTGCTCACTCTGAAACTTGCTGACAAAAATGGAGCTGGCCAGCGTTGAAAGTACCAGCACTGTTGGGAATTGCCATTGAGGGATTCCTGGGGCTCACAAGTAGGCAAGCAGGTCACAAACACCGACCCTCGCTCAACAACGTAACATGCAGATTTGGTGTGGTTTGACCACCATGGCTGTGGACCCTGGCGGTGTGCAAGGAGTATGTGAGGGTCCATAGTCTTTGCACACTCTCAGGGTGTACGGCCACTGCAGTTGAACAAACTGCAGGTCAAGTGCAGCTGCCAGCAAGCAGGACTATCAGGCGTACTTCAAAAATAAATTTAAGAACCTTTTCTCATGGCAGCTGCACCGAATATGGCACTGACTGAGAGGCAAAGAAGCACTTGCTTCCAGTCTGCAGACAGTGCAATAGATGGAGTGATATCAGGCGTTGACATTTCTATTTGTTGAGCAGAGTGAGCCAACAGTCACTGACAAATTTTTGCCTTGCATCACATGTTGTCTGCTGCTGTTCACTCTTGCTTCCATAGCCTTACATAAAATGAAATCATGCAACATCAATGACAGGTCTGTATTATATATGTCCACTTTTTGTGTAAATTCATATGCTTGTATCCAGAATAACAACCTGCAGCTGTGTAGGCAGGGTCATGGAGCAACGAGCTGTGGCGTGTAGGGTTCAGCATGAAGCCTTCAGCCAAAGCTTGCGCAGAAAGGACTGATAAAGAAGGTCATGACCATGCTGGACAATGCTTTTTTTTTGCTGAGTTTGTCTAGATCAGCAACAAGCCAACATGTTTGTTGACAAATCCCCTGTTGGTACCACCATACTTTATTATTCAGGGTTGACCAGAAAGCTTCGACGACTTTCACAAACTTCGTGATCACGAAGTTCGTGAACCTTTCAAAGCTTTCAGATCGACCCTGGACAATAATGTATGGTGATGTCGATATGACATTTGACAGGTGGACCTGTGAACAGGTGTACTGATGAAAGTGACTTTTCAATGGTGCAGTGCAAATGGCAGCAGTACTGCTGAGAGGCGTATACTGCATATGTTAGCACCACATGAAAAGTTTACACGGATCACAAAAGCTCACTGGCCATGTTAGGAGAAAGCTTCTTGCTGGTGGTCATGCATTACATGAAAGTCGAGGGTCAAGTCTGTGGTGACCAAACAGGTGACCACACACTTAACCCTTGACTTTCATGCAATGCACAATCGCCATTTCTTTTAAAATTGCCAACTAAACTTGGTGAAGAAGGTCGTGTTAGGGCTGAGTGAGAGACAGCTCAAGTGGTCTTTTATTGTTGGCAACTTCTCATACTCATTGAACTGCCTCTCGCCCAACACCACTGCTGCCTTCTTCACTATGGCCTACACTACTAGGTACTATGGCTTTGTGTCTTGCATGCTCAACACCTACACAGGGATGCCATGTTCACAGGACACAGCGTCCAGTGGACACAGTAGACATGATCTCTCCTGCCTAATTGCTGAGGAGATCTTCTCTTAATCCACTTGGCAGCAACAATGCAGCACATCCCAGGTGACAGTGACTGAGACAAGGCCTGGGGGGGGGGGGCGGGGGGCATTGCAGTGCAGGGTACCAATATGTACAGTTTGGCATGTTGCATAGGGCTTAAATTTCAGCAAGCAGCATACCTGTGTTCTATTGCCCACGCCTGCTTTTGTCGCTTCAAACTGGAAAAGGGAGGCAGAAGAAGGGCCAGGGCAGGTCCCAGCAGATGGGATGGTTGGAGACGTCAGCACTGTTTCAACGCCGCATCCCTAGACTGTGCAGACTGATTGGGACAGCCTATGACCTTCTTAACACTGCAACAGCAGAGAGTGTTGTTAGCTGATTTGCTAGGGATGATGCCAAGCTTGCCTCATGAGATATGCAGCCGCTGACTGCAATGAGTTTTGCAAAGAGCATTTGTGTGTTGCTACTACAACACAAACACACAGATCTTAACTCAGTGCCACTAGCAGAAACTCACAGTTGAGGGTTGAGATGCAACCACTCACCATGCAAAGGCAGTCGAGTCCCAGCTGCGCAGCCATTCCCTTTGCCCATGAGGTGCAGGTCTGAGTGGCAGGCCTCACCAAAGTTAGCCTGTGTTTGAGCAAGAAAGCTTTCTGGTCATGTGCTAGAGTTGACTATCAAACAGAGTCAGAACACACTGCTGGGGCACAGCTGTCAACTACTTGTACAAGCAGCAGATTGCAAGCCATGTGCAAGACACATGCCTGCAACGCCCAACGCCAGCATCACAAGTAGCTGCAGCAAGGTAGCTCACCCTGAACCTCGCTCTGCTGTCCATAAAAGCTGTGCCAGCATGGATGTGCAGGCTCAACACTTGGCCAATACCTCTGGTGCGCCAGCCGTACCCTTGCAGACGATCACAGCGAAACATGAGGAAAGGTGTCCCTTGCTTGACTTGCAATGGAAAGACCAACAAGGTGATGCTTGCAACAAAGGTCTTCAAGACAATTTGACTGATATGTCACTAAAAGCTGGCTGAAAGTCACTCAGATGACAACGAAGGCCAGATAACTCAGAATATGAAAGCTTACTTGGCAGAGGCAGGCAGATAGCCTTGCTTGTCCCTTGAGGCTGGGTTGCGCTGAAGTGATTGCTGTCTGAGATGCCACACAAGCGAGCTGTGTGGGGCGGAGTCCTCTGCAGTGCTGGATCTGCCATGCAGCTGACACTGTGGGTCATTTGAATGATGAACACAGAGCAAGTGCACATCATGACAATCATCATATATTACACAAAAAAACAAGAGTAGTAGCTGTGCAGCATAGCATGCTGCACATTGCACATCAATGTCTGTCTAAAACCCAAAAACACAGTGCGCGGAACTGCTTTGCTTCAGGCTGGGCATTGTCAATTTGCAACACCAACACAGCAGGCGTGCTTGAAGCATGAGTGCTGACACGCACGCACATACCACTCAAACTGCAGCTACACAACACAAAGAATGTTGTTTTCCATCCAAAACTTATGAAACGATTCTGCAAGGGTCCTCCGATCTACGAGCCACAGCTTCCCACTACACGCTATCTGACTACATGGGCCGTTTGTTACTAGAACAGCGTTCTCATCTTCATTCTAGACTTGCTGCTGCTGAGATGCTGCTTACACTCCATAGCTCCTTCTTGATCAGCTCCCAGGTGAGTAGAGGGACAGCATCTATTTCTGGCGTAAAGTCGAGTGCACACAAGACTAGAAGTAGTACATGGTGGCTCCCAGGTCCTTGTGGCAGGTAGCAAACTCGACAGTGGCATCAGCACCAGTGCCTGACATGGTGCTCTCTGTGTCTGAAGCGCTGGAGTCGCTCATCTGGCACAGCTCCCTCTGGCGGAAGGCAGCCAGGTGAGCGTAGTAGGCAGGAGGGCAGACTGAAACGGCCCTGGTGGCACGGCAGAACAGGTAGCACAATCTGCAAGTGGCACAGAGACGGTGCTGAGCCTGAGTGCCTGGTAAAGCTCAGATCATGATGCTCTGCCGACATCAGACTATTGCTGGCATCATGATTGCAAAATGCCATGTTGGATGTAGGTAGCGGCACTTGTTTTTGCAGGTGTCAGAGTGATCCCTGGTGACATGGATCATCATGGCAACATCAACATGCTTGTCGCAGCTTTCTAGCATAAACAAATGCACATTCTAGCTGTGTGAACGATGTACATGTACCATATGCACAGTGGAGTGTCTGTTGCAGATAAGATAAGAAAGGACTACCTTGTTTGGCGTCAATTTAATGAGAAGCCAAGTATTATACCAGGCTGCCCAGGAGTATCTGTTCTATGACAGCATGCACTGCACAGACTTGCACAAGCCATGAAAGCGTGAAGTATGCACGCACACACGCACACACCCATACACACAGACATACACACACCCCCACCTGAAGGTCATGAGGGCCAGCTCCTGGGCGCCAAACTTGTTCTCATCCAGCAGCACATGGTAGTGACAAGGCCGGTTGGTGCCTTGGATGCCAGCATGACTGTTCAGGTAGAAGTCAAACTCTGTGGGGTGGCAGATGTCCCTGTCAATCAGAGTGCCTGCACAAACACCACAAGTGTAGTGTGAAAGCTGCACCAACCAGTGCAATTTCATGGACCAGACATGCAGCTGTACTCAGATCTAGAATCTAGGCAACAGCAGCAGCTTGTAGTGCTTGCACATGTATGTAACAAACTACATTTGGTGTGCAAGTCCCGCAAGCTATTGTTGTTGCCTGCAACTGAAGCTAAATCTAATTTGTACAGATATGCAACGTACTACGTTTAGTATCTTGCACATTTCAGCACCAAAAGCTGGGGATGAAGCCAATTTGTTATCTGATCCACAGTGACCTTTCCAATATCAAACTTGTTGGCAGGCTTCCTAAGCCTTGTGGAACAAAGCCATGAGACACAGCAATTACAGTTAATGGATAATGTGGGCTTGACATTGATTAATATACAAATGCAGGCCCAAAGATTTGGCTTGCTCAGCAGCCTGCTTGTATTGGCCAGATCTAGCTAGATGGGCCTCTGAACATGCATCACTACATGACATGTCCACATGTTCTGTAACACAACAGAATAGGGTGGTGCAAATGTCTGTCACGCACGTCGTCGCTAATTTGAGGCGCATATGCCTCCTCATTTTCCAGCTTCATGACTTTCATCAGTGTTTGCATTGGCAGCTCAATCACTGCTTGGCTGACTGCCCCACAAGCTCTAGGTGGGCACTTAGCCCCACCAAGAGTTTGTGGGGCAGTCAGCCAAGTAGTGATTGAGCACTCACTTCAAATGCTGATGACATCATGGGGCAAGACAATCACTCGACTACATGTTTTTGTTTATTCAATCGGTGGCCAAGCAAATGACGACCAACAACAACATGTGACACACATGACACCAGACATAGCACTACATGTCAACAGCACAGGCAGCCACACAGGACAGTACTATGCACAAAATCATAGCAAGAAAACAGATGTTGTGAGTGCATGGTGACATGTTGCAGCTACACACTGCGTCACAGCTCACCAGGCAGGATGTTGCCAGAGCGATCCCCCTCATTAGGGCGGCCAGGGAAGAGGCGCGTGTGGTGGCGCTTCTGGACCACCACAAAGGTGATGGGGGGCCTGTACTCAGAGTTGGGATCCCCCATGCCCAGGCAAGCCGCAGCCAGCTGTATACACACCCAGGACCATCAGCACTCCAAACAAACTAGAATGTAAGGCAATGCTCATTTGAAGTAAGGCTTCAGAGTTGTACAGCTGGCAAACGCAGGACACATTTCAATCTTGCTTGGGACATACTGACCACATTGTGCCTAGATGCAAAAGGTATAATGCTTGGCAACTGCACTGTTATGAAGCAGTGTAAAGCATGAGCCCACCTGAGGCAGCTCTTCACGCACAACAGCATCAAACTGGCCCTCACTCACACCGTCCCTGTACACAATGATCCTTTCAGGCCGCTTCTTGGTGTTGCGGTAGAACTCCTGCAGCAGCTCCTGCACCATCCCCTTGAAGTCCTGCAAGCACCAGCCACATCTCCAGAAGTGTTGACTGTATGATTCAGCAGAAAGATGCAGCAGCCAGCTATATGCATGCCAGCACGCAAGGGCATACATTTTTGCTTGCAGAACAAACTGGTTGCATCATGACACAAACATTCAACGCAAAGACTGAGGACCTTCTGTAGTACACTCTATGTGTACTGAAGAAGGTCCTCACTCTTTGCATTCATGCGTATGCAATAATGCAACCCAGGTGGCTGCCCGAGCATGGTGTCTGCACCATTGCACTATGACATCAAGGCCAGCTTAGACACGGCAAGGCAGCTGTACAGCGTAGACATGGCTTACAGTCTGTGATGAGTCTACAAGCTGAACGCTAGGCTGTGCTGTAGATCATTACACAATCATGCAGATGCCTGATCATTGCATGATTGCACTTGAAGTCCTCCATCTACAACAAAGCACCAAGTTGCAGTTGTCTGGCTGGATCAGGGCAGCATCATGCTGACCTGGATCATCTCCACTCTGTGGCCTTGCAGCCGAGAGCGCTCAGCATAGCGAGTAGCATATCTGTCAATGCTGCCCACCACACTAGCAATGGAGGGGGTGGATCTGTTGAAGCCCATGGGGTGGGTGACATCAGCCCCAATGATCATGAAGGGGTTGTTCTCATGGGGGAACAGCTTGGGGGCGCCCCCCACTGATGCCAGCAGGCTGTGCTGCCCACCCAGCTTGGCGTTGATCTTCAGCACCAGGTTGCCGCAGTACTGCTGGCGCTTGCGTGGGTCAGGTGGGAAGCGGTCATCTGCAGTCAGAAAGCATTGATCACACTGTGGAGGCTAGGATTGAGCCAAAGGGCTTTGGCATGTTGATGAATTGAATGGGATCAACAGAGCTTGTGGCTACATGTGTTGTGAATCAACACAGCCCAATGACATATATTTTGACAGCAACCCATCATGGATTTAATGCCTCTGACATGATTTTCAACTGCATTGGCATTGGTATCAATGAATGACAGTATTACTGTTCCGGGTGCATCACATGTTCAGACACAACCCATGAGCCAGCCACAACTTGGCGTGCTGCTAAAGAACTCGGTGCCAGTCAGCATATATGTATACTATGCTGTATATGCATAAGACTGTGCCCTGGAAATATCAAGGCATCGTGGCATGCTGCATGATAGACTGTGGCAGAACCAACAATAAGACATGGCATGAAAAAGAAGGCTCACCAATGCCGGCCTTGGCAGCAGCAAAGCACTGGGAGGGGATGCCCAGCCTGTGGTCTGTCGCAATCTTGATCAGGCCATGAATAGGTCCACCTGCATTGCCAATGCTCCATCACGTTGTTTGCGCATGCATGTTGGTCAGGGCTACAAGCCAGGATGTAGAACAGTACCTGGTGTATGGCCACAGCATGGCAAGATACGACTTGCGAGCAGCATGCACAGACGCACACACCCAGACACACAGAAAGACACACAAACACACAGACGCACGGCTGCAGGTCCATAGCTACTGTGAAATGCTTTGCTTGCTCAGGATGCTTGCATAAAATCAATGCCCAAGAACATAAGTGATGTGGGCGGCTGGCAGCAAACATTCTGTAGCATCTACAAAGGTCTTCTGATGCTCAACTGCATCTAACCAGATTGAGCAGGAGCTGTGATCAGCTCAGTGATAAATTGACTTGAGGCGCTGGCTTGGCTTACCGTTGCCAGGCAGGAGGATGAGGATGAGAGCGGGCTTCTGGCCAAAGGTGTGGGCACCAGTCTCCACAGCCCTGGTCAGGGTGTCCTCCACTGTCTTGTTGCCTCCCTCATGCCATGCAATGTCAGGAATGGTTTCACTGATGTCTGTGATGCCCACCTTGGCACATTCATCCAGTAGGTTGATGATGAAGTCCTGCAGTGCACATCACCCCACATGTTTCAGCTGACATCATGGCTAACAGTGGCTCACGCTGTCTGATATCATGGCAAACAGTGGATCAGTTTGTCCATATTCTGGTATCATGGCAAACAGTGTATCTTTTGATCCATAACTCGACAGAATGCAAGAAGCACGTCGATAAGAAAGTTCTGGACAGATTGGACTGACTTTAGTGTGTCATCCTTACAGCGCACTAGAGCATAGCAGTCTTTCTGAGCATTGAAGTATGTGGTGACCGGCAACGGGCAGGTGCACTTTGCATGAGGTTTTGCAACTCATCACAGCATGTCAAACAGAAAATCTATGTTTGACCAATGCACTGACCAAAAACATGAGCAAAAGGCGTCTGCTTACATTCATGGCATTCTCTGTGCCCCTCCTGTCAGCAAAGCTGGCAATGGCGTATGAGGGCATCTTTCCTGGCACACTGTATCTGCCAGGCTCCCATGAGCCAGGGCGCCTGTCAGTTGTAACAGTGCGCTGGCCATACTGGAGAACAGGGGCAGGCAGGATTTGTCCCTGAATCTGCAGATACGCCGATGAAAATGGTGTCAGTTAGCTGACAGATAGCAATCAAAGGGACAGATTGAGTGCTGCATAATGCATCAATTAGGCTGGATGTTCCTAAGCCTACAAGCATGCCCTTCTATGTAGGCACAGGCACAGACAGCATTCACCCTTGTGTTAGGCAGTATGGATTGATACAACACGCACAACATAATTGCTGATGTGCCTCAGTGCAGCGCATAGTAACCAACTAAAGAGGCAAACACTTGGACTTGGTGACACCAAAAGAGCCAACATTTCCCATGCAAACACGTAAGCGCAGGTGTTACAGCAAGCAAAGAAAGGGTCTTACATCCATCATCTGGCCCTTGATCTGCATGCCAAAGTTCTTGACAGTGGGGTCGGTGGGGACCTGGGACTGGACATTCACACAGTTCTCAATTCTCTTCACCCGGTCCTGCAAAGCAAAAGCTTGTGTTAAACAACAAATCTTAGTTCTGGTTGTTTTGCAATAAGTACTGAGACACTGGTACAGTGCACCCAAGGACAGTCAAGCAGATGGCTGCAGTTGTAAGGTATGCTGCTTCATATGCGCCATGAGAACACGTGACAGCACCAGCAGCTTTCACGCAAGCATGCAGAGTGGACTCATTGGAACACTGAGTGTTTCCATGTCTTCAGACAACCACACTGAAATCGCTTGGCTAACAGCAAAGCGGACACACATTGCAAACAATGACAAACACTTGCTCAGTGCACAAACGCCTCATGACTGCTGCACATTTCAAGCCTGGTTGCAGGTTCAGCCCTGGGAACCCAGACTCAAGAGAGGCAACGGAAGCTTGAGAGATGCAACATTCAGGGCTTCCTCGTACAGAGGAAGCAATATGTAACATGATGCTATGCTCAGGAGCTGGTGCAAAACCAGCATTTTACAGTTGACACAGACAGAGATGCAAAACTGACCAGGGGCTTGATGGCAGCTTCACGAATCATCTGGGCTTGCTGGCGCTCATCCAGCTTGAGCTTCCTTTGACCACGCTTCACAGTGGCCAGCTCAGCAGGCACATAGGTGGGCTTGCCAGACCCCCCCACATTCAGGCAGGGCAGGCTGGGGTTCAGCTTGATCTTGTAGGCACTCTGGTAGTAGTCGCCCACGTTCATTTCTGAGCCAGCCTGCACAGAAGAAAAATGTTGAACAAGCCAGCTGGACCTGACGTAAAAGCCTCATGATCATGTGGCTGTCACCCTAGATTTTGAAACACCCTGTTGTGAAGACGGCCAATGCTGATTGGCTTTGCTGGCAGACAAACAACAACTGTCATCAGGACACACAACTTTGAAAGCTTGCATGTCTCCTGTGACTGATGCGTCACAGGAGTCTTGCAAGACTGTCAGAGTTGTGTGTCCTGATGACAATTATTGCATCACTATGGTGCAACTGTAGACACGCCACCTGTTTGATCTTGAAGACCAATGCTGATTAGGTTTGCTGGCAGACAAACATCAATTCTCATCAAGACACACAACTTTAGTAGTCTTGGAAATCTCCTGTGATGCATCAGTTACAGAAGTCTTGCAAGACAGGGCATATTGCAAGAATCCTGTGACTGAGGCATCACATGAAATTCTGAAGGCTACCCCAGTTGCGTGTCCTGTTCGACGATTGTTGCATCACTATGGTGCAACTGTAGACAAGTCACCTGTTCATTCTTGAAGACAAGGTCAAAAGGTCCCTTGGCGATGATCTCACGCACGCGGTACTTGCGCTTGTAGCTGCCGCTTCCCTGGTAGTCCACCTCCACCTGCATCAAGCCAGCCTTGCATAACTTACAGAAAAGCACCCATGTTACACGCAGTAACACCCTCCTTACAAGCTCAGTCTGAGCAAGGGTCTGTACACAATGACATGCAACAGCAGCAGCCGTCAGCTGCTGTGTATAATGCTTGTATTGACAGGCGACTGCAAGCGCAGCCCAGCAGAATGTTGCACAGCTGACACATCACACACAATGCAGAGACAAGTCAGCTACCCATGAAAATAACATTGCCTGCAGGGTGTGCTGTGTCTTGCTTACCAGAACCAACCTCAGAAGGGAGGACAGACAAATACCTGCTATACATACATGATGCCCTAATGCTCAACAGGGCTGTACCTGAACGCCCCTGATGGCTTTGTTGATGCTCCTGACTTGGCCTGGGTTGAGGCCGCCAGAGACATTCTGCATGCCCACAGTGCTGCCAATGAGCTGCAGCATAGGTTGCCCCTCCAGGAAGGCTGCTGCTGTGATGTCCATGTTCAGGGTGAGGCCTGACTGGCAGGGCCGCAGACTCTGGTTGTACCCAATCCACACCTGCACATAACCACTACAGTGTTTAGTAAGCTGAGGTGACATAGTACCTCGAGAGGTATGATCTATGACACAGAACAGAGCTTCTTGTCAGCACGCACTTCAACCTGTTATTTCTTCATACAAACAAATGGAGATTGTGAGGCGCATGCTCATTGTCCTGTCCTAGGCAGGAGCATTGTTTGCATGTGGCAAGATAGACTTGTCTAAACTAGATTGGTATTTGAGCTTTGCATGTCTGGACAAACAGTGACCAGCTAGAGGGTTGGCACAGACAGTAAGATGTGACTCTGGCTGCACCTATCAAGCCAAAATTTGCAGTCTCTGATGAACCTTGTGCTTAATGCCCTTGTGAAATTGTTGCGCTTTGTGACCATTGTCAGTTTGTGTGCCTAAAGAAACGCAAATTGACGATTGCAAGCGCAACATCAATGAACAATGACAGATTTTGGCACAGTTGTCACATTTTAGCCTGCACGTATGTATCTTTGAATGCCAATTCATGTCTAGCTTCATTATTGAGCCATGAATCGGCATCCAACTCCACATGGGCAGGCTGAAATGTGACAACTGTGCATGCATCTCATCAAAAACTGACAGATGAAAAGTTGAGGGAGCACAACAGCCAGATCCTGCAGCCCTTGTGCAATATTTTGTTTGAGCATCAAACCCAAGCACTTGTTTTATCTTTTTGATAGCTGAGTGCATCATACTCAGAGCAACATGTTGATATTGTCCTGAGCTGAGTACAAGCAGAGCAGCTTTCACTCAATTCCAACAGTTGTCTGTTCTCACATCACTCTACTTGAACTGGGCAGTCACACAACCAGAGCATACTGGGAACCAAGAAGTAACAATATCCAGTGCAAGCACCTTGTAGTCTTCGATATGCATGGGAAGCACTCAGGCAGCATCGACACATTTCAGTCATACCCACAAAGTCTGTAGTGTGGACACAGTGCTGAGTGACAACAGTGTGTACAACAGTCTGACAATGATGAACGCTGATTGACAAAAACCCTAAGAGAACAATTACACATGCATGGATTCCTGCTGTGCTTGTGCTCTGCTGCTCATTACTGAAGGTGAGCAGAATGGGGACATGACGAGAGTGACTGAGCTTCATTGACCCCAAAAGTTACCAAAACACAAGTTCAACAGAAGTTGTGATCTGCATCCTTCTGCTGACAAAGAGGGTCAGACCCTGGCATATGTATGTTCAGACGACGTACATGAGCATAATTGAAATACAGTGTGGCACAATAATATCAGGTAAATTACAGGCTTTACTGCTCAATACAGATTTGCGCAGCGTCTGTCCAAACTTCAGAGCATGGTCCACATCAGAAGTCAGCTACCACTGATTCTGCCAGTGGCATTGCTCAGCAGTTGTGCAGTAATTACAAACCTTGCCTACGACCAGTCTTATTGTGATGTCCTGCCATTATCCATTGATGTCAACAATGCAGTGGCCATTGCCAGATGCAGCATGGAGTTTGCAGCAGCTGTCTTGCTGCAGTCGTGAGACACACAGTGCAAGACTAAGCAGTGTGACAGCTCTGCTTCATCAAATGCCCTGTACACTATGACTGCAGGAAGCTTTGAATGCAAACCCAAGCAGACCTAAGCACAACATTATGCTATGCAAGGCACGATGTTGTGGTCATGTCTGCTTGGTTTTGCATTGCCATGCATAGCATGTGAGACCTGCACCAAAACAGGGTAGGCAAAACACAAAGCTTGTCTACAACAGGGCCATGCAAATCATGGCATAGTGGTTCTAGCCAAAGCTGTCCAGTCTAAAGTCACAAACAACACCTGCGATTGTCACCATGCTGACCAAATCCGCTCTAAAAGGCAGTCAAAACCGGATAAACCATATTGGGTTTTTGCTAAGCTGGTTTGGATTTTTGCCCAGAACACCATACATACAACATCACACGATGCTATCACTGCATGAAAGCCGTGACAAACAATAGCAGACAGGCAAGGCAGCTTTCAGGGCCCATTAGACACAAGGCAGAAGATTGTTGACCTGCCAACAGGTTTGGGCAGGACATCAAACTTCAGCCATATCTCTTGTGAGCAGGCTGCATTACAGACTGATTTACAGCCTATGAAAAACCTTACAAAAGCGTACCTGACACGTCAGCACCCTTCAAGTCTTGATGCCTTGCATTGAAAGCTTCGAAATTCACCTCATTGGAAAGAGCAATTGAGCTTTAGTCAGAAAGGAAACCAGGGAGCGCACACTGCTGCTCCCAGGTGTCCTTTCTGCTTGGAGGTTTAATTTGTAGCTTTTGTTACCGCAACAGAAATTTGTTGCATAAGGCTCCTTGCAACACAGAAGGCTAGCATTGTGCCTAACCTGTCCAGTACACAAGGCTGTATGGCTCAGTTTAATGCACATGTACTGCCTTCAAAGTTATGGAGTGATGTCCCTGAGATTTGCGGTTAGCTGATATTCTGGTAAGCTGAGGTTCGTGGTGAGCTGCAAAGCCCACTAGGACGTGCATCAAACCATGCGCCTTTGTGCAGCACCAGAGTATCAATGCCAGGAAAGAATGAATTGGACAGGCCATCGGCACAGTCAATTTTGCATGGATGTACAGAACAATTCATGATGTTTCAGGACTACAGCAGAAAGAGGTTTAGCAGAAAAGAATCAGGAAGCAATAGACACGTGAGACATAGTACAGCATTAGCCATATCTATGTCTGACGGCCATTCTGCATCCTGATGCCAACATTTACTGCTGATCAGATCCTCCTAACAGCCCCAAAAGCCATTGACAAGGGTAAAAGTAATCAGTATTTGCTGAAGTGTCCAGTTGACATGATAACAGCTTAGGTCAAACTGCATGGCTGACCCATGACTCACAGGCCTGAATGTGAGGCATTGCATAGCACCACTGGCTACTCATCACTGCAGCACATTGCTTGCAGAAGCCGGAACAGGAGGACATCTCGTTATTTCGTAGCCCACTTGTTGCAGGAGCAGATCGAGGGACCGGGGAAAGTTATTTTGCTGTTGCTACAGTGCAATGATATAGAGTCAAGCCTGACTTTGTATATACAGCGATGATGCCCAGTTGGGCAACGGCTGCTGCCAGATGCAGTGTTGGTCCTGAACAACACACCAGCGATGCCAGGGGCAAATCTGCGGGTATGGTGTACAGGAGCAATGCCGCACCTAACAGTCACCATTGCACCAATCAGCAGCAATACACCAGCTAGTCTTTGATGGTATGATCACTGACAAGGAGCCTAGTGCTACATTGATGGACAAGTCAAGGAGACAAGGGTGCAGAAGACAAACCTCAGCACCACCGCCCACAGGCTTGACCACATCTGGGTCGTAGAAGAAGAAGGCACGGGGCAGGGTGACACAGTCAGGGTGGTTGGAGGCTCCATTCTTGAGGGCCACATCCAGGGCCTGCACTGCGTCTTGGGGAAGCGCTCCCTTGGCCTTGCCCCTGCAGCACACATGGACAGGCTTAGCATGCTGCGTACATAACACTGACATTGACACAAGTGCTGAAAGCAGCAAGACCTGCTTTGCATTTACAATGGGAACTGGTGCCATTAATGCTTGTTGGGCAGCACCATGAACCAAAGCATGACAGCACAAACTGGGATACAAAGAAAACAGGATCTGGTACTTACGCAACAAACTGGGTGAGGGATTTGATGTCCACTGTTGCTGCCCATTTGATTCGGACCAGGAAGGTCTCTTCAGGCCCACCCTGCTCTGACACAACCACCTGCAACATGCAGCCACCTTGTGGGCTGATGATGCAATGGTATGAGCAACCACTGGCTTCAGGCATCATCACATATTGGCAACCTTTTCAAAAGATGACGCAGAGACTCGTTATGTGGTACTGCAAAGACCAAGCAAGACAAAGACAGCCATGCAAGATGCATGATACTTATGACAATGGTATCTGACATTGGGTTTCTGGTATGTTGCAAGCATCTTCAAAAACATGACTTGTTCCCACAGTAAGTGAGCAGAAGACACAGACATGTGTAAGACCCACCTTGAAGTTGTGCTCCTGGTTGATATCCATGAAAGCCTTGGCAGTGTAGATGTTCTTGCGGCCATCAAAGGCCCAGCCCTGCCACTTCTCATCCTTAGCCAGCTTTGAGATGACCTCCTTGCAGACTGTGACAGGCAGGGGCCGTGAGGGAACGCCCCCGGCCTTGCTCTTCTTGCGCGACTCGGATCTGCTCTCCTCAATGTTTGAAGGACCAGCCTCACCACCTGCAAGCAAGTGAACAAAGCGTGACTAATAATAATAATGATAAAAAACTGTTAACAAGCTTTCCAGCTCATGGCTGCTATCACCATTGCTGACAAGGCTGTCAAAGGGCTGTGGAACCACGCTCTGGGCCAAGCTTCACTACAGAAGACAGCAAAAGCCAGAAAAGACAGCAGAAGACAGAAGAAATGAAACTGTCACTTTAAAATCACCCAGATCTGGATGTGGGTATGAAACAGATATGCAATGCGCATGTGCCAAACAATAACTGGACGCATGCATGGATCCCATCAAGGCGCTCGCATGAAAGTGCAGTGCAATAAGGTTGGATTGCAGTGCAACAGCCCTGCTTAGGATAGTGTTTCAAACATTGCAATGGGAATTATTGGCATGCAAGCAACAATCGCTATGTCATGTGTTTAAAATAACTCACCCTTGCGTGGCCTGGACATGACCACATCATAGTGGAAAGCTTGGGTCAAGTTGCACTTGACTTCAAAGTGATTGACCTTGATGCGCACAGTGTTACCAGCCATGCAGTATCCAGGCCTGGGAGGGCGGGCTGTCTTTGCCAGTGCCTGCAAAGCAATGACCAAAGATGAAGCACAGCTACAGGCTTACATGATTCATACCTGCATGCTTACATAACACATGAAAACGTCTGTAGCACATGTGCTTCATTGTAATGTGTGCGCTACAGCAAGCAAGCAGACCCTGCAGCTTCAGGCACAACAAACAGCACCTCAATGGCCTTTCACAAGGTGCAATTTGGGCTTTGCACTATACAGCATCAGTCCACAAACTGCAAGAAACATCTTGTTGTGGGTTTTGTTCTGGTGCAAAGATGGACGCTTACCTTTGCATTGTCGGGCAAAGCTGACAGCAGCTCCTTCATACTGAGACGTGCTGACTCAGCAGGTGCCACACTTGTAGTGGGTAAAGAAGCCGAGGTAGCCTGAGAGACCATGGGGCCTCTGCCACGCCCACCTCCACCTCCCCCTCCTCCACCACGACCGCCACCACCAAAGTCCCTGCCACCACCACGGCCACCGCCTCTGCCGCCAAAGTCACCCCCACGGCCACCCCCACGGCCGCCAAAGTCACCCCCACGGCCACCGCCACCGCCTCGTCCACCAAAGTCACCTCCACGGCCACCACCACCTCTGCCTCCAAAGTCACCCCCACGGCCACCACCTCGACCACCAAAGTCACCGCCTCGTCCACCTCCACCTCCGCGGCCACCGCCATAGTCTGCAAACATGTAAGCGCAGTCAATGCTATTGCTTGCTGCCAATGAAGCCAGCCAAATGTCCCAACTTGGCAGAAGTATATGCCTGAATGCATGCGTTGTTAGTGAAAGGAATTTGATAGTGGTAACATTGAAGACCCAGATGGCAACCACCTGCGAAGCATATATGTTGTCAACCTGCATTGTTTGCCATGAGTCACACCCATCACGCACAAGGTGGCATGCCACACCCACAACCTGAAAAGCAATTAGCTACACATCTTAGCCACCAAAATGCCACCATGGCACCCCTAAAGACCAGCAGAGAGAGTTTGACAGTTGTCTGAGTCACGTCAAAATTGCCAGCCAAACATGTTGTTGTGGGGGCTATGACATCACACCCACATGCAACAAAAGCCTGCAAGCGCAACCCTGTCAGCAGAACAGCAGTTGATGGAGCAGAGGGTGTCACTGCGAAAACCAACATGGGTTTGAGAGACCTTGGCATAAAACCCACAACAGCATTATGCCTGTAACTTGTGTCTGACATGGAGCACGATGACCTGCAGATCTTGCCACCTATTGGCCTGCATTTGCACACCCGCATACTCCTTTTGTTTGAGCTATAGAAACAAGGGTGAGGCAGCTACTGGGAACCCAGCTTGACAAAGCCTGCAGGACAAAGAGTGTATCTGGAGAAGGGTAGCATGTTGTCTGTTTGCATTGGTGCTTCACCTATCAGCTACTGTGCAGACCCATCTGCAATTCAAGCAAACTGCACCCATTTAGTAAAGTTGTCTTAGAAGACTGTGTGATAGACGCTGTGTGCACAGCCAAAAAGGACTTCAAAATCTCTGCAGCAAGGCATAAGAGAGCTGCATTCAATGCTTGCTGAGGTCCAACAGAAGCAACACCATGGTAGGCTCTGCAGACCAGGGGAGCCAATAGTGAAGGAGGGGGTCTGCCAGAGCCACTGTCAAGCCTGAAAGGACGGTTGACGTAGAGCATACATATCAACAGCTACAACACGAGCATAGCAGCGCGTTGCACTGTCGAACAAGGTCCGCACAGGCCGTTCTTATGGCTTCAGAGATCACAGCCGCAGAGCAGGGAAACAACAGCACAGAACCTGAGTCACTGCACATGCAGAGAGACTGGGCTGTGTCTGCATGCATGTCACGCTGCCTGCTCCTTGCTGACATACAATGTCAAGGTATGTCAAGGCACCGGGCAGAATGCAGGCTTGTTCCTGTATCTAGCACATGTATGCATTGACAAAGCAACCGAGAATTATGTGCATGCTGTGAATGGTTCTGTTGCACCAGACCCAGCCCTAGCTGGCTTACACCACTCTTGTGCTGCGCTCATGTGCTGCGCTCATGTGACACTGCAAAACGTTACATAGATCTCAAATGCTGTGTACCTTTCGTGTGATGACTGAGGCGCTTGGTGTGGTATGCAGCTTGCTATAGGCACACCAGGGCCAAAGGGGAGACAGGCCCCTACCCCAGGGGTGCTGCTCTTGCACTCATGAAGGCTATCTTCATCTGCCTATGCCAGCTGGCAATTATGACCAGGGAGCTTGCACTTCTCACCCTCGACCGCTGCAAAGCACGAAGAACCTCCATTGATGTTGCAGCAGCAGAGGCGAGAGCGGTTCATTTGGGTAGCTGCTTGAAGAAAAGCATGGCGTCCATCAGTAAGTCACGCTGTGTGTCCAAGCTTGTGGACTGGGTGGCCAAGCAGTCCAGGCAATGTTGAGAGGAAATCATGTCACAGCTTTGTATTGTTCACCTGTCACTTGCACGACTTTGTCGCTGTACAACCTGCAAGCACTGCATTGCAAGTAGCTGCATCCATTCGTGCTGAATATGCCGGAAAAGCCACTTTTCTTGAGGCAGTAGGTGGGCTTGAGCTGGGTTCACCTGGTCTAAGGTGTACACCCGATGTATATGGTCCATCAGATTGACTTTATACAGGGTTTAGGGCATCAATGTGAATTTCTGCCTGGTGCTTCAGCAGTATGCGCAAAGCAAGCTGATGCAGAAGAGTACAACCTTGAGTGTATCTGATTTGAGTACGTCGCAGCATTGTCCCCACTGTGCTGAAGTCTTCTGACTTTGTGCAGACAAGTCTCTGCCTGGCTTGCGACAAATGCGTGAGGATCCCAAATGGCGGGCTGCCATTGCTGAACAGCAAGGTCGCTTCTTTGCCATGAACACTGCCGCAAGCCTCACATCACACATTGACCACGTCAAAGACAGCCAGATCCTTTCCATGGAGGCTCTGGCTGACATTGTATGGTGCTATCCTGCCTTGGAGGTGAGACACCTCCCCAAGCATGCGTGAAGCCAGCCATAACTTCTGATGCAACACAGTGGGTCATGGTAGCATGTAATGCATCCACAGCATTGAAGGCTGGGCATGTTGCATACCTGCGCAACATGAGCTGCATCCCTCTTGTGCTGCACTCATCATAATGTGTGTGTGTGTGTGTGTGTGTGTGTGTGTGTGTGTGTGTGTGTGTGTGTGTGTGTGTGTGTGTGTGTGTGTGTGTGTGTGTGTGTGTGTGTGTGTGTG